>Ga0116181_1003819_pt1 | contig 11552 bp, 12 predicted proteins | sample AD_UKC075_MetaG_FD_89752 | JGI IMG/M metagenome (GOLD analysis project Ga0116181, IMG submission 89752) | Active sludge microbial communities of municipal wastewater-treating anaerobic digesters from USA - AD_UKC075_MetaG | ecosystem: Engineered > Bioreactor > Anaerobic > Digestate | place: USA...
CGCACGCTGCCGGAGGTGGCGTACTTGCAAATACCCTTGGCGATGTTGTTGGCCGCGTACATGGCCATCATCTCGCCCGACACCACGATGTAGATTTCCTGGGCCTTGTTCTCGCGAATCGGCATGGCGAACCCGCCGCACACCACGTCGCCCAGCACGTCATAGAACACGAAATCCAGCTCTTCGTCGTAGGCGCCTTCTTCTTCCAGGAAGTTGATGGCGGTGATCACGCCACGACCGGCGCAACCGACCCCCGGCTCCGGACCGCCGGATTCGACGCAGCGCACCCCGCCGTAACCGACCTTCAGCACGTCGTCCAGCTCCAGATCCTCGACCGTGCCGGCATCCGCCGCCATCTGCATGATGGTGCTCTGGGCCTTGGAGTGCAGGATCAGTCGGGTCGAGTCAGCTTTAGGATCACAGCCGACAATCATTACTTTCTTTTCCAAGGCGGCCAAGCCCGCCACCAGGTTCTGGGTGGTGGTCGATTTACCGATACCGCCTTTCCCGTAAATTGCGCATTGCCGAATTGCCATTGCCGATTACCTCTGAAAGTCTGAAGAGTGAAGCTGAACTTCGCTGCCAGTGCTTCAATCTTCGTGCCAAACGAATGGCGCAACTTTGGACGAATATTCGGAAAACGCCTCATTGTTCAAATAAGTCAACGAGCTATAAGCAAACAACCAAAACGTAAAAATCATATCCGACGACGGCCAGAGCCTCCAAATCAGCCGCGACGAACGCGATCGTACGTTTGCGAACGAAATCACGACAAAAAGTACGCCAGAGAACGCCAAATTCTTTGAAAGATAGCCATCGTTATATATTTTTGTTTATTTCGATCCACGTCATCGACGCAAGACAGAAAATAACTCAATTGTTTTCAACGACAAATAGCGATTTTATGGTTTTGTCGGAAAGACGCTGGCATGCCTTGTGCGATAGAGACCCCCGACGGTTCGATTGCGATCAGCAGCCGTAACCTTCGAAACCGAATCGCTAGCACGAGGAGCGCCAAATCATGCCCATGATTCTATTGGATTGCGATAAAGACATTCCGGAACGTCAACGCCACATCTATTTGAAAGCCCCCGGAGAAAGCACCAAGGACTTCCTGCCCATCGCCAACGTCGCCACCATTCCCGGCACGCTGTCGGAACGCGGCTGCGCCTTCTGCGGCGCCAAGCTGGTGATCGGCGGGGTGGTCAAGGACGCCATCCAGATGATCCATGGCCCGGTCGGCTGTGCCTACGACACCTGGCACACCAAGCGCTATCCCAGCGACAACGGCCATGTCCCGCTCAAATACGTGTGGTCGACCGACATGAAGGAAAGCCACATCGTGTTCGGCGGCGAGAAGCGGCTGGAACAGTCGATCAATGAAGCTTTCGACGCCATGCCGCACATGAAGCGGATGTTCCTCTACACCACCTGCCCCACGGCCCTGATCGGCGACGACGTGAAAGCCGTGTCCAAAAAGGTGATGCAGGAGCGGCCCGATGTCGACATCTTCACCGTGGAATGCCCCGGTTTCTCCGGCGTCAGCCAATCCAAGGGTCACCACGTCCTGAACATCGGCTGGGTGGATCAGAAGGTCGGTTCGGTCGAACCGGAGATCAAGAGCCCGTACACCATCAACTTCATCGGTGACTACAACATCCAGGGCGATACCCAGTTGCTGCAAACCTACTGGGATCGGCTGGGCATCCAGGTCATCGCCCACTTCACCGGCAACGCCAATTACGACGAGCTGCGCTCCATGCACCGCGCCAAGCTCAGCGTGGTCAACTGCGCCCGCTCCGCCGGCTACATCGCCAACGAGCTGAAGAAGCGCTACGGCATTCCGCGGCTGGACATCGATACCTGGGGCTTCAACTACATGGCCGAGGGTATCCGCAAGGTCTGCGCCTTCTTCGGCATCGAGGAACGCGGCGAAGCCTTAATCGCCGAGGAATACGCCAAATGGAAGCCCAAGCTCGACTGGTACAAGGAGCGGCTGAAGGGCAAGAAGATGGCGATCTGGACCGGCGGCCCGCGCCTGTGGCACTGGACCAAGTCGGTGGAAGACGACATGGGCATCGAAGTGGTCGCCATGTCCTCCAAGTTCGGCCATGAAGAGGATTTCGAAAAGGTGGTGGCGCGCGGTCGGGAAGGCACCTACTACATCGACGACGCCAACGAGCTGGAGTTCTTCGAAATTCTCGAGAACATCAAGCCGGACATCATCTTCACCGGCCCACGGGTCGGCGAACTGGTGAAGAAGCTGCACATTCCCTACATCAACGGCCACGCCTATCACAACGGCCCGTACATGGGGTTCCAAGGCTTCGTCAACATGGCCCGCGACATCTACAACGCCACCCATAGTCCCCTGCTCGGCCTGGCCGCCACCGACATCCGTCGGACCGCCAAGGCCAAGCTTGCTCTGAAGGAGGTGGCGTGATGGATGCCCGGGCCGAAGAACTGTTCGACTACGTCCAGGAGCGCTGCCTGTGGCAATTCCACTCGCGCAGCTGGGACCGACAGGAAAACATCGAAGGCATCATCACCAAGGGCATCGAGCTGCTCCAAGGCAAGACGCCAGCGGCCGACACGCCGAAGGATCGCTGTTTCCTGGCCGACGCCCGGATCATGGTGGCCGATTTCCGCTCGGGTTTTCCCTGGATCAAGGACGCCGACGCTGCGGAAATCCAGCAGGTGATGGAGCAACTAGCCCAGCTGCTCGTCGATGTCACCGTCACCCACTCCAAGAACCGCGAGCTTTCGCACCACCTGTATTGAGGCTTGGCGCTCCGCTGCGGCGGAGCCGTTCGAGAGGGACAGATCATGTCTTGTGAAATGACCGAAGTCCGTGCGCCGGAAGTGAACGCGCACGTCAAGGAGCGGGCCGGGACCATCAACCCGATGCTCGACTGCCAGCCGGCCGGCGCCCAATTCGCCGGTATCGGCATCCAGGATTGCATTCCGCTGGTCCACGGCGGCCAGGGCTGCTGCATGTTCGTGCGGCTGCTGTTCGCCCAGCATTTCAAGGAGAATTTCGACATCGCCTCGACCTCGCTGCACGAAGATTCCGCCGTATTCGGCGGCACCAAGCGCATCGAGGAAGGGGTGATGGTGCTGGCCAAGCGCTATCCGCAACTGCGGGTCATCCCGGTCATCACCACCTGCTCGACCGAGGTGATCGGCGACGACATCGAAGGCACCATCAATCTGTGCAACCAGGCGCTCAAGCGCGAATTTCCCGAGCGGGACATCTACCTGGTGCCGGTGCACACACCCAGCTTCAAGGGCAGCCACGTCAGCGGTTACGACGAAGCGGTCAAGGCGCTGGTCAAGACTCTGGCCAAGAAAGGTGAACCGACCGGCAAGCTCAACCTGTTTCCCGGCTGGGTCAATCCGGGCGACGTGATCCTGTTGAAATCCTATCTGAGCCAGATGGGGGTGGATGGCACCATCTTCATGGACACCGAGGATTTCGACTCGCCGATGTTGCCGGACAAGTCGATCAACACCCATGGCCGCACCACGGTCGAGGATCTGCAGAACAGCGCCAACGCCTGCGGCTCGATCGCCATGGCCCGCTACGAAGGCGCCTCGGCGGCCAAGCATCTGGAAAACGCCTTCAGCGTGCCGCAGATCCTGACCGCCAGCCCGTACGGCATCCGCAACACCGACCGGCTGCTGCAGAGCATCAGCGACCTGACCGGCCAGCCGATTCCCGATTCTCTGGTCAAGGAACGCGGCATCGCCCTGGATGCCATGGCCGATCTGGCCCACATGTTCTTCGCCAACAAGAAGGTGGCGATCTACGGTCATGCCGACCTGGTGTTCGGGCTGGCGCAATTCTGCATGGAGCTGGAGATGGAGCCGGCGTTGCTGCTGATCGGCGACGACAACACCCGCTACAAGAAGGACCCGCGGATCAAGGAGCTGAAAGAGACCGCCGCCTTCGACATGGAGATCGTGCTCAACGCCGACCTGTGGGATCTGGAGAAGCGGATCAAGGATAAGACCGTCGAGCTGGATCTGATCATGGGCCACTCCAAGGGCCGCTATATCGCCATCGACGCCAATATCCCGATGGTGCGGGTCGGCTTCCCCACCTTCGATCGCGCCGGGCTGTATCGCAAGCCGCTCATCGGCTATCGGGGCGCGATGGAGCTGGCGGAAACCATCGCCAACACCCTGTTCGCCCACATGGAATACACCAAGAACCGCGAATGGATCTTGAACACCTGGTGAGTTGAGTGCCATGGCCCGGCGGCGCCGTCGCCGGGCTGTCCCCGCAGCCGTCGCTCCAACCCGCACCCCACGTTTGAGGAGAACCCCATGACTGCCATCGGTCACGTCAAGATCGCGCTTGCCACCAACAGCCTGACCCACGTCGATACCTCGTTCACCTTTGCCAAGCACATCGTGTTTTACGATGTCAGCTACGACACGCGCGAATTTCTGGACACGGTACGTCTCGCCGCGCCGCGCCCGCCCCAGAACGCCGACGCCGATGCCGACTCCAGCACCGCCGCCGACTCCAGCACCGCCGCCGACGCCGGCAAACCGCGTCCCGGCAGCGGCCGCAACGGTGGTTGCTGTTTCGCCGAGGCCGCCCTGGCCGAAGGCAGCGACCGTCTCGCGGCGCAAGTGGATGTGGTGCGCGGCTGCGCCATTCTGTTCTGCAAGGAACTCAACGATCTGGCGGCCGTGCGCCTGCATGAGGCTGGCATCTTCCCGATCAAGATCGAACAGCGCCGCGACATCGACACGGTCATCGACGCCTTGCAGAAAACCATGAACCACAACCCGCCGCTGTGGTTGCGCAAAGCGCTGGGCTACGGCGTGCGCAATCCCGACTTCCAGCTGGTCAGGGCAGGGTGAGGCTATAGCGATGGCAGGCGCCGACGATCCCCTGCACCACATCGTCAAGATGCGCAGCTCCCTGCACGCCATCGCTGCCCATTTGCGCAGCGACATCGCCAAGGTGCCGGACCCGCTGTTCCAGGACATGTTCGGGCAGGCGGCGACCGTGCTGGACCGGCTGATTCTGGCGTTCGACGCCTACGAGCAGGGGCGCCGGGAGCGACCATCGTGATTCGGCTGGAAAACGTCAGCATCCGCCGCGGTGCGAGCGAAATCCTGCATGGGGTCTCCACCCAGATTCCCACCGCCTCGGTCACGGCGGTGGTGGGACGCTCCGGAGTGGGCAAAACCACCCTGCTGGGCGCGCTCAACGGGCTGTTGCGCCCCAGTGCCGGCCAGATCTCGGTCAGCGGACTGGGGCCGCTCGACGACGCTTGCCTGGAAACACACCGCCGCCGCACCGCCACCGTATTTCAAAACCACGCCCTGATCGACCGGCTGAGCGCATTGCGCAACGTCCTGCTCGGTCTGGCCGACACCCGCCACCCCCTGTCGCTGTTGCCCTGGCCGCAGGCTCAGCAGCGCCAAGCTGCCGAAGCCTTGGATGAAGTCGGTCTGTTGCATTACGCCGGCACTCGCGTCGATCGGCTGTCCGGTGGCGAACGGCAACGGGTGGGACTGGCGCGGGCTTTGGTGCGGGCGCCGCGCCTGCTGTTGGGCGACGAACCGTTCGCCGCCGTCGATCCGAACCAGGCCCGGCAACTGGGCGATGCGATTCGCAGCCTCGCCACCCACCATGGCATGACCGTAATCCTGGTCATGCACCAGATCGACATGGCTCTAGCCTTGGCCGATCGGGTGATCGGGCTAGCCCATGGCCAAATCGCTTTCGATGGCCCGGCGGCTCAGTTTGACCGCGCTGCTCAGGCGCGGGTTTTTTCTTCCTCTGTCTCGAAAGGAGTTTGAAATCATGCGAAAGATCTTCCAGATCGCGTTCGGCCTGTTATGGATGGGCCTGATCTTGACCAGCACCGGGGTCTGGGCCGAAGAACGGCCCACCAAACTGGTCATCGGTCTGCTGCCGGGCGAATCCGCCCCCACCGTGATGCGACTGAACGAACCGCTGCGCGCCTATCTGGAACAACGGCTGAAGATGCCGGTCGAGTTGGTGGTCGGAGCCAACTACGCCGCCACCGGCGCGGCCCTGCGCTTCGGTCGGCTGGACATGGCCTATCTCGGGCCGGTGACCTACATCCTGCAGGGTCGCAAGGTCAAGCTGGACCCGATCGCGCGGCCTTCCCATCCCAGCGTCGGTCCCACCTTCAAGGCCATCATCATCGTCCCGGCCGACAGCCCAGCCAAGGGTCTGGCCGATCTGCGCGGCAAGGAAATCGCTTTCGGCGATCCGGCTTCGACTTCGGGCACCTGGGTGCCGCAATACATGCTGTGGGATGCCGGTCTCGCTCCCGGTCGCGATTACGTGCCGCAGAGCCTGGGCGCGCATGATGCCGTAGCGCTGGCGGTGCAGAACGGTCGAGTCGCCGGTGGCGGTCTGTCGCAACCGATCTATCAGCGTCTGCTCAAGGAAGGCAAGATCGACCCCGCCAAGGTGCGGGTGCTGCAGGAATCGCCGCCGATTCCCGAATACATGTGGACCCTGCGCCAGGGTATTCCCCCAGCGTTCCAGAAGGAACTGCAACAGGCCCTGCTGGATATGCACGATCCGGCCGCGCTGCAGGTGTTCCGAGCCGATGCCTTCGTGACGGCCCAGGACAGCGATGTCGATGTGGTGCGTCGCTGGGTGGCGGCGGTGGAAAAAGCGGCGGCGCTGTAAGCGCGGATGCTCATGCGCTTGGCTTCAGATCCCATCTCTCTGCTGCTGGCGCAGGAGCGTCAGCAGTTCCGGAAAACGCTGGGCGGACAGCTGCTGTTCTGGCTGGCGCTCGGCGTCATCATCGCCAGCGCCGGCGTGTTCGATTTCAGCCGCTATACCGACATGCCGCGCACCTTCGGCGCCTTGCTGGCCGACTGTTGGCCGCCCGATTTCGAGCGCTGGCGGCACTGGCTGCGGCCCTTGCTGGAAACCCTGGCCATGAGTCTGGCCGGCACCGCTCTGGCAACGCTGGCCGCCTTGCCCTTGGGCATACTGGCAGCCCGCCGGCTCGGGCCGGTCTGGCTGAGCTGGCCGGCGCGGCTGATCCTCAACATCACCCGCGCGATTCCCTGTCTGGTGTGGGGCATCATCTTCGTCGCTGCCGTCGGTTTCGGTTCCCTGCCCGGCGCGCTGGCGCTGGCCTGTCATTCCACCGGCATGCTCGGCAAGTTCTTCGCCGAAATCCTGGAGCACGCCGATCCCGAGCCGGGGCATGCCCTGGCCAGTCTGGGGGTCACGCCGCTGGGAGTGCTGCGTTTCGCCCTGTTGCCGCAATGCCTGCCGCGCATGCTCGATGTGGTGCTGTACCGGGCCGAGCACAACGTGCGCGAAGCCACCACGGTCGGCATCGTCGGCGCCGGCGGCATCGGCCTGGAAATCGTCACTGCCTTTCACCTGTTCGCCTACCGCGAGGCGCTGGCTTTGCTGATCGTGTTGCTGGTGCTGGTCACCTTCATCGATCAACTGAGCAGTCTGTTGCGCCATACGCTGCTGGGCGCGCAGCGCGCCTGAATCCGCCACCTGAGGTATCAGCATGAAAATCATCGCGATTCTGCGCATGGCAGCGGACAGCGGCTACCCGATCCGGATCGAGGACGGCCAAGTCAGGCCCGACAGCCTGCGGCCGGTGCTCAATCCGTTCGACGAAGCGGCCCTGGCCAAGGCCGTTGCCCTGCGGGCCGAGGACGACCGCCGGACCGTCATGGCGATCCTGATCGCCCCACCGGGCCATGATTCTCTATTGCATCGGGCCTTCGCCCTGGGCGCGCAACGCGTCTTGCAGCTAAGCGCCGCGTCGGCATGGGAGCCGATCGACTACGCGCGCCGCCTGCGGCCGGTGCTGCAGCAGGAACAGCCCGCGCTGATCCTGATCGGGCGCGAGGTCTTGGGCGACGATCGCGGCGATACTGGAGCCATGTTGGCCGCCTTGCTGGACTGCAGTTTCGCCAGCGCCGCCTCGGGGTTACAGCTCGGCGATGACGAGGCGGTGGCGTGCTGCGAAACCGCCGATGGTGACGAAGACATTGCCCTGACCTTGCCGGCGGTGGTCAGCGCCGAACTGGCGTTGGCCACCCCGCGCTACGTGACGTTGATGGAGTTGGCCGCCGCCCGCAAGAAGCCGGTCGAACGCGTGGCGGACGCGATGGCCAATGCGCCGTCGACCTTGACCACGCTGGCGCTGAATCCGGTCGCACCCCGCCCGCGCGGTGTTCTGCTGAACAATATCGCGGAGTTGGCCGCCATTCTTCGGACCGAACTTGGAGCCTCGTCATGAACATTCTGCTGCTGGCCGAACACGATGGCCAGATTCTGGAAAGCACCACCTGCTGCGCGCTGACTGCTGCCCGTGCCTGGCCTGAAGCCCGGATCGAGGTACTGGTGTGCGGTCATGAGGTCGGCCCGGTGGCCGCACAGGCTGCGCGGCTGGCCGGTGTCGCCCAGGTGTGGCTGGCCGATGCACCGCATCTGGCTCAACCTCTGCTGGAAGATCTAAGCGCGACCCTGGCCCTGGTGGCCGCGTCGGCCGATGTGGTGCTGGCGCCGCATAACCGTTTCTTTGCCAGCGCTTTGGCCCGTTATGCCGCCCAATGCGATCTCGGCATGGTGCAGGATGTGCTGGCCATCCCCGCGCCCGCGACCTATCTGCGCTTGCGACACGCCGGCGCGGCCCTGGAGACGGTGCGGAGCAGTGCAACCCAGCACATCTTGACGGTGCGCGCCAGTCGCTTCGCGCCAGCGGGATATGGACCACCGCAACCCATCCAGCCCATCGCAGCGCCGCCATCCACGACACGGGCGCGGCGGCTGCGGACCACGGCAGTGGCGACCCGCGCGCCGCGTCTGCAGGATGCACGGGTGATCGTTTCCGGTGGACGGGGTCTGGGGCCGCAGTTTTTCCCGGTCTTGGAACCTTTGGCGGCGGCGCTGGGGGCGGAAATCGGCGCGACGCGCGGCGCGGTGGACAGTCGCTTGGCCCCGCGCAACCGGCAAGTGGGACAAACCGGAACTCGGGTCGAGCCGGCGCTGTACCTGGCGATCGGCGTGGCTGGCGCGATCCAGCATCAGGTTGGTATGCGCAACAGCAAGACCATCGCCGCCATCAACAAAGATCCGCAGGCGCCGATCTTCGACATCGCCGATTATGGGCTGGTGGCCGATCTGTTCGAGGCCGTACCGCAATTATTAGAAGCTTTGGCGCACGATACTACGGCGCAGGCGTAGGGCAATCAGCTCCAAGCCCGTTCAGGGTAGTTCCCTACCTCCGACGGGACACATCACGACGGTTGGCGCGAGCACCTCAGCGTGCCAGTAGCACTGACCGTCTATGTAGCACTGGTGTGGTTGATGGCGTGAACAACCGTGGTACCCCAACCAAGGGATGGCACGGTCGTCGTGTTCGAATTTACCCCTTGAAGCAACTATCGGCCTTCCTGATTGGCCGCGAAAGCAAGTCTGATCGTGGTCGACGATCGCGACTTGCTGGTTTTTCATCCCTTTGATTTCAGGCCCCGTTACCGATTATTCCAGCCTGGGCGGTGGTGGTAGTGGGGGTAACAGCGATGGAATGGGTGGCGCCATGTACAACGTGGGTAGTGCGTATGACAGTGGCGATGACCGTGAGACCAATAGCAGTGGCGAGAATGGGCCACAGCCGGTGGACTCACGAGTACAGCACCTACGAATACCAGCACCGCCACACCTAGAAAGGCATAGATTCGCCTGTCGATAATACGCATGAAATACCTCTCCAGATCAGGGTAAAGACGTTTCAGTCTAAAACTTTCTGGCATATACCTAAACAAAATAGTAGCGATTACAACGAACAGATGGCCTACTCACTCGCCACCCACGACCCGCGCGCGGCGGCTGCGGGCTACAGCGGTGGCGACCCGCGTAACCGGCAGGTAGGGCAAACCGGAACCCGAGTTGAACCGGCGCTATACCTGGCGATCGGCGCAGCCGGCGCGATCCAGCATCAGGTCGGCATGCGCAACAGCAAGACCATCGTCGCCATCAACAAATATCCACTATTCTTATGTATATCTGACCGATGGAGGTCCCGTGCAAGTCGCAAAGTGGGGAAACAGCCTGGCGGTTCGCCTGCCGGCAGCGGTGGTGGAGGCGCTGAGCCTGCAGGAAGGCGACGATATCGAAATTGAGGTGGCCGGCGCGCGCGCGTTCGAGATTCGGAAAAAGCCGGAGGCGCGCGAACTGTTGGCCCGCATTCGGCAGTACCGTGGCCGACTGCCCGCCGATTTCAAGTTCGACCGGCTTGAGGCCCATGCGCGGGACTGATGCGTTCTTCGATACCAATGTCCTGCTGTACCTGTTGTCCGGGGATAGCGTCAAGGCGGATCGCGCCGAGGCAATTAATTAATAGAGAAGAATATGACAGATATTTCGCACTCATCTGATGGTAACAAAAATCCCGTTCCCTCAAGCGAGGGACCCGAATTTAATTCAGATATCAGAACCATAGATAACCGAAATGCAAGCGCTGAAAAATCACAACATGATGGAATGGATTCCTATAGCTTCCGTCGCAATTTGAAGAGAGTGTTTATTTTTTTATAACCGTGTTTCTTGCGGTATATCTATTTACGTTCTTTGGTCGAAGCCTTGTTGACAGTATACTCCGGCGCATTGATTTATCCCAAGCGGTTCACCACGATTCTTCTACAATAGATTCAGGAGTGACGCAACATATAAGACCAAAAATTACTTTGATTTATCGCCAGAAGGATGGCCAATTATTGCGAATTCTAGCAGATGAAGAAGATATCTCTGCATTTGCTAGAGAGAATATAAATTTACTTGAACAAGCAAGAGCCAAGCTTAATAGCTCCGTAGGCAAAAGAATTCATGATGCCACAAACCCAGTATTTGCAAAGATGAGAAGACAAATAACTGATTATGCTGATTGGTATTTTGCTTGGCTAACTACATATAAAATTCTAATGGAAGCTATCACGTCAGCAACTGATCATGCTATGAAGACAGAAGCTATGTCGCTAAAGGATGCAGTGGCGGCTGATATTGAAAAATACCTACAAAAACATTTTGAAGATATGGTGCTGCAACCTGAAATATCAGACCCTCAACTTAAAGCAAGATTTGAATCAACTTTACAAGAAGTGAATAATGAATTCCTTCTTACTATTTCAAATATGGATCAACAGTTTCAGAAATTCTCTGCAAATAAAAGCACCTTGCTTAATCCGGTCGATATGGCGAACGTAAAAGTTGATTTCGATTGGGATAGTCAATTTAAGAAGGTAAAGATAATAAGCCATGAAAAGCAAGTTGGAGGTGCTCTAGTCGGAGTTGGCCTTGCTACAGGGGGAGCTATTCTTGGAAAGAGTGTGGGAACCGCCTTGGGGAAAGTGACTACGGGTAAAGTCGCATCAACAACAATGCTTAAGAAGCTGTATAAAAATTAAGCCATTGATTTTCATGGTGTGATTTTGGTAGAATTTAAAGATTATTCTGATTTTAATAATTCTATTCGAGGTAATGGATGGCATGGCCTAAAGAAGTTTCA
>Ga0116181_1003829_pt1 | contig 11540 bp, 11 predicted proteins | sample AD_UKC075_MetaG_FD_89752 | JGI IMG/M metagenome (GOLD analysis project Ga0116181, IMG submission 89752) | Active sludge microbial communities of municipal wastewater-treating anaerobic digesters from USA - AD_UKC075_MetaG | ecosystem: Engineered > Bioreactor > Anaerobic > Digestate | place: USA...
ATCGCTTACTCCTACATTCCATAGTTCATATTTATATCTAGGTATCCATACCAAATATGTTTCAATATCAGCTTCACTTATCGTATCACCAGTTTTATATGTTTTAGAAGGACTTGCAATTAACTTAACTGCATTAGCCCAATTTTTATTTGTATAGTTATACCATTCAGTAGTTGTATCAGCATAAGTTACTACTCCATCATTAGCAATTGTAACGGGTAACATGTCAGTTGCAAGAACTGGATCTGCTCCATTTAATACAGATTCAGTATACTTATAAACGTCAAACGAACTTGTAGTAATACTTTGTCCACTTGTAAAATAATTACCTTGTATCCAATTTAAATGAAGCACAAATGTATGTGCTGCATCTGTACTTGGTAAATCAGATGTACTATCTGGTTGAGAATACTTAACTGTAACTGTTATATTATGTGATGCTCCAGCTGCAAGTGTATCTCCTTGAGCAAATGAAACACCTGTATCAGTCCATACAGCTGCATAACTCAAGTAATTATTATTCCATCTATTTGAATTATATGTAGTTCCATCTACTACCACATTATATGTATCAAGATAAGCTTCTATTGTACCAGCATTCTTTACATCTACTGTAAAAGCATATTCTTCCCCCACATTTAATGTAACAGCAAATGTTACATCATGTTTATCAGCACTTATTGTTGGCACCGTTGATGGTGTTGCCATCGTATAACCAGTCGCTGCTATCCCAGCTCCTATATTTTCAAAGTGTACATCCCAAGTTGAAGCGCTTATTGTTGATGATCCCGTTATATTTAATACTACTGAGTATGCTGCATAACCCACACTCATAATTACTAATAGAACCGAAAGAACAACAATACAAATCTTATAGTTTGTTTTCATAAAACTCTCTCCATACTCTATCTATAATTAAATTATATAATAAAAAATATTTATTTATTCAATATAATAATATATTGTTCTTTTATAAATAATTTAAACAAAAAAGATGTAAATATTTAAATCTACACCTTTTACTTTAATTCTTCTTTTTTAGTTCAGCTAAAATGCTTTCAAGTAATTTAACTTCATCACTTTTAACTTCTTCTTTTTTCTCTTCTTTATGATTAATCTTTGTAAGATTATTACAAAATTTAACTATTAAGAATACTACAAATGCCATGATAACGAAATTAACAACATCCATGATAAATGCACCAACTCCTAAATTAGCATGCCATATTTTAATCGTAAAATCATTGAATCCACCAACAGCAAAGCAGCCAATTATTGGTGAAATAATATTATTAATCAATGACGTAACTATATTAGAAAAAGCAGAACCAATAATAACACCAACTGCTAAATCTAATACATTACCTTTTAATATAAAAGTCTTGAATTCACCCATGAACCCTTTACTTTTATTTTCTAACTTTTTTAAATCTTCTTTATTTAATTTTCTAACTTCAATTTTTTCCATTTTACTTATCCTCTAAAATAGCTTTAATACGTCTAACACCAGCAGATGAAGATTCTTCTTTAACAATCTTAAAATGTCCAAGTTCACTTGTATTATTTACATGAGGCCCACCACATAATTCACGAGAAACATTATCGCCAATTACATAAACAGATACAACATCAGGATATTTTTCAATAAACATACATTCAGCACCTGTTGCAATAGCATCGCTCTTATTCATTTCTAATTTAACAACTGGTAATGACTCATTAATCCATTCATTAACTTGATTTTCAACTTTTTCTTTTTCTTCATCACTTAATTTATGATCACATGGGAAGTCAAAACGCATACGTTCATCCGTAATATTTGAACCCATTTGATGTATTGATGGAGATATAACTTTTTTCAAAGCTGCATTAAGTAAGTGAGTAACTGTATGATATCTTGTTTCAATTGCAGAATCACCCGCAAGTCCACCTTTGAATTTACCAACACTAGCCGTTCTCGATAATTCTTGATGTGCTTTAAATTTAGCCTTAAATCCTTCAACATCAACACTTAATCCACGCTCTTTAGCTTCCTCTTCTGTTAATTCAATTGGAAAACCATATGTATCATATAAATGGAAAGCTGTATCAGCATCAATTGATGTTGAATCTTTACTCATCTTCTCAAACATTCTTAAGCCCTTTTCAAGAGTTCTATTGAATTTAATTTTCTCATTATGTAATACTTCAAGAACAACATCTTCATTATCTGTAAGTTCTTTATAATATACTTTATATTCTTCAATTATCTTACGAGCAATAGCTTGTTCCCAATCAGAATTAATATCAATATTTAACTTCTTAGCATAACGAATACTTCTTCTTATTAATCTTCTTAAAATATAACCTTGATCTGTATTAGATGGCTTAATACCAGCAGGATCAGCACTTATAAATACTGATGTTCTTAAATGATCAGCAATAATACGCATAGGTACTTCATTACCTTCATATGGGACATTTGAAATACTCTCAATCAATTTAATAATTGGTGTCCAAATAGATGATCTATAATTATCATTAACACCTTCAAGAACCGCTGTAGCACGTTCAAATCCCATACCTGTATCGATATTCTTTTGAGGTAATTCGCTTAAACTTCCATCTTGATGTCTTTCATATTGCATAAATACATCATTCCAAATTTCTACCCAACGATTATCTTCCGTATCAAATACTTCAGGTACTTCATCATCACTTCTAAAATAAAACATTTCGGTATCAGTTCCACATGGTCCTGTTTCTCCAGCACTCCAGAAATTATCTTCTGAAGTCTTAGCTATATGTCCTTCACTTATACCTAAATTCTTCCATAAGTTATAAGCTTCTTCATCAAAATCTAAAGTATCATTACCACCAAATACAGTAACACCTAATCTTGAAACTGGAATATTTAATTCCTTAGTTAAGAATTCAAAACTCCAAGTTATAGCTTCTTTTTTAAAATAATCACCTAAAGACCAATTACCCAACATTTCAAAGAAAGTATGATGATAAGTATCTCCAATATTCTCTAAATCATTAGTTCTTACACACTTTTGATAATCACATAATCTAGTTCCATATGGATGATGTTCACCCATTAAATAAGGTATTAAAGGTTGCATACCAGCTGTATTAAATAAAACTGAAGGATCATTTTCAGGTACTACAGGAGCACTTGGAATTTGCTTATGTCCTTTACTTACAAAAAAATTAATATATTTATCTTTTAAGTTCTCCATCATCATTCACCTTAACTACATTAAATATTCTTTTAACTGTCTCATCAATACTTAAATTATTTGTATTAATAACAATACCTTGATATGGAACCATTAATCTTCCATATTCTCTATTATAATCATAGTTATCTCTTTCTTTAATATTTCTACAAATGGTATTATAATCCATCATCGAGTTTTCTTCAATACTTTGTTTATAACGTCTATTTACCCTTTCTTGATAAGATCCTTCAAGAAAGAATTTATAATCCGCATTAGGAACTATTAAAGAACCAGCATCTCTTCCTGAAATAACTGTATCACCCTTAATAATACTAACAATATATTTATTAATAAGCTTTCTAATCTCTGGTTTATCAGCAATAACTTCTACCTTATTATCTATAGCATTACTATGTAAATAATCATCATCGGAATAACTACTAAAGTCTAAAAATTTAGCAAACAAAATAATTTGATTATCATCACTAAAATTTAATTTTCTTTTAATAACTTCATATGTAAGTATTCGATAATAAATACCTGAATCTATAAAATCATAGCCAAATTTACTAGCTATTCTTCTACCAACTTCACCCTTACCAACACCACTTGGTCCATCAATAGTTATAACCATGTAATCACCATCCTAATCTAATTATAACATATTCCTAAAATACATTTTTTACTTTTATCACTTAAATTAGCAATACCAACATTTTTATCACCAATAACATACATAGTTGTTCCAATAGTAACAGTATATACATCACTATAATAACTTTTATCTAATTCTCTAGAACTATTAAACTCAATAATATTACTATTAATTTCTGAATTAAAACCTAATAAATAATATGTACTACGCGTATCATCATTTCCATATCCAGCTTCATAACTTATATTATATGCATTATTAATATTATTAGTTTTTATTAAAGGAGTAATAGAATTATCAGCTACATGACTAACATTTACGCTTGTAATCTTATTAAGACTTCTATCTAGCTCATAATTAACAACTGAATCATATACATTAGATGTCCCACTAATTTTATAATTAACAATACCCGTTTTACTAACAGCTGTTAAACTTATAGGTAAACCACTTGATGTACCAATAAAAAACATAATAGAATTATCACTTAAATTATTCATAAATGAACTTAAGTTGTCATAATTTAAACTACCCTGATAAATAATAGTATCTATAACATTTAACTTATTACTACTATATAAATCATTAAAAGAATACCCGTTAGGTAATACGTTAATATAATCTTCAAACTTATTATAATTAATATAATAATCTTTATAAGATAAGATTGCATTATTAACTAATAAAGACATATCTGGATTAATACTCTTTATATATTCTATATAACTATTTTTAACTGAATCAACACTTCTATTATCACCAATTAATCCATCAATACTCATTATATGATAACCATCTTTAGTAACAGCATCTATTATATTAGAGCATTCTTTTTCTTGTCCATAACTAGCCTTAAGACATATATAATCAATACTATTAATACTAGTTTTAACAGAATATTTATCTTGATAATAATTTAATAAAACAGGACTAATATTTTTTTCTAAATCACTTTTATTATAATAAATAAAAGCATTCAATCCTATAATCATCACTACTATAACAACACTAAATATAATAATTACTTCTTTAATAATTTTTTTATTATATTTATCATCTTCAATTATTTTATTTCTTTCTTCTTCAGGTAAATATTTAAGGCTTTCTTCATCATTATCTTTTTCTTTTAATAACTTTAACATTTCTTTAAAACTAGTATCTACATCTTCTTCATCACTTGATTCATCTAAATACTTATTTAATTCTTCCTCTTTAATTTTATCTTCTTTAGACTTAAACAACCCCATATTATCACCTACTTTAACTTCTTAAGAAATTCTTTACTATGAATATATACACCCGTAAATCTATCATAATAAGCACTAATAATATCATTTATATCATTAATTGTTTTTTCACTAATATTAAGATCACTTATTGTATTTATATCTACATAATAATATAATTTTAACATCTTTAAAACCTTATTATCATAAATTAATTCATCTTTATGACAACTTGAACAAATATATCCACCTTCATCAGCACTAAAAGTAATAATATCTTTACTATTCCCACATTTAATACATGAATTAAAATTAATTGGTGCTCCTAAATAATCAAGTAACTTAATTTCCAAAATATTAGACATAACTAAAGGATTAAACCCATTTTCTATTTTTAATAAAGTATTAATATATATATCAAATATATCTTTATTATTATCTTGTTTAATAACTTGAGCAGTTAATTCAGTTAAATATGCCATATAACTTATCAACGTTAAATCACTTCTAATATTATTAAAATGATTAATCTCTGTTCCATCTTTTAAAGTAGATAATTTATCTTCATTATAATAAATTATAAAATCAGCATATATAAGTTTTCCACTTATATTTCTTAAATTACTTTTAATATTCTTACATCCCTTAGATACAACACCAACTATACCATCACATGTTAATATATTTAATATCTTTGATGATTCCTTAAAAGGAATTTCCTTAATAACAACACCTCTAATAGTTCTTAACATAAAACCACCCATCTAGTAAAAAAACACCCTAAGGTGTTTAATAAGTCATAACATTATCTTCTATAACAAGCTTTAAATAGCCCTTAAAATAAGCATCAGCATAAGACCTAAAGACATCTTCTGATATTCTAGCATGATCTTCTTTCATTACACTTATTATATTATCTTTTTCATCATCAGTAAGTTCATGACAATCATAAATAATATTTATATTATCAATAAAATAGGCTATTTCCTCATCACTTTTAAACTCAGGACCATTTAATACCTTTTGACTAAACTTATTAAAAATATTCATTTCTTGTTTAGTATAAGAATCTTTACCAGCATTACGTAAATCCCTAATACTAATATGATTAGTATTTAAAGAATAAAAATCATATAAAGACATATCACCATATACTAATAAATCTTCCATGATATCACGCATAGCGTTATAAGAAGCATGATCAATTAAAGATTGTTTAGTATAATATTTATCAATTAATATTCTTAAAATATTATTCTTATAACCCTTAGCATTTTCTATAGTTGCATTAAATAATACTTTAGAAAATCCATACTGAGGTAAATAATTATCTATTCTCTCATAATCATCAGACATACATAAATAATAATCTAATAATCTTTGTAATCTTCTAACCATTTCATCTAAAAATAACTCACTTACTCTAGATGACTTAACAATAGATTTAGAATTAGTATCACGATTGCTTTTATACGCATCACTTATAATATCATCTATATATTGACTACCTTCATTATCTCTAAACATTTGCTTATATAATTTATTCAATGCTTTAATGTCTTTCTTAGCAATATGTAAATCTAATAAATACTTTTTACATAAATCAGTATTCTTTATTTTAATAAGTTCAGGTATAACATCCACTAACACATTATCTTTAATGAATCCCTTTTTTCTTAAATCATTAAACCACATAAATTCACTTTTAATAGGATCAGCACTCGAATTTAAAAATGCATTTAAATAGCCTTTTAATTTAGTTTTATTATATTTAACCTTTTTACCATCTTCATCACTATACTTTTGATATAAATCAACTACCAATGGATCCTCAAAATTAAATCTTGCATTTATTAATGCTTGAGCAATTTCCTTACCTCTTTTATTAACTAAATTAATATCTATATATCTATTTTTATTATATAAATCTAATTCTTCTTTACTTATAATATTAGAATAAATATAAGGTTGTAAATATTTTTTAAGTAAATAATCTGGCGTATAAACAGTATTGTCTTCTTCACTATAAATATTAGCAAGTCTTCTTACAGCAACTTCGCCCTTTAAATATGCAGAAAATACCTCATGCATTCTTTCAGTTTTTCTATCTATATCCTCTGTTAAAGCCATTTATATCACCTCTAAAATTCTTCGTCAAACCCCAACTCATCTAAATATTTTTCTTTGTTACGCCAATTCTTAACAGTCTTAACGTATAATTCAAGATAAACAGACTTTTTTAACATATGCTCAATATCTTTACGAGCTTCACTACCAATAGTCTTAAGCATACTTCCTTGTTTACCTATAATTATTCTCTTTAAAGAATCTCTACTAACAATAATATCAACACTTATTTCTGCAACATTAGATTTTTCTCTATAGCCAGTTAATACACAAGTAATATTATGTGGAACTTCATCATTAGTTAAGTTTAAAATCTTTTCTCTAACTAACTCACTAATCATAAAACGAGGATCATTATTAGTAATAACACCATCATCATAATATTTAATATCATCACGTAAATAACTCTTAGTAAGTTCAATTAAACGATCAACATTGTCATTACGCATTGCACTTATAGGAATAATATCCGCAAATTCAAATAAATCCTTATAAGTAGCAATAGCTTTAACAATACCCTCTTTAGTTAATTTATCAATCTTATTTAATACTAATATAACAGGAGTATCTACTCTCTTTAAAGTTTCAAGAATTTGACGATCTCCATTACCTAAACCAGCAGCTGCATCAACTACAAATAAAATGGCATCAATATCTTCAAGTGAATCATATGATTCTTTATTAAGCTTTTTACCAAGTTTATCCATAGGTTTAGAAATACCTGGTGTATCTACAAATATAATTTGAAAATCATCACCATGATATACACCTTGTATTGTATTACGAGTCGTACCAGCTACATCAGAAACAATAGCTATATGATCATCTACAATAGTATTAATTAAAGTACTCTTACCTGTATTTGGTCTACCAACTATAGCAACAAATCCACTCTTCATATTATCACATCCTAATTCTATTTTATTATATCACGAAATAATGCCTAAATCATTTAAAATATCATCTTGTAATCCAAATTGTATTTTTTCATCTTCAGGGCTTTTTGTATGATCATAGCCAAGTAAATGTAACAAGCCATGACATACAAGGAAAGAAAGTTCTCTCTTTTCTGAATGCCCATATTCAACCGCCTGAGCCTTCATCTTAGGAATCGAAACAAATACATCACCTAACATACGAATACTTTCATGTATTGTTTCATTATCCTCTAAAGCAAATGATAATACATCAGTAGTTCTATCAATATGTCTATAAGTATTATTCATTTCATGCATTTTATCATCATCAATAAATATAACATCCATATAAGCATTCTTAACATTTAACTTATTTAATGTATGTTCAATAACATCATTTAAATAAGAATAATCATCTTTATAACCAAATTCATCAAATACATCATATTTATTCATTTATTTCTTCTCCTTGTAAAACAACTTATGTATTATAGCATATAATATACAACCAAATAAACTACCAATTACATTTAAAATAATATCATCTATATCAAATGATCTACCAATAAACATTTGAATATATTCAATTGCACAAGATACAATAATTGATATGAACATTGTAATAAAATAATTATATTTATTACATAAAAACTCAGTCGTATCTGTTATTAAATAACTAAAAGGAATAAACAAAGCAATATTACCTATAACATTACGCCAAAATAAAGGCGAAGTTATAGAATATCTAGTAATCTCCCTAAAAGGTACAAAATTATTTGATACACTTTCAAAATCTGTAGAAGTTACTAATTCAAATAATATAAAACAATATATAACATAAATAATTATTTTAAAATCTCTAAAAGTATTAGCCTTTGCATGGCCATATACAATAGAAAAAAAGCGTAGCAAAATAGCAACCAAGATAAATAAAAATACCATTGGAGCAATTTCAACTAAAACTGCATATGCCTCATTTGGAATCACTAATACCACCCACTTAAACTACATTAATTTACTTTTAACTAATGCTGAAACTTTGGAACCATCAACTTGACTACCATATTTAGAAGTTACTTCTTTCATAACAAGTCCCATGCCCTTAATTGAATCAACGCCAAGCGCTTTGATTGTATCATCAACTATTTTTTCAAGTTCTTCATCGCTTAACTCAGGAGGTAAATAAACTGATAATATATCTATTTCCTTCTTTAGTTCTTCAACAACATCCATCTTATTATATTTGCTATATTCTTCAATAGATGATTTTCTCTTTTTAACTTCTCTTTTAATAACATTTAATACATCATCATCACTAAGTGCATTTTGTTTTCCTAGAGCAACTTCTTCATTCATCAAAGAAGCCTTAAGCATTCTAATAACACTAAGTCTAAACTTATCTTGACTCTTCATTGAGTCAACTAAATCTTTTCTAATTCTATCATACATAAATATCACCTTTTCTAATAAGAATAATAACACATTATTGATAAATAAGCGTAATTACTTTTCTTTATTAACCAATAATAATTTAGTAATAATACCAAAACCTGCAAGAGTAGCAATAACATTTAAAATAATACCAATAACAGGAATAAAAGTTAATGCTTCAAATATAATCATTGATATAAAAATAGTTAAATAGTCATTTTTAAGTGTCTTACTAAACAAATAACTACCCATATGATATACAGCATATATACCACTTGTTAATAGTAAAACAATATAAGCTATCATAAGAATAATACCTATTAATGTTCCAATTACAGTACACATCAAAATCACAGAAATAATTGGAATTAAGATAATCGCTGCTAAGCCAATAAATATATTACCACATACACTTCCAACATTAAACTTCATAGTTTTAATATTACCCATTGTATGTTTAAGTAAAAATAACATTATTAAAGATAAAATAACTAAATTACAACTAAGAACAATTCTAAATATTAACGAAGTTGTATCAAATAATAAACCGTTATCTTTTTTAGAACTAGTATAAGTAATTTTATTGCCAATTGAAGCATTAGAATCAATTACTACCATAGCATCATCATTATATTTTAATGTACCATCTATCACTGCATTAGAACCAATATGAATAACATTAGCACTAATAGAAACATTACCATTAATATCGCCATCAATTGTAACATCTCCACCTGAAAGATAAGCATTACGTCCAACTTCACCATCTAATTTAATACTTGAGCCTCCAACATATAAATCACGAGAAATAGTTGAGCTTTTAATATCAATTGTATTACCAGCAATAAATGCATCATTAGTATAATGATTATCTAAATCCAAAACATTTCCGGCTAGAAATAAATAATCAGATGATCCACTAATATCAACGTTATTACCTGAAGCAAATAAAATACCAGATACATCAGCAGAAGTATTAACATCATTACCTGCAAAGAAACATGTACCATCCTTTTCACCACTTACTGATAGATTATTACCAGCTTTATAATAATCATCTAAACCCGCATAAACAAAAGGTGAAAAAACAAATAAAGAAATTAAAGTAACTAAGAATAAATAAACTTTTTTCATATACACCATCCTAAGTAAAATATATCATATTAATGATAATTTATAAATAAAAAAACATGAATTACTTCATGTTTAGATATTATCTATCTCTTCTACTTCTCTTATTTCTTTTATAGAAGTTTTGCATCATTTCTTTTTCTGCTTCTCTTCTTCTTACACCAGGTTTTTCATATTCCCTATGTTTTTTAAGTTCAGAAGGAACTCCACTCTTAGCTACCTTGTGGCTGAATCTTTTAAGGGCATCATTTAAATTGCCTTTAACCTCAACTCTGACATTTGCCATACTACTGCTTCCCTCCTTCCGATTTCAATAGTATTTTACTACACTTTACAATGTATTGCAAGAAATAAATGTTAACAAAAGAAGAAGAATTGCATATTCTTCTTCCAACATAATAAATATTAATTTTTAAAACTAATTTGGTAACCCTAATAATGTAATGCGAGCATATCCATTACCTGATTTGGCATAATCAGATGTAGCTGTCTCACTAATACTAGATGTACTATTTGTTCTTATTGAATCAGATGTACTTGTTGAGCAATTATAACATGTCATATGCTTTGTAATATTATAAATTGATATCAATGATGAATTGCCTATATATCCAGATCCACCGCCACCAGAGCCAGCATTGAATGAACAGCCACCGCCGCCATACCAGCCGCCTCCGCCAGCACCTGAATAATCATTTCCACTATAACTAGCATTTCCACCTCTACCAAACGAACCACTATTTGGCCCACCGCCAGAAGTTTGAGAACCACCACTTCCAGATGATCCACTATTTCCATAATAAGAAGCACCGCTTCCACCAACATAGCCTCCACCATAGCCACCATA
>Ga0116181_1003833_pt1 | contig 11537 bp, 6 predicted proteins | sample AD_UKC075_MetaG_FD_89752 | JGI IMG/M metagenome (GOLD analysis project Ga0116181, IMG submission 89752) | Active sludge microbial communities of municipal wastewater-treating anaerobic digesters from USA - AD_UKC075_MetaG | ecosystem: Engineered > Bioreactor > Anaerobic > Digestate | place: USA...
ACCGCTTGATGAGCACTTTCAACGGGCAGCAGGCTTGGCCATACTAGCGGCCATGCACACGCCGGAAATGACGCGCACTGACGAGAAGCCGAATCGTGAAAACCCCGTTTTTTCCGGGTTTTGCGCTATCGCGCCGACTAGTGCAAATACCCCAATGGGCGATGCGGGACTCGAACCTGCGACCCCCAGCTTGTCGAGCTGGTGCTCTAACCAACTGAGCTAATCGCCCAACACACTATATTAATATCGGTCGCCGCCGATTTGGCAAGCCAGGGTCCTTTTGGCCCAGCGCTCCTCGCAACGACCGGTCGCATGGCGACAACCCTTTTGGGTGGTTTCAAAGTTGACCCGATTCGGGATTCACCTTGGGATCACGGTTAATCCATTGACAGGCATGCCACAACGTGTGACATGGCTCACCGTTACGAATTCGCGATTTCATTCCGGCAGCCGTCTCGCAATAAAAGCGCTTTAACCCGCCACGAGGGGCGCACCGTGACTGCCGTGTGGTCAAAGACATGGGCTGAGCCGTAGCCTCGGCTCGGCGGTGGCTGCCAGATCGGTTGTGGGCACTTTACAATGGGATTTCCCACCGGAGCTCGAGAGAAAAGCAAGCGGTTCGGGGAAGTACGCAGTGGTTTAAACATTTTTTGCCAGGACTGTTTGATATAGAGTCTTATCGATGATTCCACCACGTTCACACTTCCAGGCGGGCTACAATTTTTTGGGCTTGCCCGACGAGTTGGCCGACCCCCAACGCGCCCAGGTGTGGATCCTGCCGGTCCCCTACGAGGCGACGACCACATACGGAGCGGGCACCCGAAATGGGCCGACGGCCATCATCATGGCCTCCAGGCAGGTGGAGCTGTACGATTATCGACGAGGCTGTGAACCGGCGAGCGAACTAGGTTTCGCGACGTTGCCTCCATTGGAGATTCACAGTGGATCGCCCACCGCGATGATTTCCCGGATCGAGGAAGTCGTCTTACATATTTTTGGGGGAGATCCCCAACCGCGATTTCTCGTAGCTCTCGGTGGAGAACACAGCATTTCCGCGGGGATTGCGTCGGCGGCTGCAAGGATCTTTGACCCCCACGAGATTGTGGCCGTTCAAATCGACGCCCATGCCGACCTTCGCGACGAGTTCGAGGGCTCTCCCTACAATCATGCGTGTGCGGCGAGGAGAATCCTCAACTGTCTTCCCCTGATGCAGATCGGCATTCGCAACATCTCCGAGGAGGAAGACCGTTTTCGAAGTACTGCCCATCGGCTTATCACGATCTTCGCCGACGAGTGGACGGAGGCCGCTCATGAGCGGTTGGCCGAGTTCGTCCGCAACAAACTGGTCTATTTGACGATTGACCTCGATGGTCTTGATCCGTCGATCATGCCGGCCGTGGGAACCCCGGAACCCGGTGGTCTTTCGTGGCAACAAATCCAGGAGGTTATTCGCATTATTGCGCAAAACGCCCGCGGTGTTCCTATCATGGACGTCGTTGAGTTAGCTCCCATCCCCGGCTTGATTGCTCCGGACTTTTTGGCCGCCAAGCTCATCTACTGGGCAGCGTCAGACTTCTTGCTTCGGGAAGAGAGAAAGGCTGCCCTTTGAACATTAGAAGAGCCAAAATGATGAGCGATTCGTGCCCGATTCCCGCAAAACGAACCCATTTTGGGCCTTTGCGCAGATTCGCCGAGTCCCCTAGTCTTTTAAAAGAGGGTCCGGCGATGACCACATGCTTGAGATGCTCTGAAATGATGAGTAACCGTTGATGGAGCAAATCGGCAACTTCTTGGGACTCAGGGGGGTTGCACGGTAAGAGTCTACCCATAATCTCCCCTCGCCCGTTCCGCGGGAGAGGGGGCGGGGGTGAGGGTGGCTCCAATCGCTACCGGTTTTCTCAATTGATTTCGACGTTCGCTTGCCCTCACCCCAACCCTCTCCCGGAGGGAGAGGGGGACCTTTTGGGATAGGCTCTGACGACTTTGTGGGCTAGGCGAAGAGGAGGGACGGCGTCCCCGCCGTCCGGTGATTTGGTCATTGAGGCCGGTGGCCCTGCCATTACGGGTGTTTTTTGGGAAGATCCTCCGTTCCCTCTGAAGGGTCACAATGACGTCTTGCCCAAGTGACACCCATATGGAGTGTTTGGGCAAGGCGCGACGTCCTTTTCACAGAAGAACGTCTGCCGCCGATTCTTTTCCTGGGTGACGTGATAGAGCAGCCCCCCCAATGACCAAACTTACGAACCTCGCCATGGCGAGACACTGCCAAGTCCAAGCCGTTGGGTAAAAATCGGGTTATGCCTGCGGAATCGGGGCATCACTTCATGCGCGCACAGCGAGTGGCCCACTTTTTCCAAAGGTCCGGCGATTCGAGGAATTTGATAAACACCCCACCGATGACAGGCCGGGCTCGGAATCCCCGTAGCTTCGCATCGTGGGTCCAGTACCAATCGGTCAGCGGGACGCGGTCGGGCGTGTGATCAATGAAACGGTAGAGCGGGTTCATGAGGGCGTCAAAGTCTTCTCGAGAATCCGCCAATGTGGCCGTCCAAACCGTCCAGTCCGTCTTCGTAAAGAGGGCACGGTTATCAAGGGGCAGCCCATAAGGCTGGAGTTGCTTCTTGTAGAACGCGATTTCCTTTTGGCGGACCACAGATGGGAAGATGTTGAGGCCGAATAGTTTGTCCCAAACGAGGTTGTATTTCTGGCTCCATGTCCCCGGCTTGTCGAAGGCCAGTCGATAGTGGTCACCATCGTCAGCGGCCGCGATCCATTTTTGGGCGAACTCCTCGGCAAGCTTGCGATACTTGTTTGCCTCCTCGATTTTTCCACTCATGTGACACATTTCCGCGTAACATGCCAGAGCAATGGTGGCTTTTATAGAAAGATTGCAATTGTGGGCAAGGGGGCCGGTGAAATCATCCGTGCAGAGCTGATTTTCAGGATCGAAACCTTTCTCCTCCAGATAATGTGCCCATTGTTCCCACAATTTTGTATATCGGTCGGCGAAGGCCGTGTTGCCGTCGAGGCGGGAAATGGCGTAGGCGAGAATGAGCAAGTTCGCCGATTCTTCGACCGGCATTTGGTGTTCCTCGCTGGTCTCTCCGCCACCGTAAACCTGACCATTGGCCAGGGGATAGGTTCCCAAATCGTGTGGCGCAAAAGGGAACTTCCATCGCGGGCTAGCGGCGTAATCGAGGACGGGGACGACCGTGGCTTTCAGCAACTCGTTGTTAAAAAGCATGAAGATGGGTGCTGCGGGATAAATCACATCCACGGTCCCGATGCAGCCATTGCTGAAGCATTCCTTGGAGAAGTACATCGGTTCGCCGTGTGGCCCCAGGGTCAGTTTGTGCGCACCCAGGGTATGCCGGTAGGAAATCGCAATCAGATTGGCATAGCCCACGCCACCGAGGCTTCGAGCGTCCGCGAGAAGTTCCTCATCAAAGGCCTGGCATCGAGCCATGAGGTCTGGTAGCTCTTCCTCGGCCGCGGCCAGGGCTTCCGAAATGTCTGCGTATCGCTGACGCCAATAGGGTCGCAAGCGTTGCCCCAGGTACTCGATGGAAACAATATCGTCGTAAGCCAGCAAGATGTGCCATTTGAGTGATTCGTCGCGACTTACCTTGGCCGAGTGCATACATACCAACACAGGCCATCGGTCCTGGACTGCCCGAGGTTTGTTTCCGTCGTCACGGCGCGGGATTCGCCCGGTGTTACAAAAATGATTACGGGCGGTCTCGTGATCGGCTACAACCGTGTTCGTTTGGGGATGGCGCACGGCGGCGACATAGGCGTAGCCCCAATCGATCCTTAGATTGTCGCCCTTTTTCCCGAGGATCGGTTGCTCCGTTGTACCGATGCGCATCCAATCCAGGTGCTCGGTCTGGCCGCGGTGCCAGGTCACAAGCTGATTCGGCTCGTTGACGGCCAACTCGCCTGTGGCGTCAAAATAGAGATCCACGATCCGTGGTTTGCCATCGAGTGAGCGAACATCCCAAATAAGATAGGTGACAGGCCGGGAAAGGAGTGCCATATCGTGCGGCAGAACGGGTGTCAAAAAGGTTAGACGGACTTCGACCTCTTGGGTTCGCCACAAATAAATCGTGCGGGTTGGCGTGACCTCTAGCGAAGTTTGTTCCAAAGGAGGAATATCCGCCGGTGCCATACCCATAAGGCGATACGGCCTCCCGTCAATGCGGATGAGGCTGCACAAGGCGTGGATTCTTCCCGTCCAGTGGCGTGGCCAGTCCGCCGCGAGCTGGTCGGTAAATGACCAAATGCTAAAGTATGGGTCGTGTACAACCAGCGGCACTGCCGGTGGCCGACCTGCCGGACCATCGTTAGCCCACACCCCCGTCTGCCGTCCGCTAATGAGGCTAATGAACAGCAGAACAGTGGTAGAAGCAATTAGCCTTGTCATACTGGACATGTTGCACCTCACTGCTTCGTCCAAAAGTACCCGAGAGCCGCGAACCACCATTATGGACTTTGAAATGATTCCTGACCACCCGCGCGGAGTTTGGTGCCCCCACTTGGTATGGCAAGATACGTAAAGCTAGGCTCGCTTTGGCAAGAAAAACAATTCCAGGCCACAAGTTGACAAGCCCCCGCGGGCTTGCTATGCTGACAATCGAAAATGATTGTGCGAATGTCCACAATCGCACAGATATCCCCGCCTTGGCTTACCCTCCGCGCTCGGGGAGTTCAAAATGCATCGCACGATCCCACCGGTATCCGGATATTGGCGGTTAACGTCATGCCAAGGGATCGATTCTCGGTCGCAAGGGGCTGCTCGTTTGCCATGGGCGGCCATCACGTTGCGGGCTATTAACCTCGAGCAATTCAGCACGAAGACTCCCGTCGGCTTACGGCTTTCTCGGAAAGGTGATTCTTATGAATAAAACTGTAACGAGTGTCTTGTGCGCGGTTATTTTGTGGGGCGGCTTGGGATTTGCGGCGGACCCAATCAGCCTATATGAAAGTCCCACACCAGCCCAGCCCAACGGGGAGCTGGACCGAATCGTCTTCGCCAAGTTGCAAACGCTGGGCGTCCAACCGATATTATGCTCGGATGCCGTCTTCATTCGGCGCGCGTTCCTGGATATGACGGGGACCATTCCTACGGCCCAGGAGGTCCGCGAGTTTTTGGATGATCAGACTCCCGACAAGCGTGCCCGGCTAGTTGACCGGCTGATGGAGCGGAAGGAGTTTCTCGACTACTGGTCTATGAAGTGGGGCGACGCGCTGCGAATAAAAGCGGAGATTCCGGTGAACTTGTGGCCAAACGGGGCAAGGGCCTTTCATCGCTATATATGGGCGTCGCTGGCATCGAACAAACCTTACGACCAATTTGTGCGGGAGATGCTCACGGCCAGCGGCAGCAATTTCCGAGATGGAGCGGTGAACTTTTATCGTGCGGTGCAGGACCGCAGCCCCACGGGAATTGCCTCAACGGTGGCACTAACGCTTATGGGGGTACGGACGGACCATTGGCCCAAGGAACGGTTAGAAGGTATGGCCGTCTTCTTCTCCCAGATCGCCTATAAGCCCACCAGCGAGTGGAAGGAGCAGGTCGTCTTCTGGGATCCCTGGGGCCTTCGCTTGGTGCCGACAAATTTTGTTCCCGGACGAGAGGCGCCGGGGACAGCTCCGCGGAAATCGGAAGACCCTATCGTGACCCCGACCCCGGCGGATATCAGTCAGGAGCCGCTCGTGGGTGTCTTTCCCGATGGTACTAAGGTCACAATCCCGGCAGACCGGGACCCGCGGGAGGTGTTTGCCGATTGGCTCATTCGGCCAGAGAATCCCTGGTTTACTCGCTGCATTGTCAACCGCATTTGGGTGTGGATCATGGGCCGCGGGATTATTCACGAGCCGGATGACATCCGTGACGATAACCCGCCCAGCAATCCGGAGCTTTTGTCCTATCTGGAAAAGGAGTTGATCCAAAGTGGGTACAACCTGAGGCACCTTTACAAGGTGATTCTCACGTCCAGCACGTATCAATTGACGTCGATCCCTCGCAAACCGTCGCCGGAGGTCGAGGCGAATTTTGGGTACTATGTACCGCGAAGACTCGATGCGGAAATCCTGATCGACGCCCTGAACAAGATCACGGGAGCAACCGATCTTTACACGAGCGCCATCCCTGAGCCTTATACATACATTCCGCGAGATCTCACGGCGGTGTCGTTGGCCGACGGAAGTGTCATCAGTCCTTTTCTGACCCTATTCGGACGGTCAGCTCGTTCCACGGGGGCCTTCAATGAGCGCTCCAATAAGCCAACGCCGTCCCAATGGTTGTATATGCTGAATTCGAGCCAGGTTTATAACAAGATTGCTACCAGCCAGAAGTTAGGAGAGTTGTTCCGTTCTGGCCGCCCGGTGCCGGAACTGATCGAGGAGGTTTACCTGACTGTGTTGTCGCGACGTCCGTCAGAAGAGGAAATGACCATTGCACGAGAATATATTGAAAAATCGCGATCGAGAGGCGAAGCTGCGATGGATGTTGTCTGGGCATTAATTAACACCGAAGAATTCCTATATCGACATTGACGATCCAGAGGGAGGACCAAGCCATGAACAAGAACAATCATTACAATGAGCCGAAGGTCTCTCGGCGGGAGATACTGCAGCAAGGGATCTATGGTGCCGGGGGGGTACTCCTCGGAAAGTCATTACTCTCGCAAGTGCGGGCACAAGAGGCGGCACCGGCCCCGTCGACTCCTCCGAAAATCGAACCAAAGGCCAAGTCGGTCATTCAGATCTTCCTTTGGGGAGGTATGTCCCATAATGACACGTGGGACCCCAAACCGAAGTCCGGCAGGGATTACCTGGGCGAGTTTACAGAGGTCATTGACACCAACGTCCCGGGCATTCAATTGAGTTCTCTCTTTCCCAAGTTGGCACGTCAGGCGGATAAGTTTTCACTTATCCGGAGCATGACGCATGGCAACAATGGGCACGAAACGGCTGCATACATCATGCAGACGGGCCATTTGCCAGGCGAGCGGTTGGCCTATCCCAGCATCGGGGCGGTTTTTGCTTACTTCAAGGGAAAGGAATACAAGGGAATCATTCCGCCCTACGTGGTCCTGACACGGTCACCGGGACGCTTTTCGGAGGAGGGTTTCCTGGGGCCGAACTTCAAGTCTTTTGCCACCGGGGGCGATCCCAATGCAACCCGGTTTGAAGTTGAAGGCGTCGTGGCACGCGGTATCACAGATGATCGCCAAAAGGCGCGCCGCGATCTACTCGAAAAATTGAACACGTTCGGTCGATTAGTCGTTGACCATCCGGAGATCGCGTTGGCCGAAGAGAATAAGAAAGCGGCCTATGAGCTGATTTTAGGACCAGGTCGAGATGTGTTTGATCTGAGCAAAGAGGATCCCAAGCTGCGCGACGCCTACGGACGTCATACCTTCGGCCAAAGCTGTCTTGTGGCCCGGCGATTGGTCGAGGCAGGCGTTCCGTACATTGTCATCAACTATCCCGGTGGGTGGGACACGCACAGCAATCACTTCACAACCATGCGGCGGCAGTGCCCACAGCTCGATGAAGGCTTGGCCATGCTGCTCCAAGACCTGCACGACCGAGGCCTACTGGAGACAACCTTGGTCTGGTGTACGGGCGAGTTTGGGCGGACGCCCAAGGTCGATTGGCAACCACCATGGAACGGCGGACGAAATCATTACGGAAAGGTATTTACTGTGTTGGTTGCCGGCGGCGGCTTCAAGGGCGGTCGAGTCGTTGGAGCCTCCAACGAATTAGCGGAAGAGGTCGCCGAACGGCCCGTCTATCCGGTCGATCTTTTGGGGAGCATTTACGCCTTGGCGGGAATCGATTACACGGCCAAGCTCCCGCACCCCGAAGGTTTAGAGGCCCGTGTCCTGCCCGAGCCGGGTGACCGTGTCAAATCGAATGGGCTGCTTACCGAGATCATCTAAGCCCATCGCCCACCGAGCTTCAGTGGTGACGAAGCCGGACGGGGTCTACCCCGCGAGGGTCGATGGCTTGGAGCCTCGAAATACACAAGCGGCGGCGTTTCGTAACTCCAGTGACATGCGATGGAGAAGGGAACCCACTTTATGAAAAGATATAGTGTTCTTGTTATCATTGTGGCGATGGCCAGCCTGGCGTTCGGCACCGCAGCTTTTGGTCAGGCATATATTGGATTCGTTTACCCCGCTGGGGCCCAGCAGGGGACGACCACGCAAATTCGCTTGGGCGGACAGCGGATCGACATCCCAGTGGGGGCCATCGTTACGGGTACCGGTGTCGAAGCCAAGCTCGTCGAGTACCGCTGGTACCTCGATAATCAGCAAGTGGCCGTGATGCGGGAACAGCTTCAACAACTCCAGCGCGTGGCCAAGGAAAAAGAGAAAAATAATGAACCTCTCGACGACGCAACCCGCCAGTTGATGGAACGCATCCAGGATCGCATCAATGACTGGCAGAATTTCCCAGCCAATCGAGCGATCGTCAACTTAGCAATCGTGGAAGTGACTGTTGCCCCGGATGCCGAACCTGGGCCACGAGAAATTCGGCTGGTGACAACGCAAGGGGTAACGAATCCCCTTCCTTTTTATGTGGGTCAGTTTCCGGAGTACGTCCGTAAACCCATCAAGGCCTGTCAGTTTCCAGTACTGGGCAATGAACAGGCCGCCGAGCGGCGTCGTCCGCCCGAGGAAAAAGAAGTCAGGGTTACCATTCCCTGCGTCGTCAATGGACAGGTGGCACCGGGTTTTGTGAATGCTTACCGGTTTGAAGCCCGTAAAGGTCAGCGGCTCCTCATCAAAGCTTACACACGGGATCTAATTCCTTACATGGCGGATGCCGTTCCCGGCTGGTTCCAGTCGATGCTCACGCTTTATGACGCACAGGGCCAGGAAGTTGCGTTCAGCGATGGCTTTCGGTTTCATCCCGATCCTGTCATCTATTACGAAGTACCGCAGGACGGCGAGTACGTCTTGACCATTTCGGATGCCCTTTTCCGCGGACGAGAAGATTTTGTTTATCGCATCTCAATTGCGGAGTCCCCATTTATCACGAGCGTTTTCCCCTTAGGTCGGAAGTTGGGCGAATCCATCACCCCCGAGGTAAAAGGTTGGAATATGGAAGGGGCGGAATTAAGGCTACCTCCCGCAGATGCGGGATCTGGCGTTTACTTTGTGACGGCGGTCAAGAACGGCCTTGTCTCCAATCGCTGGCCGTTTGCCGTGGATACCCTCCCCGAGATTATGGAAAAAGAGCCCAACAACAAGCCCGCGGAGGCCGAGAAAGTTTCGCTCCCTGTGATTATCAATGGGCGAATCGATCAGCCGGGAGATTTGGATGTCTTCTGTGTTGAGGGGAAAGCGGGGCAAACATTAGTGGCCGAGGTCACGGCTCGGCGGCTCGATTCCCCGTTAGATTCCGTTCTCCGAATCACGGATGCCAGCGGTAAGCCGATCGCGCTGAATGACGATTATGAGGATCCTGGAATGGGGCAAATGACGTATCACGCGGATTCCTATATTATGATCCCGCTACCTGCTGATGGCGCCTACTATGTCTATCTTGGTGACACCACGCGGAAAGGTGGCCCAGAATATGCGTATCGCCTCCGACTGAGCGAGCCGCGTCCCGATTTCGCGTTGCGCGTTGTTCCCTCTGCCGTGGCCGTGCGTAGTGCAAGTGCCAACACCGTCAGGGTTTATGCCATTCGCAAAGACGGCTTTGCCGGGGACATTCAAGTGTCTCTCAAAGATCCACCGGAAGGATTTGCCAATGCGCCCGTCGTTTTAAGGGCCAATCAGGAGATGGTCGGACTTACCATAAAGACGTCTTTGAAAGATTCAGATGGGGCGATTCCACTACGGGTTGAGGGGCGGGCCAAAGTCGGCGATCAGGAAATCGTCCATGAGGCCGTCGCCGCAGAGGATCGCATGCAGGCCTTCTTGTGGCGGCACTTGTTGCCTGTGGCGGATTTGAGGGTCCGGGTGTATGACCCCAATTACCAGCCGCAACCCGCACGAACTCCGCCAGAAGTGCCTCCGGAAATGGTGGAGGCTGCCCGCAAGGCGGCTCAAGAAGCAGGCCGGGCACCCTTCAGTAAGGCCCAGGTCGCCGGTCGCGTGAGGATGCTCAATCTCCTTTACCAAAATGGGTTCCTCACCGATGATTTCTACCTCGTGAAAATGGCAGAATGTGCCGCCGCGCAGGATTGATATCGAGCGGAGCTGACAAAGCAATTCCTCGCTGAGGCCGAATTCGCACAAAAGAAGCGGCCTTCGGATGAAGAAACCACCCTCGAGGGCGCATACCCTCACGGGTGGAGTTTTGTCAGGAATCGAACCCGGACGGGTTTTCTTCCGGCCAAAGGGAGTCTTGCGAGTCGAAAAACCGCAGCTCGGCGATCCTTTCGGTAGTGGTGAGACACCGGCCCCGAGCCGCTGGATTACCAGGTCAACGGGTCAGGATGGCGAAGACCGGAAAGTGATCCGAGGGGGTTCGTCCCTGGCGGGCCGTCCGATCGATGCCAGCCTCAAGGACTTTCCAATCCCGCGAACACCCAATCCAATCGATGCGTGCCCCCTTAGTATTTTCGGCCCGAAAGCCCGAAAATGTACCTTCTTCTTCGCCCCGCTCAGGATGAGCCGCCCGAAAGCTATCGACAATCGGAGAGGGTTGACCCTCGGTGTCTCCGAATAGCAATTGATAGGGCCGACTTCCTTCCGCGGCATTGAAATCACCGGTCACAATGAGGGAGCAATCTTCGCCCATCGTGAGCAGCTTTTTGCGGAGGAGCCGGGCCGACTCTTGCCGAGCCTGTTCACCCCGGTGATCAAAGTGTGTGTTGAACCAAAGAATGGGCCGGAGGTTAGGCGCTTTACGGTCCCGCAGTTTGACCCAGGTGACCATCCGGGGCAAGGCGCTATCCCAACTCTTGCTCCCTGGAACATCCGGTGTTGTGCTGAGCCAGAAGTGACCAGATTCGAGCACATCAAAACGATCTTTTCGCCAATAGATCGCCATGATTTCTCCCTGATCTTTGCCATCTTCCCGACCAACACCCAGGACGCCATAACCGGGAAGCTTTTCCGCGAGATAGTCACGTTGAAAGGCCAGGGTCTCTTGGGTTCCCAGCAAATCGGGCTGGAAGGCCAGGATGGTTTCTACCAGGAATTCTTTTCGGCGGTCCCAGTGGTTTTCCCCATCAGGAGCCGTGCCATAACGGATGTTAAAACTCATGACCCGGACGGGGGGAGCCTCGGCAACAACGGGTACTCCACTTAAGGCCAAGAGACCCAGGCCCAACAAAACCGGTACCAAGACGTGACTCAGATGGTTTCTCATTCGCTGGACTCCCACACAAGGACATTTTTCCAAAGAGATGTCGTTTTCCACCGAGCTGCGCTGAATTATACTGCCGTAAAGGCGTCGCAACAAGTAGCACAAAGTCGATAGGGCCGAAGGCACGCATAGTCGAGTTCGGCGACGTGGACCGAGTGTAACTAATTCCATCAGGCCGTAAGATAGCCGCACCAGGGTAG
>Ga0116181_1003841_pt1 | contig 11524 bp, 11 predicted proteins | sample AD_UKC075_MetaG_FD_89752 | JGI IMG/M metagenome (GOLD analysis project Ga0116181, IMG submission 89752) | Active sludge microbial communities of municipal wastewater-treating anaerobic digesters from USA - AD_UKC075_MetaG | ecosystem: Engineered > Bioreactor > Anaerobic > Digestate | place: USA...
AAGGAGGTAAAAATATGATTGAAGAGGCGAAGATGGCAGGCTCATATGTAAAATGGCAAATCACGCGGCTTTGCGAATCCCAAAACGAGTCCGCAGTGCGGGCAGAACTGGCAAAACTGCGCAGGGGTATCGGGAAATCTCCGGGGAGTATGCCCGAACTCTGGGATATGACGCTCGCCCAACTGCCCGAAGCTCTTTCTGGCAAAGGAGACACTCCCTCACGCGGCGAATGGGCTGTATATATCCCGCTGACCTTATACGCTCTGCATCAGCAGGGCAAGGACATTAAAACCCAATGTATGCACAAAGACGGTGTTTCTCTTGGTGCAGCCGCAGGTTCGCTTGTTGACAGCGATGATGATATGACACGCATAAAACGCCGATTTGACGCTGCGGCGACTTCGTACAGCCTTGATGAATTCGTCCACCACTTGCGCGGCCTTGTGCAGCTGCTAAAAGCGGAAGACAAACCTCTTGACTATTCAGCACTGGCTGAGGATATTTACCGCTTCCAATCTGCGTATCAGAGAGACAGCATAAGGCTTTCCTGGGGCAGGGATTTTTACCGGCAACTCAGGAATTCAGACAACAAAACTCAAACCGATTGACAATCGAAAACAAAAAATAATATTATGAAAGGTGATTGTGATTATTATGAAAAACAGGCTTTTTGTTGACATTCATGTTCTGCAGACCGTTCCGCCAAGTTGCGTAAACCGCGACGATACCGGTAGCCCTAAAGTTGCCGTATACGGTGGAGTAACACGGGCAAGGGTTTCCTCGCAATGCTGGAAAAGAGCCATGAGACTGATGTTTAAAGAATTGTATCCGCAGGAGCAACTGGCATGCCGAACCAAGAGAATTGTAGACATGGTTGCAGATGAAATTCGTCGCTTTAGGCCCGATGCCGATGCCGAGAAAAGGGCTATAAAAGTTCTGACAACTGCCGGTCTGAAAATTAAGGAGAAAGGAAAAAAAACGGATGCGCTGTTCTTTATGAGCGTGGCGCAGGCAAAGGCGCTTGCCCGATTGGCTTTGGAAGAACCAGATACAGTTACTAAACAAGCCGCCTTACAGGCGCTCAATGAATATCCCGGCGTTGACATAGCTCTATTCGGCCGAATGGTGGCAGACGAACATTCGCTTAACACCGACGCCTGCGCGCAGGTGGCGCATAGTATTTCCACACACAGAGTATCAAACGAATATGATTATTTCACAGCGGTCGACGACCTCTCGCCCGAGGATAATACCGGCGCCGGACATATCGGAACCGTAGAGTACAACTCTTCAACCCTGTACCGTTACGCAACTATTGCCGTCCATGCTCTAAATGAACACCTCGAAAACGATACTGCAAAAGCTGTCAAAAACTTTGTTTACGCCTTTGTCTGCTCAATGCCCAGCGGAAAACAGAATACATTCGCCAACCGCACTCTGCCTGACGCCGTAATGGTTACGTTAAGAAGTAACCAGCCTGTAAATCTTGTCGGCGCATTTGAACAGGCTGTGCCCCCAAGTGAGAGAGGCTATGTGATGGAATCCGCCAGAAGGCTTGCGGCGCATGCAAAAAGCGTCTATGAAAACTTCGCCGGATACCCGTCGCTTTCCCTCACAGTTGGCCGGCCATTTTCCGATACCGGCATGGGGGAAGCGGTTTCGCTGGATAAGCTGCTGCAGGTGCTGGAAGAAAAACTCGAATCCGAGTTAAAAGGGGTAAGTATATGAGCACCCTGCTTCTCCGGTTAGCCGCGCCGATGCAGTCATGGGGCGCTGACTCAAAATTTAACTGGCGCCGAACCGAGCGCGCCCCGACAAAAAGCGGCGTTGTCGGCCTTATTGCAGCAGCTCTCGGACGCAGGCGCAACGAAAGCATTGAGGATTTGCAGGCTCTCCGTTTCGGGGTGCGGGCTGACAAAGAAGGCAAACTGTTATGCGATTATCATATCGCGAAAAATCCAGAAGACCCCAAAAAAACATATGTTACCTACCGATATTATCTATCCGATGCTGTTTTTTTGGTGGGGCTTGAGGGAAACCTTGAGCTTTTGCGCCAGATTGAATACGCGCTGAACAACCCTGTTTTTCCTCTGTATTTGGGCAGGCGCTCGTGCCCGCCCTATGGCAGATTATGTCTTGGAATTAGAGTTGACAAGCCACTTGAGCAGGCTCTCAAAGAGGAACGCCTGCAGACATCGGCGCTCACAAAGCACGGCCATTCCGAAACATCTCTTCGTATTATCCTTGACGCCGATAACAGCCACCCGTCTTTTTATCTGCTCCGGGATATGCCTATTTCTTTTGACCAGAGCCACCGGCGGTTTGGTTTCCGTCGGGTATATGAAACCACCTTGCCCGCTGTCGCGGGAGACAGCAACCCTGCGGCATCAGTACCCACAGAACATGATGCCATGTCTGAATTGGAGGGATAGATATGTATCTTTCGCGAATACGTCTTAATGAAAACCGAAGGGAGACAATGCGCGCCCTTTCATTCCCTCAAATTCTGCACGGCGCAATCGAAAAGGCTTTTCGCGGCGAAAGACGACGAAATCTATGGCGTATTGATTATCTCAACGGCAATTGTTACCTTTTAATATTAAGCCCGCAGCCACCCGACCTCACGCATATTGCCGAGCAGTTTGGATACCCTTCGGCCGAGCCTTTGTGGGAGACAGGAAATTACAACAAATTGCTGGAAACACTGAAGACGGGACAAAAATGGCGTTTTCGCCTATGCGCTAATCCTGTCCGCAGTAGTCCTGTTGATGGCGAACGAGGAAAAGTTCACGCTCACGTTACCCCGCAGCAACAAAAACAGTGGCTTATATCCAGAGCAAATAAATATGGTTTCAGCCTTAATGAGAACTCGTTTGACATCGTTGAAAACAGATGGAAAATTTTTAGTAAGAAAGCCGGAAACAAGGTAACGATACGCACAGCGGTGTTTGAAGGTATCCTTATGATTACAGATGTCGAAAAACTAAAGCATGCACTGGTATGTGGTATCGGGCGGGCAAAAGCATACGGGTGCGGTTTACTGACCCTTGCCCGTATGTGAGGTGATTGTTTTTGGCAAATGTCCCCGGAATTAAAAAAGCGGATTTACAGGCGTTGCCGCAAATTAAAGACAGAATAACCTTCCTTTATCTGGAGCATTGCAGGATAAACCGGCAGGATGCTGCGGTTACTATAACCGATATACGCGGAACGGTACATGTTCCGGCTGCATCAATCAGCGTTTTGCTGCTTGGCCCCGGAACCAATATATCACACAGGGCTATTGAACTGATAGGCAATTCAGGAACAAGCATAGTATGGGCAGGCGAACATGGTGTGCGGTACTACGCTCATGGACGACCAGCTACACATTCGGCGCGTCTGTTGATACGCCAGGCCAGCCTTGTTTCCAATGTTCGCACAAGAATAAGTGTTGCCCGAAAAATGTACCAGATGCGTTTTCCGAACGAAAATGTGGATAACATGACTATGCAGCAGCTCCGCGGGAAGGAAGGGGCGCGCGTCAGGGCTATTTATCGCAAAGCCTCGCATGACACTGGTGTCCCATGGAGCGGCCGGGAATATAACCCAGACAACTATGAAGCTGGAGACACTATAAACAAAGCTCTTTCGGCCGCTCATGCCTGTCTTTACGGTGTGGTACATGCTGCCATAGCAGCACTCGGTTGCTCACCAGGTCTCGGTTTCATACATACTGGCCATGAATGCTCTTTTGTTTATGATATTGCTGACTTATATAAATCTGATTTTTCTATACCAGTAGCCTTTGAGGTCGCGGCCGAAAATCCGCCGGATGTAGGCTCGGTCACGCGAAGGAAAATGCGTGAAAAGTTTTCCGACGGAAATATCCTTGAACAAGCAGTGCGCGACATCCGCTTACTATTATTAGGTGATGAGGCCGAGAAGCAGGAACCTGAAGTAAACGTGCTGTATTTGTGGGATAACATTCAAGGATTAGTGGCAAATGCCGTTTCATATGGAAAGGAATTGGATGAGGATAGGGAATATACTCTTAAAGAGGGATATGGAAAACTGGTGGTGAAATAAACATGCTTGTGATTACTCTAACAAATTGTCCACCAAGTCTGCGCGGTGATTTAACCGGGTGGCTGTTTGAAATCAACACCGGTATTTATGTGGGCAATGTCAGTGCGCGTGTTCGCGATGAGCTTTGGAAGAGGATTTGCAATAATATCAAAAACGGTAATGCAACAATGGTATATAGTGCCGCCAATGAGCAGCGCCTGGATTTTAGGGTTCACAACACAACCTGGCAGCCGATTGATTTCGACGGCTTAAAGCTTATGCTGCGCCCCAGTGCAACACAACAAAAAGAGAACATTCAACTGCGTCAGGGATTTAGTAAGGCCGCAAAAACACAGATTATCAAACGAGTATCAAAGACAAAAAAGAAAAACAACACCCATCTTGGCAAATATATCGTTCTGGATATCGAAACAACAGGGCTTTCAATAACAGAAGATGAAATTATTGAAATTGGGGCTTTGCGTGTTGAAAACACAAGAATACTTGATAGCTTCAATGCGTATATTCGTTCCGATAAACCTGTTCCGGCCGAAATACAAAAACTAACAGGAATATCCGATGAAATTCTCAATGAAAAGGGACGCAAAATATGTGATGCTCTTCCTGAATTTCTTTCATTTGTGGGGGATTTGCCGGTTGTTTCACATAATCCGAGTTTCGATTATGGTTTTTTGCGCAAATATTGCGAACGTTTAGGCCTGCCCTTATTTTCAAACCGATGTATTGACACAATAGCTCTTGCCCGACGCCGGATACATGATGTAAGCAATTATAAATTAACCACACTTGCAGACTATTTTGGAATCTCAACTGAATCCGCACATAACTGCATAGCTGATTGCATAATGACAAAATCAATCTATGAGAAACTCATTAAATTAGACTAAATTCAGGTTGTTAAACCCAGTATTTTCAACGCTTTCTTTAGTGTGTTCCCCGCATACGCGGGGGTGTTCCTTTATTATAACACATCAGATAGCTGTTTGTCAAGTGTTCCCCGCATACGCGGGGGTGTTCCTTTGTACTGCATTTATAGGGCCTGACAAATTACGTGTTCCCCGCATACGCGGGGGTGTTCCCTTAAGAGGAGATTTAATGTATATATTAAACTAGTGTTCCCCGCATACGCGGGGGTGTTCCTTTCTTGCTTACGGTGTTTTGCTGAAAAATCCCGTGTTCCCCGCATACGCGGGGGTGTTCCCAGGAATGAATATGATTGGATTCAGGGCAGAATGTGTTCCCCGCATACGCGGGGGTGTTCCTTTTCGCCAATAATAGATCCTATTAAAAGTAAGGTGTTCCCCGCATACGCGGGGGTGTTCCGCCTTGTTGCGACTGGTGTTAGGGCTTGTCCACGTGTTCCCCGCATACGCGGGGGTGTTCCTACATAGCAGGGTATTCAGGCCATCCTCTGGCAGTGTTCCCCGCATACGCGGGGGTGTTCCCATAATTAGACAACCACTCACCCGAAGGCACAAGTGTTCCCCGCATACGCGGGGGTGTTCCTTATGCAACTGCTTAACAGCAGGCACTTTCTCAGTGTTCCCCGCATACGCGGGGGTGTTCCCGTACCAGAAAATTTTTCCCATACACTAATAGCGTGTTCCCCGCATACGCGGGGGTGTTCCTTAGCTTATTTACTTGCAATATACCGAAATAATGTGTTCCCCGCATACGCGGGGGTGTTCCCTTCCGGTGTAACGCTTTCACGCAGAGCGAGAAGTGTTCCCCGCATACGCGGGGGTGTTCCTAACTATTGGAACAGCCAATTAAAAGGCGGTACGTGTTCCCCGCATACGCGGGGGTGTTCCCAATTCTTGCATTATACTTCACCCCCTATTATTGTGTTCCCCGCATACGCGGGGGTGTTCCCACCTCAAACAGCTTTGGCGAGTTCGGATTCGGGTGTTCCCCGCATACGCGGGGGTGTTCCTGATTGACAGATACCACAAAGCGTGGACGTGGGGTGTTCCCCGCATACGCGGGGGTGTTCCCAGGTTCTGTCAGGGATTGCGCAGACGGCAAGGGTGTTCCCCGCATACGCGGGGGTGTTCCTATCGGCATATTGGGTTTTTTTGTTCGTTGGTCGTGTTCCCCGCATACGCGGGGGTGTTCCCCAAAACCTTATAGGTCGTCAATCGAGTACAGGGTGTTCCCCGCATACGCGGGGGTGTTCCTATTCTGCCATCGCCCTGTCCATCCACTCTTCGGTGTTCCCCGCATACGCGGGGGTGTTCCTCCTGCTTTTAGCCTGTATTCGCGAATGACTTCGTGTTCCCCGCATACGCGGGGGTGTTCCCTGCTGGTATTATAGCAATATTTATTGCTCTTGGTGTTCCCCGCATACGCGGGGGTGTTCCTTTGCACCTGATGAAATAGCACTCTCACCACATGTGTTCCCCGCATACGCGGGGGTGTTCCTCCTTCGTCCTCGTAAAATTCTTCGTCCTCGTGGTGTTCCCCGCATACGCGGGGGTGTTCCGCACACTAGCACAGCTGGCTAAAGGAACCGTAGGTGTTCCCCGCATACGCGGGGGTGTTCCCTGCTATCATGCGATATGCTCTTTCTGCTTTTAGTGTTCCCCGCATACGCGGGGGTGTTCCCTCAATCTTTTCTTTTAATGCCCTAATTCCTTGGTGTTCCCCGCATACGCGGGGGTGTTCCTACTTGCAGACAAATTCTGCCGTTCCTCGCCACGTGTTCCCCGCATACGCGGGGGTGTTCCTCATTCATTGTTTTATGTTACACATTTTCGCCAGTGTTCCCCGCATACGCGGGGGTGTTCCCGATGACATTAATAAAGCTTGCGTATCATCTGGGTGTTCCCCGCATACGCGGGGGTGTTCCCATTGTGGATAATGTCAATAGACAGACGCGTTAGTGTTCCCCGCATACGCGGGGGTGTTCCCAGACCTTGAAAGGTTTCATAAGGATTTAACGCGTGTTCCCCGCATACGCGGGGGTGTTCCGTTTAAATCCGGTTTAGGCACTCGCGGATTGTAGTGTTCCCCGCATACGCGGGGGTGTTCCGTTTCGGCTGATGCTTCGGCTGAAGGGGATGCTGTGTTCCCCGCATACGCGGGGGTGTTCCCATTGTGAATAATATCAATAGACAGGCGCGTTAGTGTTCCCCGCATACGCGGGGGTGTTCCCGTGAGCAGACAGAATTTGGTGGGAAAAAGCTAGTGTTCCCCGCATACGCGGGGGTGTTCCTACTGCGTTGTCGCTGGTATCGTACCTGTCAAGGTGTTCCCCGCATACGCGGGGGTGTTCCTAAACCGCGCCCTTGGAATTGTCCTCGCCGTTAGTGTTCCCCGCATACGCGGGGGTGTTCCTAAAATAATCCCCTTCCGCGTCGCAAGCATCCGGTGTTCCCCGCATACGCGGGGGTGTTCCCACTTGACGCGATATCCCCAAATGATACGCTAAGTGTTCCCCGCATACGCGGGGGTGTTCCCCCATAGTACCTTTTATGGCAAGCTGGGGCGGCGTGTTCCCCGCATACGCGGGGGTGTTCCTTCAGGCTGATGTTTCGGATACAGGGGGGAGGCGTGTTCCCCGCATACGCGGGGGTGTTCCTATGGCACGGGAGGTGTTGCAGTATGCCGTTTGGTGTTCCCCGCATGTCAGTGGCAGTGATAAAATGTAGAAAAGTGGCAGTTAAAAAATGCATGTTTATGGCTGTGAGGAATGATATATGATACACTCCTTCTGTCTTGCAAAAGCATACAGAAGGAGTGGCAAAATGGAAGGAGAATCATGGATGGAAATTCGAAACGACCGCCAAAAAGGGCTAAGCTATGCAGAGATAGCCCGAAAGTACCACATTGATCCGCGTACAGCCAAGAAATATGCAGAAAGCGATACGAGGCCAGTATACAGCTTGACTGATGCAAAGCCGTCAAAACTGGATCCGTACAAGGAACAGATTATGATTTGGCTTGAGGAGGCCCCTTACAGTGCCATGCGAATCTGGGAAAAAGTAAAGGAACACGGGTTTGATGGCAGCTATAGTGTGGTCAAGCAGTTTGTACGGGGAAAGAAGGAGCAGCTCAACGAGAAAGCAACTGTACGCTTTGAAACAATGCCGGGGCTGCAAGCACAGGTAGACTGGGCCTTTTTCGAAGATCATCTCGTACTGGAAAACGGGAATATGAAGAAACTATACTGCTTTTTAATGGTGCTGGGATATTCGCGTATGCGATATATCGAGTTTGTAACCGATATGAGCACCAACACACTCATTCGCTGCCACCAGAATGCTTTCCGCTACTTTCATGGATACCCGGAGGAAATTCTGTATGACAACATGAAACAAGTGGTCATTAAGCGGTTATTGAAGCAAGAGGACAGCACCCTAAACCGGCAATTTGAGGACTTTGCGGGATTCTATGGATTTAAGCCGGTACTGTGTCGACCATACCGCGGTCAGACAAAAGGAAAAGTGGAGCGCACCGTTCGATTTGTTCGAGATAACTTCATGGTGGGAATCAAATACAATTCATTAGACGATCTCAACGGACAGGCTATTGCTTGGTGTAACAAGGTAAACGGAAATATCCACGCAACTACCGGGGAAATTCCTTTTGAGAGACTGAAAAAAGAGGGTTTAAACCCTCTTTCACGTGAGTACATCATTGACAGAATCAATCTTCGCCGGGTACAAAAAGACTGCCTCATCTCGTATGCCGGCAATCAGTATTCCATACCATCAGAATATGTCGGCAAGGATGTGGCAGTCGTTGCATTGGACAATATGCTTGCCGCCTACCATGAAGGAAAGCAAATCGCCCTGCATCGAATATCGTACCAGAAAAAAGATATGGTAGTCAATGCTCAACATTACAAAAGACTCACAATTAAACAGTCATTTGACATTGAAAACACTCTATTGGAAGGAGACAATGTCATTGATTTTCCCATCCAGCCGCCTAACCTGGATGTCTATGACGATGTAGCGGAGGTGGCCAGATATGAGTGAGGTGCTGTATAACAGGCTCAAAGAAAATCTGGAAGCACTGAAGATGCGTCACACTCTGGAGATTCTTGATAACTACTTAGAACGGGCCATCAAGGATGATTTGAACATTGTTGATATCCTTGACCACATCTTTTCCGAAGAGGCCAAAAGCAAGCGGCAGAGGGCATATGAGAAACAAATTCAGATGTCGGGTTTTCCCATTAAAAGGACATTGGATGACTTTGATTTCTCTTTTCAGCCCTCAATTGACAAACGCCAGATTGATGAGCTTGCTACCATGCGTTTTGTGGAAAATACAGAGAACATCGTATTTCTTGGCCCTCCCGGCGTTGGGAAAACACACCTAGCAAGTGCGTTGGGGATGGTTGCCGCTAAAAATCGATACTCAACATACTATATCAATTGTCATACATTAATTGAGCAACTTAAAAAGAGCCATTTTGAGAACCGGTTGCCTGACAAACTCAAAACCCTTGCTCGATACAAGGTTCTCATTATCGATGAAATAGGCTATCTGCCCATGGATATACAGGGTGCAAACTTGTTCTTTCAACTAATTGCCAAGCGCTACGAGAAAGTATCTACCATTTTCACATCAAATAAGACCTTTTCTCAGTGGAATGAAGTGTTTGCAGACGTTACTATTGCTTCTGCTATTCTGGATAGGGTACTTCATCACTGTACAGTCATTAATATCAAGGGAGAAAGTTACCGTTTGAAGGAACGTAAAGAATTCATGAAACAAAAGCAGCAGATTGTTAATACACTCTTTGAAAAAAATGTTCAGTAACCCTGTTTTTTTATGACATTTCCAAAGCCAAAAACCTACAAAATTTAATTGCCATAAATCTGCATTTTTACTTTGCCATTGACACCGCATACGCGGGGGTGTTCCCTACAGCTACGACGACAAACCAGCGCCAGCCATGTGTTCCCCGCATACGCGGGGGTGTTCCTCCGTATGATATGCTGGGTACAGAAGACGAAATGTGTTCCCCGCATACGCGGGGGTGTTCCTATTCCATACAAAACTGCCTATTCCTTCTACATGTGTTCCCCGCATACGCGGGGGTGTTCCCATTTGTTTTTGTTACAACCCATAATACCTTTTGTGTTCCCCGCATACGCGGGGGTGTTCCTCACTTCATGCGCTTCATCTGTAACGTAGACATGTGTTCCCCGCATACGCGGGGGTGTTCCTATTGGAGGCGTATCGAGGAAGAAAGAAATAAAGTGTTCCCCGCATACGCGGGGGTGTTCCTATTTGCAGTTAAAATAAAATTTTAGGAGGATTGTGTTCCCCGCATACGCGGGGGTGTTCCCAAGCCATGGACTATGGCAGCCATTCGACCACCGTGTTCCCCGCATACGCGGGGGTGTTCCTCCATATATATCCTCATCCTCATCTTCAAAGCCGTGTTCCCCGCATACGCGGGGGTGTTCCCAAATGTTTTTGTTACAGAACAAAAGTTCCCATGTGTTCCCCGCATACGCGGGGGTGTTCCTTAATCCAACCAAACATTACCTGATAAACTTGCGTGTTCCCCGCATACGCGGGGGTGTTCCTGTAGGGGCTTATGTTTGTAAGTATATGTCAAGGTGTTCCCCGCATACGCGGGGGTGTTCCTATAACCCCCATATTTGCCCCTAACCTCTCAGAGTGTTCCCCGCATACGCGGGGGTGTTCCTCATCTCCTTTTTTCAAATTTACCGTAAAATGAGTGTTCCCCGCATACGCGGGGGTGTTCCTTCTTCTCGCTCCGCAAGTTCAATGCGGAGTTTGTGTTCCCCGCATACGCGGGGGTGTTCCCAAGCCTGCGGACAAGCCAAAGCAGGAGAAAAAGTGTTCCCCGCATACGCGGGGGTGTTCCCCTCCGCGTCCGATACGTCACCGCAAACTTCAAGTGTTCCCCGCATACGCGGGGGTGTTCCTTATGACGGCTGTAAATAACGGTTTATCACCCTGTGTTCCCCGCATACGCGGGGGTGTTCCTATATGCATAGCAGGATTTCGGGCAACAAAACCGTGTTCCCCGCATACGCGGGGGTGTTCCTACTATTAAGAGGGTATTTGTACCTTCAAGCGAGTGTTCCCCGCATACGCGGGGGTGTTCCCTTCAGCGTGTACGGAAAATTGTCCTAAAAACAGTGTTCCCCGCATACGCGGGGGTGTTCCTTGGTCAAGTTGATAAACAAAATATGACGGTTCGTGTTCCCCGCATACGCGGGGGTGTTCCTCTAACCGCAATAAAAGTATACTCATCTTCATGGTGTTCCCCGCATACGCGGGGGTGTTCCTGGGCAGTTTATATGAAATCCAAAAACAGATACGTGTTCCCCGCATACGCGGGGGTGTTTTTGGCAAGTATAATTCCGAGCGGTGCGGAACTTAATTTTCCGAGCACCCCTGCCCCATTATTGGGATTTCATGGTTGAGTGTGTCAGTCTGTAACTTTGGCCTTGGAAAACAAGCA
>Ga0116181_1003848_pt1 | contig 11513 bp, 13 predicted proteins | sample AD_UKC075_MetaG_FD_89752 | JGI IMG/M metagenome (GOLD analysis project Ga0116181, IMG submission 89752) | Active sludge microbial communities of municipal wastewater-treating anaerobic digesters from USA - AD_UKC075_MetaG | ecosystem: Engineered > Bioreactor > Anaerobic > Digestate | place: USA...
CACCCTGGGTCTCCTGGGCCACGGTTGCGTCTTGAAAAGCAACAGCTTTTCGAGACAGTGACGGCGGAGCCGAACTGCGCCCCACCGGCGCTGGCCAGCTCACCACGACCGCGGCCATGGGCGAGCCTGATCAACGCAGGCATGGATTTCGCGGTCATCAGTCGTCGCCACGTCGGATCAGCCGTTTGATCCGAGCAGTTGCTGGATGACCCAGATGACTTCGTCCTCGCTGGGGATCTCGTCTCCCCGGGCAACCTGCATGGAAAGGCCGGATGCGTACGTGCCTACCGCTGCGGCCGCACGGTCTGCCGTTCATCGCCGTCATCCCCGCGAACACGAGGCAGGCGAAGATCGACCTCATCCGCCGCTACGGCGGGCAGTGCCACCTCGTGGCTGACCCGACCCAGGTCATCGCCGAGGCTCAGCGGCTCGCTGAGGCCCATGGTGGCTACTTCATGGACCAGTTCACCTTCGCCGCCCAGGCCACCAGCCGCACGATCTGAGTCCGGACCGCCACCAGGTACGACACACTGGCCGCAGCATCGTCAGACAGGAGCCCGCTATGTCGCGCATCATCACCACGACCGACGCACCGCGCCCCGGCGGGGCCTACTCCCAGGGCGTCGTTGCGACGGGCCCCCTGTTGTTCTGCGCTGGCCAGGGCCCCTTCGCGCCCGATGGTCAGATCGTGAACGACACCTTCGCCAACCAGGTCCGCCAGACGCTGGCCAACCTCGACGCGGTCTGCGTGGCGGCGGGCACGTCGCTGAAGAACGCCGTACGGCTCGGCGTCTTCCTGAGCTCGCTCGACCATTTCGCGGAGATGAACGCCGTCCTCACCGCCTACTTCGACGGTCAGCCGTTCCCGGCAAGGACGACGATCGAGACTCCTCTGCGCGGGTTCGACGTGGAGATCGACGCGGTGGTGGCTTTCCTGCCTCACAACGCCCCACAGACCCACGGTCACGATGCCCTTCGACTAGCTTAGGGACCGAAGTTGAGGAGCGACGCGAATGCCTTCCGACCAGTTCAGGGAGCGGGGATGGTGCCTCGACCAGACCGACTGCGCCCCTCCGACAAACTCAGGGACCGAGGTGAGCGCGTTGCGCGGCCTCCACCGCCTCCTGAACGACGCACCACTCCAGTACGAAGTCACCGCCGAGCAGGCAGGAAGGTTGGCATGACCACCACACAGACCGGGCCACTCCAGCAGTCGATGCTGAATCTCGAGGGCCGCCGCGCCCTCGTCACCGGTGGCGGTACGGGGATCGGTGCGGCCATCGCCGTGGCGCTCGCTGAGGCCGGCGCAGATGTCGCCTTCACGTACCTGTCACATCCAGGCGAGGAGGTCGCCGAGCAGATCCGCGCGCTCGGCCGCCGCGTGTACGCCGCACCCCTCGACGCCACCCAGCCCGATGAGGTCACCCGCGTGGTGGCCGACGCTGCGGCAGCCTTGGGCGGCCCGATCGATCTGCTGGTGAACAACGCCGGTGGCCTGGTCGCACGCGCCTCGCTGGCTGACATGAGCGTCGAGCACTGGCACACCGTGATGGACCTCAACCTCACCAGTGCGTTCCTGGTCACCCAGGCAGTCGTGCGGCAGATCCCCGACGGCGGACGGATCGTCAACATCTCGTCGCAGGCCGGCCGCAACGGCGGCGGCGCGGGGGCGTCGGTGTACGCAGCCTCGAAGGCCGGCATGCATGGGCTGACCCTGACGTGGGCGAAGGAGCTCGGCGACCGCGGCATCACCGTCAACGCCATCGCGCCGGGGTTCATCACCGACACCCCGTTCCACGCGACGTTCACCCCGCAGGCCAACCAAGAGGCGGCGATCGCCGGCACTCCGCTCAAGCGGGCCGGCGTCCCCCGCGAGGTAGCCGGGGCTGTCCTGTTCCTGGTCTCCGACCTCGGTGGCTTCTGCACGGGCGAGATCATCGACGTCAACGGGGGTGCGTACCTGTGACCGACACCCCGAACCTCGGTCAGTCTGCTCAGCCCGGGCAGCCTGTCCGGGCCGTGCTGGTCGGCGCCGGTCATCGCGGCGTCCTCTACTCCCGCTACTCCCAGGTCGCGCCAGGCGAGCTGGCGATCACCGCGATCGTCGAGCCCGACCCGATCCGGCGCGCCCGCTGGGGCGACGAGTTCGGCATCCCCGAGTCGGCCCGGTTCGCATCGCTGGACGACCTCCCGCCGGCTGGCGTCATCGCCGAGGCGGCGATCAACGCCACGATGGACCCCGACCACGTTGTCACCGCGAAGCAGCTTCTGGCGGGCGGTTACCACGTGCTGCTGGAGAAGCCCATCGCCCAGAACGCGGTCGACCTGCTCGACCTGCAGGCCGCGCAGGAGCGGGCGGGAACGACGCTGATGATCTGCCACGTGCTCCGCTACGCCCCGTTCTATCTTGAGGCCAAGCGGCTGGTTGCCGAGGGCGCGATTGGCGAGCCGCTCACCATCGAGATGGCCGAGCACGTCAGTTACGACCACATGGCTCTCGCCTACGTACGGGGCCGGTGGGGCAACTCTGAGCGGTCCGGCTCGTCGATCCTGCTGGCCAAGTGCAGCCACGACCTCGACCTGATGACGTGGCTGTGCAACGCAGCCCCGCCCGCTCGGGTCGCCAGCGCTGGCTCGCGCGGCATGTTCATCCCAGCCCGGAAGCCCGCCGGCGCCGGCACCCGGTGCCTCAGCGACTGCGCCATCGAGCGGACCTGCCCCTACTCGGCGGGTCGCCTCTACCTCGACCTCGAGAAGTGGGGTGAGTACGTCTGGGAGCAGGCCGAACACCTCGGCCCTGAGCTCACCCTTGAGCAGAAGCAGGAGTCTCTCCGTACGAACAACCGGTACGGCACCTGCGTGTGGGGCAACGACAACGACGTGATGGACCGCCAGGCCCTGACCGTCGAGTTCGAGGACGGCGTGGTCGGCTCGTTCACGTTGGCGACGAACTCGCCCGCGTCCAGCCGTACGCTCACCGTGATCGGCACCACCGGGGAGATCCATGGCGCCCTGGAGAGCGGTGAGCTGCGCGTACGGCGCCTCACCAGCGACCCAACCCAGGCCTACCTCGAGGAGATCCACCGGATCGGCGTGAAGGGCGATATGCACGGCGGTGGCGACCACGGCCTGGTGGCTGACTTCGTCCGGGTGATCCGCGGCGAACCGGCCAGCGCCTCCACGACCCAGCTCGCCGACTCGATCAACGGCCACCTGCTGGTGTTCGCTGCCGAAGAAGCACGCAAGGCAGGCGGCTGGGTCACGTTGGCCGACCTGACCGCATCGAACGAGCCCGCCCCCGCGCGCCAGGGGTGACCTGATAGGCGAGCCGGGTGGCGAGGAGCGGCTGGAGGAGCCAGCCGACGCGGTAAGGAAGGTCGCGCGAGCGTAGGGTCGTACGGACGCCCTTCGACCCGCCCGGGACCACTCCGGGCCGCAAGGAGAATTCCCGTGAGATCCGTCCAAGGCGACGACATTCGGCTCGGCACGTCGAGCTTCTCGGCCATGACCTACAACCTCTGGGGAGAGACCTTTCTGGCGCGCCGGCTCGAGGCTGTACGGGCGCTGTTCACCCTCCGGCCGCCCGACTTACTGGCGACCCAGGAGCTCACCCCAACCCTGCGGGCGGCGCTCGACGAGGTGCTGCCCACCCACGCTCGGGTGCACGACGACCACCCTGGCTGGTCAACCCAGAGCAACCTCTGGTGGCGGACGGCGATGTTCGAGCTCGTCGACCACGGCTGGCGCGACGTCGGCATCATCTCCCCCCACGCAGGCCTGTTCTGGGTACGACTCCGCCCACTCGCCCCGGCCAGCCCGCCCGAGATCGTGGTCAGCACCGCCCACCTCACCTACCAACGCCACCCCGATGAGCTGGCCGACCTCAGCAACCGCCGGGTCCCTCAGGCCCGCCGCATCGTGGCCGCCCTCGATGAGATCGCTGGCGACGCGCCGGTCATCTTCACCGCTGACTTCAACGACATCGCCCCTGCTCATCTGGTCTTCGGCCAGGCAGGGTACCTCGACTCGTACACGGCCCTCGCTCGCAACCTGCCCGCGACCCACCCGCTGCCCGGCGCGTCGTCGATGGAAGGGGTCTGGTCGCCGAACAGCCCGATCGCAGGCGTACGGAAGGGGATCGACGCCCTGTTCAGCCGCGGCCCGCTGGTGGCCAGGCTCAGTGAAGTGGTCGAGTTCCACCACGACGGCCAGATCCCGTCCGACCACGCGCCGGTGACCACGATGTACACGTTTGCCGACATCACCTCTTGACGCGGCTGCGCGCGAGTAGCCACAGCCCCGTCCGTCGGGGTGGATCTCCGCTGAAGCCGCTCCTGTGGCGCCGGCCCGTGATGGACTGGGTTCCCGCGCTGGCCTGTCCGAGGCCGGTGCCCATCAATGCCGATGGAAGGAGTACGAGATGACCGACGTCACCCTGGACCCCATGGAGCAGACCCCGGCCAAGGAGTGCGGCTGCGGAGAGATGTGCCGCTGCGGCAGCGACTGCCAATGCTGCGAAGACGGCGAGTGCGCCGTGCACCAGCCCGATGACTGCTCCGTCGTCTGACCTGATCCGACACGACCCCGGTGCCCAGTGGCGCCGGGGTCGTTCTGGTTCGCCCGGCCCGCGAGCCAGCGGAGGCGGTCGCTCTGGGCCGGCGTGTCAGCGAGGCACGCTCACGGCTCGACTGCTCGTCGGATGAAGTCCTCGAACAGGTCTGCGAGGGCGTCGTTGTACAGCGCGGGCCACAGGCCGTGCTTGCCGCCTCGGACGACCACCAGCTCGGCGTCGTGGCCGTGCCCGCGAAGGGCAGCCAGGTAGGCCTCGCTCTGCGACAGCGGTACGCAGCCGTCGGCGGTGCCGTGCACCATCAGCAGCGGGAGGAGCGGACGGCCCCGGTCCAGCCAGGTGGCCGGTTCAGCCCCCCGCAGGGTCGCCGCGTGGGTGGCGGGGTCGAGCCCGCCCAGCGCACGCCTCGACAGCCAGTCCGGCTCGGCCGCGCCCCGGTCCAGCAGTTCGCGCTCGAGCAGCGTGAAGTCCGTGATCCCGTACAGATCCACGACCGCCCGGATGCCCAGGTGACCACCATCAGGGTCGTCATCGAGCGCCAGCAACCCATCCGTGACATGCGCCATCAGCACGGTGTGACCGCCTGACGAGTCGCCCGCGAGGACGACCTGAGCGGGGTCGATCCCGTACGCATCGGCGTGGTCTCGGAGCCACCGTACGGCCGTCTTCGCGTCGGCCACCTGGGCCGGGAACGGCGCCACCGACGATGGGCGGTACTCCACGATCGCCACGACGAACCCGCGTTCGGCGAAGCGGCACCAGAATGCGATGGAGCTGCCCAGCGCCTGCTCGCCCCAACCGGACCCCTGGACAAAGACCACACACGGGTAGCTCTCCCGATCCCCCGTGCCGCCAGTCTGATCCGCCTGCGCGAACGTCGTGTCGACGCTCGGCTGGATGATCTGCAGGTGCAGGTCGCGGCCGGAGCGCTGGGCGTACGGGACCCCCAGGTGCACATGCACCCGCAGCTGCCCGGGGACGGCATCCAGGTAACGGACTGGCCGCCCTTCGACAAGCTCAGGGACCGGGGGTGCGGGGTGCCATGCCATGGTTTCCTCCCTGGAGACATGGGAGCCCCGGCCGGCGGTGTGGGGCCCTGTCGGCCGGGGCTCGTTTGCGGGGGCGTGGCCTACTTGGCCGGCGGGAGCGCCTCGAGGGAGGCGCGTACCTCGTCGCCGCCCGACTTGCGCCAGAGCTCGCGTGCGGCCTGCAGCTCCGACATGGGCTTGCGGCCGGTCACGATGGAGTTGATCGTGTCGGAGACGACCTGGGCGATGGCGGTGCCCTTGTCGGAGAGCTCCTGGGTGAACAGCGACTGCGCCGGGTTGATCTCGGCGTGCGGCCACATCACCTCGACGATCTCCTGCTCCTTGACCGCATCCTCGGCGGCACCAGGGAAGTAGAACACCGGGTTCGGCTGCGGCCAGAACGGGCCAGTGACCTCGTCCTTGACCGTGGTCGAGCCGACCGGCACGCCGTTTTGGAACGCGAAGTTGTGACCCTCGATCCCATACGTCTGGAACAGCCACTCCTCGCTGCCGAACGGCGCGCAGGCGTAGTCGATGATCCGCAGCAGCTCCTTGACCCGATCCTCGTCCTTGACCGACGACGCGATCGCGAGGCCGCCGTAGTAGCCGGGCTCCATCCAGATCAGGCCGACGCCACTGCCGTCATGCTTCGGCGGCACGATCAGCGCCGACTCCCCCTTCGGGTTCTGCGCCTTGAGCCGGGCCATCGTGCCACCGGAGCCGTACGAGTTGCCGTGCGGCTCGACGAACAGCGCGACACCACCCGCCGCGTACATCTCGCGGGCCTTCGGCTGGGCATCGAGGGTGATCGCGTCAGGATGCACCAGACCGGCATTCCACAGCCCGTTGGCGAACTTCAGCGCCTGCTCCATCTCGTCGGTCTCGATGGCGCCGGTCCACTCGCTGGCCATAACCTGTGGGGCGGCCCGACGTACGTCGATCCTGACCGCGGCTACGTCGAGCTTGCTGATCACGGCCAGATCCGGCACGACGGGTGGGTTGGCGACCTGGGGGACGGATTCACCGAAGAGCTGACCTGGCTCGATCCGACTGGGAAGGAGCTGGTGCGGGAGGTTCGGACGATCGCGATCAACGGTGACAAGACCGCCCTGCGCATCGACTTCCGCTCCGAGCTGACCAGCGCGACGGGAGCGCCGGTGACCTTGGCGACGCCAGCGCAGTACGGACGGTCAGACGGAGGGTACGGCGGCCTCTTCCTCCGGCTCAGCACCGAGTTCGTCCTCGACAAAGCCCTCGCCCAGTCGAACGACGACGACTCCCAGAGGAGCGCAACACCAGGAACAGAGCCTGCTCCTCCGGTATCCGGCCTCGTCGCAGCAGCGTTGATCGTGTCGGGGCGAATCGGGGACGAGCGCGTCACCCTGACGTTTCTTGATGGTCCCGGCGGAACAGTCCCGCCGTCGCGCTGGCTGTTCCGCTTCGGCGACTACTCCGCTGTCTGCTGGGCGGCGGCGTACGAAAGACAGCTCATCGTGCCGCAGTCCGGATCCCTGGTCTTCAGCCACCAGCTCGAGATCGCGACCCATCCAGCCACCTAAGGTGCCCCCGTCAGGCGGATGGCGGTGCGGTTGATCCCCGTACCACCAGCCTCGGCGGCGGATCGGTCAAGGTCGAGTTGGGTAGCGTCGCACCGTCGAGGCAGTCGAGCAGGAGGGTGGCCGCCGTCCGGCCCAACTGGGTCAGCGGCATGGCGACGCACGTGATCCCTGGGGTGGTGAAGGCGCAGACCCAGGTGTCGTGGATCGCGACGATGGAGATGTCGTCGGGCACCCGGAGCCCGGCCTCCTGGGCGGCGTGCAAGGCACCGAGGGCGGCGTTGGCGGAAGCGGTGATCACCCCGGTGGGGCGAACAGGGGAGCTGAGCAGCCGGCGCATCGCCACCGATCCGTCGGTCGCCTCCCAGCCCGCCTCCTCCACCACGGAAGGGTCGCCATGGACGAGGTCGTCGAAGGCGACCCGCCTCCGTGCAGCAGCATCATGCGTAGCCAACCCACCGATCAATGCCAGCCGCTGATGCCCCAGACCTCGCAGGTGCTCGACGGCCATCGCCACCGCGGCAGCATCGTCAAGCGCCAGCGATCCCTGATGACCGGGCAGGGACGAGTTCACCAACAGCACCGGAATCCCGACGGACACCAGCGCCGCCAACTGGTCATCGTCGAACAGGTCACTGCGCTGCAGCAGCACCGCGTCGACCTGGCCGGCTCCAACCAGATCGACCAGCTGCCGCTCCGGTACGGCGGGCCGCTGGATCTGGCAGAGGAAGATCGACAGCCCGCGGCCCACACACACGTCGCGTACTCCGGCGTAGATGTCGGCGAAGATCATGTTGCTCGCGCTCGGCACCACCATCGCGATCGCGCCGGTACGGCTCAGGCGGAGCGCCCTGGCCCGATGGTTCGGCTGGTACGCAAGCGCCTGCGCCGCCTTCAGCACGCGCGCCTTGGTCTCGCTGGTCACCCGTACGGTCTCGTCCCCGTTCAGCACCCGCGAGGCGACCGCCATGGAGACACCAGCCTCCTTGGCGACATCCCTCAACTGGGCCATGCGGGGATCGTACTTGCTTGTCAGCCCCACCTCATCAGCGCGGGTCTGCCCTCGACGGGTGCTTTCGACCCGCTCGCAGTACCTCCCGCATGGCGACCCATCCCGACAAATGGCTCCGTACGATGACCGCATGGACGTGACGGACCGGATCGCGGGCGGCATCGCCGGGGCCATGATCGGCGACGCACTGGGGGCGTTGACCGAGACGCTGACGCGCCGGCAGATCCGGGAAACCTACGGCGGGTGGGTACGTGACTTCATTCCTAACGACCACACCCCGTTCGGGCAGCGCCGCACCTTGGGCGCCATCACCGACGACGCCTCGTTGCTGCTTGCCATGGCGCGATCGTGCCTCGACGGACCCACCCTCGAGACGGTCGTGCGGGAGCTGCTCGCGTGGTCGGAGCACCCGTTGTACGGACAGTTCTGTGGCCCCTCGACCAGCCGAGCCTTGGCCAGGATCCGGGCTGGCGACGACCCAGCCTTGGTCGGCCTGGGCACACCCGAGTCGTTCACCGGTGCTTCCAACGGCGGCGGCATGAAGGCCGCCCCGGCTGGCTGGTTGCATCCGGGCGATGCGGCGGCGGCGGCCCGTACGGCTGCGTTGTTCTGCGTACCGACCCACAACACCGACCTGGGCGTTGCTGGCGCGGCCACCATCGCCGGAGCATGCGCGGCCGCCATGGTCAACGGCGCCACGCTTGACGATGTGGTGGCCGGAGCAATGGTGGGTGCCCGGGAAGGCTTGCTCATCGGGCAGGCGGAAGGCCGTACGGTCGCGGGTCCCAACCCCGCCCGCCGGGTCGAAGCCGCGGTCGAGATCGGCCGACGGGCACCGGATCTGGAGACGGCAGTCGAGGATCTGGCCGACCTGATCGGCGCTGGCATCGCCGCGATGGAGGCCGTGCCCAGCGCGATCGGCCTGGTCGTGGCAGCCGACGGAGACCCGGTGACAACCGCGATCGCTGCCGCCAATATCGGCGACGATACGGACACGATCGGCTGTATGGCGACGTCCATCGCTGGGACCTTGCGGGGGTTCGAGGCGTTCCCGGCGACCTGGGTGGAGCTGGTCGAGCGGGTGAACGACGTCGACATCCGCGCCACGGCCAGGGAGTTCGCGACCCGGGTCGAGGACGGAGCGTGAGCATCGTCGTCTTCGGCGAGCGGCCGGTCGTTGACATCGTGCTGGAGGTCACGTCCATCCCCCGGCCCGGTGACAAGGCCTTGGTGCGCGGCGAGCGAGTCGTCCCCGGCGGAGTCGCGGAGAACACCGCCCATGCGCTGGGGCTGCTGGGCGCTGCCGTGACCTATGTCGGCTGCGCCAGTGAAGGGGCCCTCGAACAGATCGCACTGGCGTCCTTGGCCGACGTTGGGGTCGAGGTCATCTCCCTTGATCAGCTGAGCGGGCCAGGGGTCGTCTGCTACGTCACGGTGGCGGCCGACGCCTCCCGTACGGTGCTCGTCCGCCTCCCCGACGACCGAGACCGGATCATTGCTGGCTACGCCGACGCCCTGGCGACCCTGGCTCCTCGGCGCTTCCAGCTCGGCTACGTCGGGGTGCTCAGCGAACCGGCCCTCGCGGCGTGGCCGGTGATGGCGTCGATGTGCGACCAGGTGGCCGTCACCATCGAGGCTGACGAGGTCGACGTCTCGCTCGCGACGCGTGAGCTGGCGCCGGGCACGGTCGTGTTCTGCGCCGAGGAGTCCCTCTCACCAGAACTGGTCGCGCTCGTCGACGCGCGCGGCATCCACCTGGTTGTCACCTGTGGGTCGGCGGGCGGCTACCTGCTCAGGCGCAACGAACCACGCCTCGACTACGCCGCAGTCACCAGTGATCACCCGGTGGTCGACACCACAGGAGCTGGGGATGCCTTCGCTGCCGGCGTGCTCGCTGGGCTAGCCGCGGGTGCGGACTGGCCAGCGGCCCTCCAGCAGGGAGCGACGATCGCGCGCCGTACGGTCGAGGCACACGGGCCGCGCGCTCCTCGCTGATCCTCGGGGATCCGGCCGGGCTCGGCGGGCAGATCCTTGTCGCAGGCTTGAGCTGGACCCTGGTCAGCCGACCGCCGGTTGCTGCTGGGTCGTGCAGTGGATTCCGCCCCCACCAGCGGCGATCGGATCGATGGTGAGCTGCACGACCTTGCGCCCGGGGAAGAGCCCGGTGAGCAGCGCCCCTCCAGGAGAGCGATCCCCCGCGCATGTCAAGACTGACGCGGGACTACCCCACCTGATGGGTCTGGGCGAGCTCCGAGTACCAGAGGGCTGAATCCTTCGGCGTGCGCACCTGCGTGTCGTAGTCGACGTGGGTGATGCCGAACCGCTTGGCGTAGCCCTCGGCCCACTCGAAGTTGTCCAGCAGGCTCCAGACGTAGTAGCCGACGACCGGTGCGCCAGCCTCGAGGGCCCGATGCACCGCGGAGATGTGGTCGCGCAGGTAATCCACCCGGCGCGCGTCGTGGCAACGCCCGTCGACCACCGGGTCGTCGTACGCGCAGCCGTTCTCGGTGACCACCAGCGGCATCCCGGGGAACTCCGCTGCCATGTCCACCAGCTGCTGCTCCAGCCCGGACGCGTCGATCACCCAGCCCATGTCGGTGCGAGGCGCATCGAGTTGCACCACCTCGACGTTGTCGATGCCGATGTGGTTGGTGGGCACCCAGTCGGCGCCGAAGGTGAGCGGCTTCGGAGCCACCGCCCGTACCGTCTGGGGGGTGTACCAGTTCAGGCCCAGCACGTCGATCGGCTGGTGGATGCGGGCCAGGTCTCCGGCCTGGACGAACGACCAGTCCGTGTACGGTGCCGTTGTCTCCAGCAGTAGGTCGTCGTAGCGGCCCTTCAGCACCGGCGAGGTGAAGATCCGGTTGTCGAGCTGACGGACCTGCTCGACCACCAGGGCGTCCTCAGCCGAGTCCGACGCGGGCCGGACGGTGGTCAGGTTGAAGGTGATCGACAAGGCCGGGTCGTTGGTGGCGGCAGCCCGTAGGGCCTGGACGGCCAGCCCGTGGCCCAGGTTCAGGTGATGGGCGGCCCGCAGCACGGCGACCGGGTCGTGCCGACCGGGGGCATGGCGACCGATCCCGTACCCCAGATGCGCGATACACCAGGGCTCGTTCAGCGTCGTCCACGTCGTGATCCGGTCGCCGAACGCCTCGGCGCAGATCCGGGCGTAGTCGGCGAAGGCCTGCGCGGTCGCCCGCTCGGGCCAGCCACCGGCGTCCTCGAGCGGCTGCGGCAGGTCCCAGTGATACAGCGTTGCCGTCGGGGAGATGCCCCGCTCCAGCAGGCCGTCGATCAGCCGGTCATAGAAGGCGATGCCCTTCGGGTTGACCGGGCCACGGCCGGTC
>Ga0116181_1003849_pt1 | contig 11513 bp, 10 predicted proteins | sample AD_UKC075_MetaG_FD_89752 | JGI IMG/M metagenome (GOLD analysis project Ga0116181, IMG submission 89752) | Active sludge microbial communities of municipal wastewater-treating anaerobic digesters from USA - AD_UKC075_MetaG | ecosystem: Engineered > Bioreactor > Anaerobic > Digestate | place: USA...
CGACGACCGAGCCGTCGCTGCCGCGGCGCAGTTTGGCCGGCACCGGGGCCGCGGACGCCTTCTCCTTGACCGCCTGCCCGGCCGCCTTGACGGCATCGCCCACCTTGTCGGCGACGAAGGGCAGCGCCTGTGTCTTCACGGCGTGGCCGGCCTGGTCGAGCTTGTTCTGCACCGGCTCGGAGGTCCAGAGCCGGTGCGCGCCCGCCTTGATCTGCTCGTAGCGCTGACGTCCCGCGCGCGTGCCCAAGACATAGCCGACGGCAGCCCCTGCAACGAATCCGATCATGGCGTCAGCCTCTCAGATGGTGACAACGACACCAACCGTTCCCCGCGCAAGGGCGATAAACCTCAGGTATGCCGTGCCGCTCAGCACCGCGGCCGCTCACCACCGCGGCCGCTCACCACCCAGCCCGGCCGACCGGCATACCCCTCATCACGGCGGCCGACAGTCCCCGGAACCCAGCCGCACGGCATACCGAGCTCCGCCTCGTCCCACTCCGTAGACCGCCGCGGGACCCGCCCCCGGCCGCGAGTACGATAACTGACCGTTGGAATATCTATAACGCCATCTCGGTTGCGCGGCATGACAGCTGCTCGACACACCCCACACGACGGAGAACACGAAGCGATGCCCATCTACGACGACGTCACCGCCCTCGTCGGCAACACCCCGCTGGTCCGGATCAACCGCCTCTTCCCGGATGCGGTCGCCACCGTCGTGGCCAAGCTCGAGTTCTACAACCCGGCCAACTCCGTCAAGGACCGCATCGGCGTCGCCATCATCGACGCGGCCGAGGCCTCCGGTGAGCTGCCCAAGGGCGGCACCATCGTCGAGGCCACCTCGGGCAACACCGGCATCGCCCTGGCGATGGTCGGCGCGGCGCGCGGCTACAACGTCGTGCTCACGATGCCCGAGTCGATGTCCAAGGAGCGCCGCGCGCTGCTGCGGGCCTTCGGCGCCGAGCTCATCCTCACCGACCCGTCCAAGGGCATGAAGGGCGCCGTCGACCGGGCCAACGAGATCGTCGCCGAGCGCCCGGGCGCTGTGCTGGCTCGCCAGTTCGCCAACGCCGCCAACCCTGAGATTCACCGTCGCACCACAGCCGAGGAGATCTGGCGCGACACGGACGGCGCGGTCGACATCGTCGTCTCGGGCATCGGCACCGGCGGCACCATCACCGGCGTCGGCCAGGTGCTCAAGGAGCGCAAGCCCGGCGTCCAGATTGTCGCCGTCGAGCCCGCCGAGTCCCCGATCCTCAACGGCGGCCAGCCCGGCCCGCACAAGATCCAGGGCCTCGGCGCCAACTTCGTCCCGGAGATCCTCGACACCACCGTCTACGACGAGGTGCTCGACATCGACGCCGGCACCGCGGTGCAGTTCGCCCGCCGCGCGGCCACCGAGGAGGGCCTGCTCGTCGGCATCTCCTCCGGCGCCGCGCTCGCAGCCGCCGGCCAGGTCGCCGTCCGCCCCGAGAACGCCGGCAAGCTCATCGTCGTCGTCATCCCGAGCTTCGGCGAGCGCTACCTGTCGACGGTGCTCTTCGAGGGCCTGGTCGACTGACGGCGCGTCGGTCGCCACTCGCACCCAACACACGCACGCACAAACCACAGCCCGGTATGCCGTGCACCGCACCTCCCAGCCGCACGGCATACCGGATCCCGCACTACCGGTGAGGTACCCGACTCGCCCGCCTGGACGAATCGGCTTCTGAGAGAAGGAATCCGATGGCTTGGATCGCTCCCGCTGCGCTGCAGTCGGGCCCAGCCAAGACCCATGCCCCTGCCGCGCGGCCAGGGGTCACGCGGCAGCTCGCGGCGGCATACCGGCATGTCCGCGAGGACATCGACGCCGCGATGGGCCGCGACCCCGCCGCCCACTCGCGGGTCGAGATGTTCCTGGCCAGCTCGGGGCTGCACGCGATCTGGGCCTACCGGGTGGCGCACCGCATCTGGGCGCGTCCCGGCGGCAAGCTGCTGGCTCGCCTCATCTCTCAGGTGGTGCGCGCGGCGACCGGCGTCGAGATCCACCCGGGCGCGACGATCGGTCAGCGCTTCTTCATCGATCACGGGATGGGGGTCGTCATCGGCGAGACCGCCGAGATCGGCGACGACGTCATGCTCTACCACGGGGTCACCCTCGGCGGCCGGTCGCTGGCCAAGACCAAACGCCACCCCACCCTCGGCAATCGGGTGACCGTCGGCGCCGGCGCCAAGATCCTCGGCCCGATCACGGTCGGTGACGATGCCCAGGTCGGCGCCAATTCGGTCGTCGTCAAGGACGTGCCCGCTGGTGCGGTCGCAGTCGGCATCCCGGCGCAGCTGCGTCACAAGGTCGAGGGTCTGACGCCCGAGGAGTTGCTCGACTACCACCCGGCCATCTGGATCTAAGGGCTGACCGGCGCGGCCCAATCGGTGCCGAACACCGTGAACGCCCGCGCCACCAGCGGCAGGGGCTCAACCGCTGCCGCGAGGGCCGCGGCTGCGTCCAGTCCAGAACGCAACAGCCGGTGGTATGCCGTCATGGCGGCTGCCGCGACATCGTCCGGAATGCGGGTGGTCGCCGCGACGACGGTATGCACTCCCAGACCCAACAACGCCGCGGTGAGCCCGAGCGCCTCGTCGCCGGCCCGAGGAGTCGCCCTGCCGACTTCGCACGCCGACAGCACGACGTGGGTCGTCGCGAGCGGCCCGGACAGTTCGTGGGCGAAGACCGGCCCATCGCCGAGGCGCACGCTGGAGAACAGCGGGCTCTGTCGCTGATGCCGCCCATGCGCCGCCAGGTGGACCAGATCGCTGGAGTGCAGGGCTGAGTCGAGGGCGCGTTCGTTCGAGGCGGCCGTCGGCACGGCCTCGCCTCCCCAGATGGCGGCCACCTGCGCGACTTCGGCGTCGGCGTGTTCGAGATCCGGCCCGGCGATAGCGGTGACGCGCAGCGGAGCCGGCCGCACGGCATACCCAGTCGTTGTCGTCTGCGTCGCGGTGGTCGGGCTCGGCGGCGTCGTAGCCCAGCGGGTGACCGTGCGCGCGACCGTCGTCGGGCGGCCGTGGCGGCTGGGCAGCATCCCCCAGGGCAGCGAACTGAGCAGCCGGTTGGGCACGACGACCAGCCGGTCGGCGTCGATCGGGCCGAGGACCAGCCGTTCCAGCGTCGCGAGACTCTCGCGGAGCGAACCCTCGACCACGGCGCGCATGGGGCCTGCCGTCGGCAGGGCGAGGGCTTCGGCGTCGGCGATGACGCGTCGGGTCGCGCTCGCGACGGTGTCGCGATCGCCCAGCCGCAGCACGGACGAACCGCGCGGGGTGAGGACCAAAGCACAGAGGGTATGCCGGTGCAGGAAGTAGCTGACGACGGTCGCCTCACGCTCCCGAACTGCACCCAGGGCCGCGCCGTAACTGACCGGCAGGACCCGGCCGGTCGTCGTCGACTCAGCGGTCGACCCGGAGGTCGAGACGTCGGCGGAGGTGACGACCCACTCGCCTTCGGTGGCCCCAGTGTCGGCGGCGGCAGCCGGGGCGACTGCCGAACCCGACCAGTCCAATGCCCGCAGGTGCCGCTCGAGATCCGCAGCCTGGCCGCGCAACGTCGGGCGGGCCTGCGGCGGGGCTCCTCGCAGGTCCTCGCGGACCTTGCGCAGTTGGGTGAGCAGGGCCGCCGCTCGGGGATCGCGGGGTGGGCGCACGAGGGGGACACGTTCGGACACGGCTCGCCAGCGCTCGGTGCGGGCGAAGACCGACGCTGCAGCCCCGGTCGCCATCGCTAGGTCGAGGTCGAGTTCGGAAAGCCGCCCGCTGTGGACCGCCAGGGCCGTGCGCAGGTCGAGGCTGGACGCGCGGGCCGTGGCGGCGGCGAGGTCCTCCGCAGCGCTCCGCAGCAGCCGCGAGGCCCGCCTGGGATCGTCGGGAAGGGCGAGCCGGGCACCGACGTAGCGCACGTGCAGTCGGGTGGCGAGAGACGCCGACCGCCCCAGCGGCAGTGCCTGCCGGTATGCCGTCCGCGCCCGTTCTCGCTCAGGGTCGCCGACGTGATCGCGGCTCAGTACGTCGGCGACGAGCAACTGGGCGCGCACCGCGACGTCGTGCTCACCGTGATGGGTGGCGATCTGGGCCAACCCGTCGGCCAGTCGGGCGGTCGCGAGCGGGGTGCGGCCGGCATACGCCCTGGCTTCCAACTCGACGAGGTGGGCCTGCCGCCGCCAGGGGCCGGCAGCGCGCTCACGGAAGTGCCGCCGCGCGAGCGCCGCGGTCTGAGCGGCACGTTCGGCGTCACCGAGTAGGAGGGCGGTGCGGGCCTGGTCGAGTTCGATCTCGGCGAGGTCCTGGCCGGTGGCCTCGGCGAGCGCGAGATCGTGGGCCCGGCGCAGCGAGTGGGCCGCGTCGTCGTGTAGGCCGGCTTCGAGCAGGACTCGGGCGCGGTCGAGTTCAGAGATGCTGCGGTTGACCTCGACGGTCATGGCGTCGGCCCGGGTCATCAGCGCCAAGGCCGCGGGGAGGTCGCCCCGGAGGTACTGCACATAGCCGCGGTTGTGCAGCGCCATGAACTCGTAAACGGGCTCGCCGACCGACCGGGCGAGGGTGGCCGCCCGCTCGAGCTCGGCGTCGGCGGTGCCCAACTCCATGAGCCGCGAAGCCAGCGTGCCGCGGTTGAGCGACAGGCGGGCCTGGTCGCGCAAGGGCAGCAACTCGGCGTGGGCGGCGGCCCGTGACATCCACCCGAGCGAACCGGTCAGGTCGCCACTGCGTCCCAACATGGCGGCGGCCTGCATATGGCACAGGGCCAGGAGGTCGAGCCGCTCGATCGCCGAGGCTGCCGCGATCGCAGCATCGAGGGCATCGAGCCCGACGGCCTGGCCGTGCAGCTCGAAGGCCGTCCAACTGCGGGTGAGCAGGATCCGCGCGCGCAGCTCGCGAGCCCGAGGCGGCGGCGTCGTCTCGCCCGGCGCTTCAGAGGATTCAGCGGAGTCGGCGGAGTCGGTGGAGCCGGCGAGCAAAGCGTCGGCCCGGTCGAGCAGGCCCGCTGCCGTTTCGGGGCTGTAGGCCCCAATGGCCTCCTGGGCTTGGGCATACAGAGCATCGACCTGGTCGAGCGTGTCGTCCAGGTCGGTGCCCCACTGTCCCCGACTCATGCCATTGCGCTCGCTACAGCTCCACGGTGGGGGTGATGATCGGACGCTCGCCCTCGCCGGGCGGGTGCAGCACGAACCGGCCCGGGCCGTGCGGCACGTCCTCGATGACGAAGCGACCGTGTTCGTCAGCCGTGACGGTCAGGCTGAGGTTGCCGACGCGCAGCTCGACGACCGTGCCGGCGACGGTGACCCAGCCGTCGACGGTGATGGTGCCCTGGCGAGCCTGGTCGGGGTCGTCGGTCGGTGCCGTGAGCGTCACCATGAGGCTGAGCCGGCTGCTGGTGAAAGTCACCGACTGCGTGGGCGCGTATGCCGTGTCGTCGGCCCGCACTCCCGCGAGCGACACCCGCTGCAGCTCGGCGATCTCGGCGTGCAAAGCCGCCAGGGTCAGCTCGAACTTGATCCGGTCGGTGAGTCCGCTGGGCACCGGGTCGAGGCGCGCGTGCATATTGCGCACCGTGAGCAGCACCTGCTCATCGAGGGTGTCGAGCGGCTCGGAGGCCAGGGTCGACTCGTCGGGGGTCATGACGCGCTCCAGGTGGGGTCGGCGAGCAGGGCTGCACGCAGCTTGGCCAGGCAGCGGCCGCGGGTGGGACCGATCGAGCCGACCGGCATACCGAGCGCTTCTGAGAGCGCGGCGTAGTCCGGGCGGTCGACGAAGGCGATGACTCGCAAGAGCGCCTGGCAGCGCTGCGGCAGCGAGGTGACGTGGTGCCAGAGCTGCTGCTGGCCCTCGTGCAGGACCGCCACCAGCGCCGGGTCGATCGTGCTGCCGTCACCCGAGGGCGCGACCGGGGCTCCCGCCGACTCCTCGGGCACTTCGTCGGTCGGCACCGCGCGGCCGGACTGCCGCAGCAGCCGCCACGCCTCCCGGCGCACGGTCGTCACCAGCCAGCCGAGCACGGCTTGCGGGTCCTGGATGGCGTCGGCGTGTTCGACCAGGCGGATCCAGGCCGTCTGCACGACGTCCTCGGCGGTAGCGGTGTCGAGGCGCTGCCCGCGCGCGGTGTGCCAGAGGACGGGGGTGAGCAGGTCCACGAGTTCGCTCATCCGGTCACGATCTCCGGCTTGGTATGCCGTGAACGCCAGGGCCGCGCGCCGGGTGAGCGTCAGCGCGGCGTCGGCCGACGGCATACCGGCTGTGGGGGAGTCGATGCTCATAGCTGGCCCTGCCATTCCGCGATCGTCGCCGCCATCGCGGCCCGGGCGCGGGCGACCGCGGCGTCCCTATCGACCTTGCCGATGGCGGGATCCGCGGCGAGCGCTGCCGCGATCTGGCCCGCGAGGACCGGCGCGGCGAACGACGTGCCACTCCACGTGCAGAACCCGCTCGTGTAGTCGTCCGGGTCCGGGGTGGACCGGGGGCGGCCGGCATACTCGATCCGTTCCGAGGCCTGCGCCGCGGCGGTGACGTAGGTCGGGAAGGTGCTGACCAGCGAACTGCCCGGGCGGTGGGTGGAGACCCAGGTGCCGGCGTTGGAGAAGTAGGCGACCGTGGAGCCGTCCGGATTGAACGCGCCGACGCTGGCCAGCGGGGCCTGGTCGGGTGCGAAGCCGGTGACTTGGGAGGCGAACGCCGCGGGGTACATCGGGGCGATCGTCGTCGCATTGCCCGCCGCGCAGACCACCGCGACCCCGAGCCGCCCGAAGTCGCGCAGCAGGGCGCCGAGCGGGGCGTCGGTCAGTTGGTCGCCGGGGTTCTCGTGGTAGTAGCCGAGCGAGAGCGACAGCACGTCGATGAGCCCGTCGGGGTTGCCGGTGAGCAGAGCTTCGAGGTGGCGGGCGAGCAGCAGCGTGAGGGTGTTCATGAGGACGCTCTCGGGCACCACACCGTCGTCGTGCATGACCGGGATCGCGAGGATGTCGGCCTCGGGGCAGAGCTGGCGGATCAGCCCCGAGATGAAGGTGCCGTGGCCGGTGTCGGGCCGGATGACCGGGTCGAGGGGGTTGGTCGGGTTCGCGGGGTAGTCGACGCCCGCCGGCCCGTGGATGCCCAGGAGTATGCCGTTGAAGGTCACCTCCGCGGTCGCGCTGCCGCCTGGTTCGAACCATGGGTGGGCGCCGAGGCCGGTGTCGGGGACGGCGACGACGGGGCGCCGGTCGACCTTGCGCGCCCTGAGTGCGGGGTCGGGCAGGACGACGTGCACGGGTGCACGCCCGCCGGATCCGGGGTAGGCGTATTCCGCCGCGCCCGCGCCGGTGCCGGCCCAATAGGGCGTGCCCGCCCAGTAGGGAGTGCCCGCCCAGTAGGGGGTCCCGGCCCAATAGGGGGTGCCCGCCCAGTAAGGGGCGGTGGTGAGCAGGTGGTCGAGGGCGAGCGGCTTGGCCGCGTCGCGCGAGTTGTCCTGCAGGCCGCGCAGCACCGGCCAGGCATCGACGGCGAAGGAGGCGTTCTCTGCGGTGGGCTTGATCTGCACGCCCTGCACCCAGTGGCGGGCGATGAGCTCGGCGACGGGTGATTGGGCGTCGCCGAGGTCCTTGTCGGTCGGGGGAGGGGCGCCGACCGGCTCGAGGGTGACGCCCAGCTTGGCGGCGACCTGAGACAGCTCGTCCACCGCGTCGCCGGGCGCGGTCATCCTCAGGTTGCTCTGAGCCAGCAGCCGCTCGCCCACGTAGACCGTCGGCGACGGTGCGCCGCCCCCTGGGAGGCGCATCGCGGTGACGGGGTCCAGGACGCGCGCGCCATATCGAGCGGCCGTGCCCGGGTCGACGACGATCGGCGGCGTCGTGGCGAACTCGCGCTGCCGCGCAGCCTGGAATTGGGCTGCTCGCTCATGGGCGGCTGAATCCTGGGCCCGGTCTTGCTTCCGGTCCTGCGTCGGGTCCTGCGTCGGGTCCTGCGTCGGGTCCAGCGTCCGGTCGGCGGGGAGGTGGGTGCGGTCGAACGGGGGGAAGGGCGTCATGTCGGTCCTCACAGGGGGATGCGTGGCCTGAGGGCGAGCCTAGGGCCGGGTGCGTCACCTGTCAGGAGGTTTGACGGGTCTGTCCTGATACATCGCGTGATGCACGGAGTGCGCGACCTTCTCGCGCGGACGTGTCGGCGGGGCGGCTGGCCTACGATGGCTCGTTGTTGGAGGGCTCGCATAGAGGCCTAGTGCGGCGGTCTTGAAAACCGCTATGTCGGCAACGGCATCGTGGGTTCGAATCCCACGCCCTCCGCTCGCAGGCTCGCGCAGGCCGTAGGACCCACCACGCCCTCCGCTCGCAGGCTCGCGCAGGCCGTAGGACCCACCACGCCCTCCGCTCGCAGGCTCGCGCAGGCCGTAGGACCCACCACGCCCTCCGCTCGCAGGCTCGCGGATGTCACCTCGCGGCGATCTCTGACCACGACGGCCCGCTGCGACCCCGCGGTGATGCCGCGGTGATGCCGCGGTGATGCCGCGCGGCTCGCTCAAGCTCGGGGTTGTCGGACCTGCCGCGTAGCCTCACCTTCATGGCTTCCGTCCTCCTGTTGCACTCCGCCCTCGGCCTCCGTCCGGCGGTCCACGCCCTGGCCGATCACCTGCGCAGCGCCGGCCACGCCGTCGTCGCTCCGGACTTGCTCGCCGGGCGCACCTTCGAGGGCGGGGAGGCCGGGTATGCCGAGGCCGTCGCCTTCGTGCAAGAGCACCAGCCCACCATCCAGGAGCGAGCGGGCACGGCATACCGGAGCATTGACGGGCCGCGTGTGGTGCTCGGCTTCTCGATGGGAGCGGGCATCGCGCAGGACTTCGCGCAAACCCGACCCGAGGTGGTGGGCGCCGTCCTCTGCGGGGGCGGCGGGTTCTTCGACGGGTGGACGCCCGACACCTGGCGCGCGGACGTGCCTCTTGCGCTGCACCACGCCGTCGATGACCCGTGGGCCGACCCGGCCGAGGCCCGTCTGCTCGTCGACATCGCCGCCCGCGCGGGAGCTGATGTGTCGCACTACGTCTACCCGGGCAAGGGCCACCTCTTCTTCGACGCCGACCTGGCCGACGAATACGACGCCCCGCTCGCCGACCTGCTCAGCACGAGACTGCTGGGCTTCCTCGGCCGCTTCGCCTGATCCGACACCCCAAGGCACCCCGATGACCAGCCGACCAGCTGACGTGAGCCGCACGGCATACGTGATGGGGGTGCTCGCCCTCGCGTTGACCGTGCTGGCGGTGCTGGAGTTCACTCGCCCGGGTTCCCTCGACAGCCGGCCAGCGAGTTGCCTCGACCCGACCATCAACCCAGGTGCCCAGTTGCGGTGCTTCTGCGAGGCCGTCGGCACCGGCCTGTTGCGCCAACCTGCCAATGCGTTGAGCAACCTGGCCTTCCTCGTCGCCGGCGCGACGGCATACCGATCCAGCCGCGCCATCGACCGCAGCCGACCCGAGCGCGCCCTCGCCGGCGCCGCCGCGCTAGCGACCATCGCGGTAGGCGCGGGAAGCCTGGCCTATCACGGCGGACTCACCTTCGCCGGGCAGTTGCTCGACGTGCAGGGCATGTACCTCATCGCCGTCCTGCTCCTCGTCGGCAGTTGTCGCGGCTCCCCGGTCGCCGACCGCGCGTTGCCGCTGGCGATCGCGCTCCTAGCCACGCTCGCGGCGATTCAGTGGGTCCTTCCCGGCACGCGCCGGTGGCTCTTCGCAGTCGTGCTGCTCCCGGGCATCGTCTTGGAGGCGCGCCGAGCGCCCGGCTCCCCTAGGCTGCGCGCTGCGGTCGCGCTGCTCATCTTCGGGTATGCCGGGTGGCTGGCTGACGACCGCGGCCTCTGGTGCGACCCGGGCTCGCTCCTGCAGGGGCACGCCCTCTGGCACCTCGCGACGGCCGGGTCGGCCTACCTCATGGTCCGGCACTATCGATGGGCGGGCGCCCAGGCAACGCCGGGCCCTCACCGACTGCATCAAGACGAGCCGCAACAGGGAGCGCGAGAACGGAGCGACACATAAAGTGACGCCACCGGCGTGATGCCGGTGGCGTCGAAGGCTGGTGCGGTTCGGACCCAGACCCCCCCGGGTCGACGAGCCGCGCGGGCCGGTCAGAAGGTCCGGAAGTGGACCTGGTCGCGGTGGTGGTAGTACGAACCACCGTGCTTGTTGCTCTTACCGAAGAGCGGGAACAGGACGATCCAGCTAGGCATGATGAGGTAACTCAGTTTCGTGTGGATTGGCGCGCCCTCAGCGTGAGGGCTCGTCTCATATTATGTTCGATCCGCAGACAAACTTCAAATCCTGTGCCGTTGACCCGAGGATAAGGCCATGATCGACGCTCAAGAGCACGATATCCCGCAAATCATCCTGTCTGAGCCTGCTGCCCTCATCTTGCGCGGTCAGACCTTCGACGCCTCCCGCCCGGCCGTCATGGCCATCATCAACCGCACCCCCGACTCCTTCTTCGCCGGCAACCGGCACGCCGACCTCGACAGTGCGCTGCGAGCTCTCGACAGTGCGGTGCAACTCGGTGCCGACATTGTCGACGTCGGCGGCGTGCGGGCTGGGTCGGAGGGTGACCCCGTCGGCGCGCAGGAAGAGATCGAGCGGGTGGTGCCTTTCCTCGTGCGGGCGCGAACGGCATACCCCGAGCTGTTGCTGAGCCTGGACACCTGGCGCGCCGAGGTGCTGCGCGCGGCGATGGCCGCCGGCGCCCGCATCGACCTGGTCAACGACACCTGGGCCGGCTACGACGCCGAGCTGCTGCCGGCGGCGGTCGAGGCCGGAGCGGGCTACGTCGTCTCGCACACCGGTGGCCGCCCGCCGCGCACCGACCCGGTCGACGTCACCTATGGACCCGACGCGCTGGACGTCGTGCGCGATGTGGTGGCGACCCTTGCCTCGGGAGCCGCACGAGCAACCGCCCTCGGTATGCCGTCCGAGCGAGTTCTCGTCGACCCCACCCTGGACTTCGGCAAGACGACCGCCCACTCGCTGCGGGTGCTGCGGCATAGCGCCGCCGTGACCGCGTTGGGTTTCCCTGTCTTGCAGGCGCTTTCGCGTAAGGACTTCGTCGGCGAGACGCTCGACCTGCCGACCGAGGAGCGCCTGGAGGGGAGTCTGGCCGCGACCGCGATCGCCGCATGGCTGGGCGCCACCGTCTTCCGGGCCCATGACGTGCGGGCCACCCGGCGCGTGGTCGACATGGTGGCCTCGATCCGTGGCGACCGGCCGCAGCAGGTGGCTGTCCGCGGGTTGGGACCGCACAGTCACGATGTGGACGCATCCGCAGTCGATCGGGCGCGCTCGGTCCGGACCGGGCAGGCTACTCGCGAGTAGTCCGAAAATGACCCGAAGAAGGGGTGGCGCTTTTCACACGACGTGCTAGCGTCGGCCTCGGTTGCAGTTGCAGTTCCTCGCAGGACGGACCTCGTAGCCACGCCATTCCAGGACGTGGCCGGAGTTCCCAAAGACTCGGGTACGACCCGGTTGTGGGGTAGGCGGCAGCACC
>Ga0116181_1003850_pt1 | contig 11510 bp, 11 predicted proteins | sample AD_UKC075_MetaG_FD_89752 | JGI IMG/M metagenome (GOLD analysis project Ga0116181, IMG submission 89752) | Active sludge microbial communities of municipal wastewater-treating anaerobic digesters from USA - AD_UKC075_MetaG | ecosystem: Engineered > Bioreactor > Anaerobic > Digestate | place: USA...
AGTTATGGCCGTGACGCTCATCTCGCCGGCCCAGTTTCCCGACATGCTGAGGCCAAAATCGTGCGGCTCGGTTTGCCACGCGCTGCCGGCCGAGTAGCTGGCCAGGGGGTCGGTGTAGGTATTGAGCGCTGCCGGGTTTCAATCCACGTCCGTCATTGCTGACGGACGAAAGGCCACGGTGTGCGCCGTTCCGGTGGTGCGCCAGATGTTTCAATCCACGTCCGTCATTGCTGACGGACGAAAGTACGTCACCGGCACCACCTGGAGCTAAACATGGTTGTTTCAATCCACGTCCGTCATTGCTGACGGACGAAAGGGCCAGCATCTCTTCAAAGCGGCCTTGCACCGTGGTTTCAATCCACGTCCGTCATTGCTGACGGACGAAAGGCTGGGTGGCCTGCGGGTAGGCGTAGAGCTCGCCCATGTTTCAATCCACGTCCGTCATTGCTGACGGACGAAAGTGGGTGGGCCGCTGTCTCTCTCTGGCAAGAGTTTTTGTTTCAATCCACGTCCGTCATTGCTGACGGACGAAAGGCCTTGGCCTTGATCATGGCGTCGTTCGCTTGCTTGTTTCAATCCACGTCCGTCATTGCTGACGGACGAAAGCCTTCGCCTGCAAATGTCTGATCCGCCACCGAAAAAAGCTCGCTTTGCGCGAACCTGCAGGTGAGGCCTGATGGCGGATGGTTCATGAAGGGTTGGTGCGGTAGGGCTATATTTAATAATCAAGGACTTGGGCTTTGCGCGAACTGCCCGGAAAAACTTCGGTTGCTTGGGGTTCGCGGGTGCAATCCTACAGCACCAGCGGTCCGTTGAAGTCGGTGGCGCGAAAGACGCCGTGTTCTTTTACCTCGGCGCCCCGGCTTTCGGGTAAGCGGTACAGGCGCAGATTGTCTTCTGTCAGCTCGATCTCGGCGAGGAGTTCGCGCTCAAGGGTTTCAAACTGCATCAGGTTGACCTGGCATTCGAAAACAGATTTCTGAACGCGTTGCCCGGTGCTTTCGCAGACTTTGGCAATTCGCCGGAGGCGTCGCCGGCCTTCCTTGGTCTCAGTGTTGACGTCGTAGCAGACGATGACAAGCATGGTGGTTCTCAGCGCATGGTAAAGGGGATGTACTCGGGCATTTCACCGCGCAGGCTGCGGGCCAGGAGGCGGGCTTGAACAAGCGGAATCAGGCCGAGCGGGATGGGCTGCTCAAGCAAGGGGTGGGTGACTTCCTCTTGCTTGCGTTCCTGCCAGGCGACAACGACGGCCTTTCGTGCATCACCTTCGAGGAGGACGGCGCCACCTTCGCGCTCTACAAAGTCATTCGCGTTGAGCTGGCCTCGGTTGATGAGTGTGAGGGCCACGCGGTCGGCAATGGCACGAAACTCCTCCATCAAATCGAGGGCCAAGGCTGCCCGGCCTGGGCGCAGGGCGTGCAGGAAGCCGATCTGGGAGTCCAGCCCGGCTGCTTCGGCAGCGGAGCGGCAGTCGTTCATCAGCATTGAGTACAGAAAAGACAGTAGGGCATTCACGCGATCCCGGGGTGGTCTCCGGCTACGGCCGTCCATCTGGAAGGCCGTGCGGGCTTCGGGGCGGATGACGAGGTTCAGGCCGGAGAAGTATTGACGGGCGGCTTCGCCTTCCACGCCACGCAAGGTGTCTAGATCGGCTGTGGCGGGAAGTGCACGCAGGGAGGCAGCGAGGTCGTCGGCGACACGGGTCAGCCGCGCTGCGTCGACGGGGTCTTTGGCGTCACGGGCGCCGCGCTGGAGAACCTGCCGAGCATTCTTGATCTTTCCGGCCACGCAGGAGCGGGCGATTCCCAGGGCAAAGACGGGTTTTCTGCTGTACTCGTGCTGGGCCTGGCGCAACAGCACATTGCCCGATACGGGGCCTTCCAGTCTTGCCTTGAAGCGCCCGTTACTATCGAGCAGCACCAGCCCAATGCCGTTGTCCGCCAGGCGGTGCATGAGCGGTGTGGACAGCTTGACGTTGCCAAAGCACACCAGGCTGCCGATATGGTGCAAAGGAACGCGGAGCCGGATTTCATGTTCCACCTCGATCCGTACGGTGTCGTTCTCCAGGTTGAGATAGCTTTCCGGGGTGGTGACGTAGAGCGTGTTGAGTAGCTGCATGGGCTAGGCGTCCGGGTTGAAGAGCGCGTCGTGGAGGGCGGTCATCGCGTCAGCGTGTGATAAGGCTTGGGGCTGACACAGGTCGCGCAGGGAGCAGGCGTGGCAGCGCTCGTCGTTGACCGGGGGTGGGGTGTGGCCTGAGGCCAGCATGTTGCGAATGGCTGTTGCAGTGCTTTCCACTGCGGCACGCAGAGCGGGAGTAATGGGCACGACCCTGCGGCGTTTGGAAGTGGCATAGAAAATGGCGCCCTCCGTTACGGGCAAGCCGCTCATCTCCTCCAGGCACAGGGCCTGGCCCGCCAGCTGAAGGTCATCACAGGCCGCGATGGACGCCTTCTTGTTGCGGGAGCCGTGTTTGTACTCCACCGGGTAAGGCGTCCCGTCGGGCGCAAACTCCACCACGTCGGCTTTGCCGATCAAGCCTAGCTGGTCGCTGAACACGGGCAGGGCACGCTCGACACGCAGGCCGGATCGCAGCTCCATGCCGGGCTGGTCGGCGCGGGCGTGTACGGCCTGCCCCCGCAGGGTGAAAACGTTGTCCTCGAAGGCCTGTTCCAGGTGAATCAGTGCGCATTGCCGTGGGCAATAGGCCCAATGCTGGAGCGCCGAAAGGGGGATGGGATCATCGGGAGGATTCATGTCGGGTTTGTCATCCACAAGATCAGGTTGGCGTCGTGGGGCTTCGGCGCTAGCATCGACCCACCAGAATTACCGGGAACGCAGTCATGACCACACTTGAAAGACTCGAAGCCGAGGCCCTGAGCCTTCCTTTGCCTGAGCGGACCCGCTTGATTGAATGTTTGCTCGCCAGTCTCGATGGGGAAGACGAGCTGGCCGCTGCCTGGGCCGATGAGGCGGAGCGCCGCATTGACGCGCTTGCCCGCGGTGAAACCCAGCTTCTTCCCGCCGATGAGGTCATTGCCCAGGCCAGGGCTCGGATAGCGGGCCGCTCTGCATGACTCCGCTGTTGCTTGCCGAAGCAAGGTTGGAGTTCGATGAGGCCATCGACCGCTATGCGACACATGCAAGCTCTCTTATCGCCGAGAAGTTCATTGCCGAGTTCGAACATGCGCTTCGCCTGGCGATGGAGCACCCCCAGCTTGGTGTGCCCATATCGAAAAATACGCGTGCGCTGATGTTCCGCGGGTTTCCCTACCAACTCATTTACCGAATAGTCTCGGACACCCTCTTCGTTGTGGCCGTTGCCCACCAGCGCCGCCGCCCGGGGTATTGGGCGAAGCGGCGTTGAGGAAACGGGGTAACCTTCAGCCAACCCGGCGGATCAAGCTGACACCGGCGGGCAGGTTGGCCTCATTCACCGTGATTTCGTAATCAGCAAAACTGCGGGGGATGTCTGCCACGGGTTTGGCCTGGACGCGTTCGAAGAGCGCGTGGGCGTGGGCGTTTCCGAGTTCGCTGTCGTGCTTGAACACATAGAGCCCGCGGGTTGCCATCTCGCCCCGTGCCGCCGAGCGATCATGCTCGAACATGTTCTCGAGGGCCTGCCACAGCAGCTCCAGGTCGTCTTCGCCAAAGCCCGTCTGTTTGGCCAGGAAGGACGAGACGAATCCGTGGGCCATGTAGACGCCGTAGGGTACGGTGTGCTTGCGGCCCATGGTGCGGTTGTCGCCCTGCTGTTTCTCTGCTTCGGCTTCCGTGGCCACGGCCATGCGGGTGATGGAGTGCTCCAGCGCGACGATGGGGGTGATGGAGCGGGCGAAGGTGAGTTGGACGGGGCCGCGGACTTGGCCACAGTTGATGCCCGTGGACATCACAGCGCCGAAGGTTCGCACGTCGAAGAAGTTCTGGCACATCCAGTCGCGGGCCTGGCCCACATCGTCGGCGCTGCCCTTGCGCTTTTCTTTGGCGGGCTTTTTCTTCTTGCCGGCAGCCTCGTCCACTTCCAGAGCCGATTCCTCGACTGCGTCTTCCGGAGGGGCATCCAGCTTGAGCGCTGAATACGCGCGCTGGTGCTGGTTGTTGAGAATGGCCTTTTCTCGAACATAGATCTCGAATCGTTTTTCACCCGGCTGCGGATCGCGGCTCTCCTGCGCCTTCACCAAGCCGACGAAGTTACGCACCTTGCGCTTGAGTGACACGTCGGTGACCAGCCCATGGCCGGATTCGGCATCAAGGCGCGGCAGGTTGCCGGCATCCGGGTCGCCGTTGGGGTTGCCGTCCTTCACGTCGAAGAGCAGCACGAAGTCGTAGCGGTTGGTGAGCGTCATTGTTGTTTCTCCTCGGTGGATTCGGTCGAAGGGGTGTTTTCTAGTTTGGTGAAGAAGGATTGGCGCTGGTGGTAATAGCCGAGGGCGAAGCGGCCTTGCTCGGCCAGGGTCAGATGAGCCGGGAAGTCGGTAACGGCGGAGAGCACCTCGCCAAGCAGTTTTTCAAATGACACCGCGCGGCCTTGGGCGAGCTTCTTAAGGTGGGCGTTCTTGAGGCGTAGCAGGGTGGTGAAGACGGCTACGGGGGTGGAAGACGCCGCGCCGTAATAGCGATCACGGATTGTGGCGTTGAGGCCGGGTGAAGCTTCTTCCTGGACTTTTTCGAGGACGGCGAATAGGCGCCCCAGGCGGTAGGCCGCGCTGGTGTTGTTGAGGTCGAGCATGGGTTGGAACTCCTTCTCCTGCGGATGGCGACGGATGGAACGATTCAGGCAGGCCTTGATGGCGGCCGCGCGGTGGTAATTCACCTCCCGCTCGGCACGACAGCGGTTGACCGCTGCGTTGAGCCACAGACTGGGGTAGAGGGCATCAGAATCGGAAAGGATGGCATCGACGATGGCGCCACCCAGATTGGGGGGGATGTTGTCGGCCTTGCCCTGGGCAGCACAGGCCGTGAGCAGGCGGAACAGGGAGGGGTAGTCAGGGTCGTTGGGGCCGTGCCTGAGCTCTAGATCCTCGAAGTGCTGGAGGATGCGCGGTGCCAGTTCGGCCAGTGTCATTGTGTGGAAGAAGCGCACGCTGATGCGAGCCGCGTTGGGTGCGAGACCCAGCACGAAGTAGCGCGTCTTTCCTTCCACTCCATCAAAACGTCCGCTCTGTACTGACTCGAAGAGCGTCGTTACCGCCTTTACTCCGGCATCCGGATCATCGTGATGGCCAAAGATGTCCGCCAGCAAGGTGTCGTATGTGGAATCCGCCTCGCCTTGCTGCTCGGCCCAGCAGACGGTGGACGCGTCGCCAACCTGAAAGCGGTTGTGTGAGCCCTTGCCAAGCAGGTGGTTCAACGCGGTGGTATAGGCGAAAGCGGCGGGTTTGCCGACCGGGGAGTTTTCACCCTGCCGTTTGCGCTTCCCGTAGGACTCGAAGGCATCGAGGTTGAAGGACACGATGTTGGCGCCGGACGTCTGCGCGCCCCATACGCCTTTGATCGCCGTATGCAGGCGTTCAGTTTCGGCAGGCTGACCAGTGACGAGGCATCGTGCCGTGGGGGTGCCGCCGGCTGGATCACTGGCGGCCATTGCTGCGCTGGCCACGGCCGGACGCTGGCAGACGAGCTGTGGTTCGCCGTGGAGCTGGAAGCTCATCAGGGCGTTGCTTTCCTTTGCTTCGGCAAAGGCGGGTTCCTGCGCCAGGCGCTCCGGGTCGATCTTGTCGAGATAGGCCTGTACGGCTTTGAGCCCGGTGTCGACCTGAGCGGTTTCAGGCAGTGCCGCAATACGGGCGCGGAAGGCAGCATGCTGTTCGACGACCCGGTCTGGCTTGCCGCGGGTGTCAATCCCCGTGGCGTACTCAAGGTTGTCCCAAAGCAGGTTGGCGGCAATCCCGCTGGCCCTCTTGACACCCTGCGGAACCAGGTAACGCCGGCCGACCTTCTTCTTGCCGTCCTGGCTGCGGGTGTCGCGCAGTTGCACCAGCTCGCCGTCAGTGGTGATTTCAAGAATGAAGGGAATTTCCTTTTCTTCCAGTCCGTAGGCTGGCAGGCGTTCGGCTGGGTCGGGAGAGGCGCACTTGCGCTGGTAGTAGTCGTACAGGGCCTGAAGGATCATGACTTCACCTTCCCGGTTTCAAGGTCCGGCACGAAGATCACGCCGTTCTTCATTTCGGCTCGGAAGAAGCGCGGCTGCGGGTCGGTGGGGGTGGTGAAGTCCAGATCGTGGAGTGTCCAGCCCAGATCGCGGGTTTCGTCGATGGCTGGGCGTTCGGTTGCGGGGTCGGCCACTAAACGGAAATCGGCGGCGAACTCGCGGCAGCCGAGGTAAGGCTGGTTTACGCACTGGCCCTTGCTGGCACGGCGGGCGAACATCTCGGTGTATTTGACGAGAGGGTCGTTGGCCTTTGGGCTGAGGGTCAGTTCGGCGTGCAGGCGGTAGGCCACGTCGCGCAGGAAGAGGCCGGCCCGCTGCTGGCGTTCGTCTTCGATGTAGAGCCCCAGGTTGCCGTTGCCGGCATTCATGGCCTGTTGCACGTTACGGGTCGAGATCACGGCGCCGACCTCGTTCCTCCGCAGGTTGATCCAGCGGATCGGGTTCAGCACTTCGATACGTGTGATCCGCCAGCGGATCTGCGGCTTCCACAGGATGGCTTCGAACACCGAACGCGCGGCCGACGGGGTGATGACGTCGTAGGACACGCGCTCGACCTTCATCTCCGGCCGCGTGAAGCAGGCGAAGGGGCCGCTGACTTCCAGACAGAATGTGTTCATCGTTGGCTTGCTCAAGGGCTAGTGGTGAGATGTTTGGTTGCGATTCAGAAGACGAGTCCGCTGGCGGAGAGAGGTTGGTCGTCGGCGTGCAAGCCGAGCTGGGGGTCGTAGAGAAGATCGTTTGCCTGCACATAGAGCCCTGGCATGGCGAGGCTCAGGTCGCCTTGGGCCAGCAGGCGTTCGGCCTGCTGTTGAGGCAAGTTGACGGTGTAGCGTTGCAGCGCACGCATCAGCCAGCGCTCTGCGCCGTTGTTCTTAAGTGTGCTTAGGAGCATGTCCACCTTCTCGTCCTGGCCATCTGGGCCGCGATAGAGGACGACGACCGGGGCCTGGTTGTTGGGGATCAGTTGGAACCTGTCGGCCGCGGTGCGGAAATCGACGGGGAGCAGGTCGTCGCGGGTCGGGGCTGGTTTGAGCAGGTCGACGATCCTGTGCTTGTCGAGGTCCGCGCTGGCGTAGAACTGGCGGAAGTAGGCTTCGATCAGTGTGCGGTCGAGCGGGTTTTCGACGTTGCCATGGAGCACGCTGCGGCAGGCCTGAGCGCCTTGGCTGAGCGAGCCTGCAGGTATCTTTCCCGGCGGGACGAAGACAAAGACTTTGCCAGGTTCGGGCAGGATGCCCTCCCGGTTGCAGCGTCCGGCGGCCTGGGCGATGGAGTCCAACCCGGCCAGCGCGCGGTACACCACCGGGAAGTCCAGATCGACCCCGGCTTCGACAAGTTGGGTGCTGACCACCCTTAACGGCGCAGTGTTGTGCCCCTTTCTGCGGGCGTCGAGGCGGGCCTTGATGTGGTCGATGACGTCCTTGCGGTGGGCTCCGCACATCAGCGCTGAAAGGTGAAGGCTGCCTTTGGGCATGAGCCGGTGCAGCTCGCGAGCGCCGCCGCGGGTGTTGACGATGGCAAGCACGCTGTCGTGCCGGGTGAGCTCCTTGGCCAGCGCGGGCCATTCAATAGGGGTGGTGAAGTCGGCCGGCAGGTGCACGTCCACACGCTTGAGGGCGGCATAGAGAGCCTCCGGGTCGTCCATCAATTCGGTGGCGTCGTCCAGACCACGCAGATTCATGGCCGGGTCGAAATAGTCTGTGGTGGTGAGCGCGGGCTGGGTGGCGGTGCACAGCACGACGGTAACGTTGTAGTGGCGAATCAGCAGGCGCAGTACGTCGAGAATGGGTTGCAGGAACTCGGGAGGGAGTTGCTGGGCTTCGTCGAGGATGAGCACGCTGCCGACGAGTTGATGCAGCTTGCGGCAGCGGGAGGTGCGGGCAGCAAACAGGGATTCGAAGAGCTGCACGTTGGTGGTGACAACGAGGGGCGCGTCCCAGTTTTCGCAGGCGAGGCGAGAGGCGCTGGTTTCTGCGGATGGATCGCTTTCGGCCTGGCTGTGATGTTCGACGACACAGTCTTGCCCCAGCGAGGCAAACACTTCGCGGAAGACATCGGCGGTTTGCTCAATGATGCTGGTGTAGGGAATTGCATAGATGATCCGCCGTTTGCCGTGGGTGACCGCGTGATCCAGGGCGAAACCCAGGCTGGCGAGGGTCTTGCCGCCCCCGGTAGGTACGGTGAGGGTGTAGAGGCCCGGTGCGGCTGCGGCCTTGTTGCGGCACTGATGCAGGATGTCGGCGCGGATCTGGCGTACTGGCGTATCGGCGGCGAAGCAGGCCATGTGTGCGTTGTAGGCGCCGCGCATCTCGGAGAGGGGCGGAAAGTTGCCGCGGGCCTTGGTTCGTCCTTCATCCATGAAGGCTTCGGTGTCGAGGAAATCGGCGTCAACCAAGGCGGAGAACAGCATGCGAATCCACAGGGCAAACGCGCCTGGGGTGAGAATGCCGCCCGGTACTGCGTCTTTGATGTCCAGCGCAAGGGTGGTTTCGAGGATGGCCGGATCTGCGGCAGGCCATGCATCGGCGTACTCGCGTTGCGCGTTGTCCGAAGCGAGGCGGCCTTTGAGGCCACCATGCCAGTCGGCGAGTCCGGCATGGTGGCCGGCGATGAGGTAGGCCAGCACGGTGGCGGCGAGTGTGCCGCGGGGGCCATGAGCGGCGCCGAGCGCCTTGATTGCATGGAGCGCCCCTGCTGCCGAGTGCGTCTTGTCTGGTGACGGCGTGCGCCCTTCAATATGCCCATCGACACACTCGCGGATGTAGCGCTGGAAGCCCGGGCGGTACTTGCCCAGGTCGTGCCACAGGCCGGCGAGGTGCGTCCAGTCTTCGCCACCGAAATGCGCCGCGTTGGCGGCGGCGCCTGCGGCCACGTGGCGCAGGTGCTCCGCGAGTTCGTGGGCACGGGGGGCGCCTTCGGTGCTCTCGGCCGCGTGAGCCAGAAAGATGTCGTCGGGGAATTTCATTGCGTGCGTCCCGCTGAAAGGATGGCTGCCATTCTGACTACCCCCATGCTCAGAACCTGATCATCCGGCATTCAATTTCACCGCTGCCTCATGTTCCCGCCGCACCGCCTCGCGCAGATCTGCGGGTTCAAGCACTTCCACGTGGCGGCCGTGGCGCAGGATGTCCATGAGCAGTTCGGGCTCGTCGCTGTAGGGCACGCGCAGTTCGAAGCCGCCGTCGTCGAGGGCTTTGCCCTGTTGATCGGGATGCCACTTTTCCTGGGCGACCCAGCGGCTGCGTTCGGGGCTGAAGCGCAGTAAGGCCCATTGAACGTCCGCGCCCGAGAAGATGCCGTAGCCGCTGCCGAGGACTTCATCGAGGCGCTTGTCGTCGATGTTGAGTGCGGGCTGGTCGAGGATTTCGGCGCGGCGTATGGCGTCGACAGCGAAGCTGCGCAGCTCGTCGCGCAGATGGCACCAGGCGTCCAGGTACCAGTTGTCGCGGTAGTGGATCAGGCGCTGGGGGGAGACTTCGCGGCGGGTGGTCTGGTCTGTGCCGCGGGCGTGGTATTCGATGACCAGTCGCAGGCGCCGCAGGGTGGCCGATCCGACGGCCTGGAAGTGCTCCAGCTCGAAGCTGCGGGCGCCAACGGTCTGGATGCGGATGCGGCGTGCTACTTCGGCGGCCGAGGCGTCGGCGCTGCCGAGGATGTGCCCGAGGCGACCAAGCAAGGGTTTGATGTGAGGGCCGAGGAGGCCGCCAGTATCGAGATTTGCCAGGAGGTACTGCATGGTGAGCAGCGCATGCACTTCTTCGGCAGTGAACCACAGGCCTGGTAGCTCGAACTGGGGACCGAATTCGTGCCTGTCGGTGATGAGCCTGTAGCCGCCCAGTTCCCGGTCGAATTCGACTGGTGCGCCAAGGACGTCTCGCATGTCGCGGATGTAGCGGGTGAGTGTGGCGCGGGAGATGCCGAGGGCGTATTGCAGGTCGTTTGCGGGTATGGCGCGACGGTGGCTGAGTAGGCGGAGGAGCTGCTTGAGGCGGTCGGTGGAGATCATGCGGATGGCAGCAGATGCTGATGCCGAATCGATAGGGGGTTGCCTGGATCCTAGCCCCCAGGGCGCGGAAAGCCTGTGACCTGGTCCTGATGGCCGAGGGTAATAAGTCACAAGGCGCCGCCGGCCGGTTCACCCGATGGGTGAAGCGAAAGGGGCTTTGGGGGGCTCTGACGCTGGGTGGTGGGAGGCGTGGGGTCGAATTCATTCGACCGCGGACTTGTGATCACCGGCATGTCGATGCGTTGGCGACCGAGGTCGAATGAATTCGACCCCACGGGCGCGGCAGTGCTGGCGATCAGATGAACTCAAACTGAGCAAAGTCGGTTGATTCCGATCTTGAGTTGTAGGCTGTTTTTTTATACAGTTAAACGGATTGCCGTGCTTGCCCGCGCCTGATCTCCGCGACACTGTAGAAACACGCCCATGAACCACCAGACCAGTTTCGAGTTTCCTGCCGATGGCGCTCAGCCGCCGTTGCCTGTCGTGCGCCGGGCCCGGCGGCGGCGGGATGTGTCTGCCGGGGATGCCGAAGCGCCGTGTCAGCTGGCGCTGGTGGTGTCCGGGGACCCTATCGAGGTGCGCCTGCCGGTGCGTGTGCCGCCGCCGCCCGATGAGGCGGCGCTCGAGACCCTGGTGCGTAGTTCGCGGCTGGTGGCGGAGCCCGCCGCGCCGCGGCGGGCGGGGGGGCGGCCGTTGCGGTCGGTGTCGGTAACGGTGCGGGGGCGGCAGTGGGAGGTATTCCTGCGCCTGGTGCCCGATGAGTACGAGCCCCATGCGCTGCTCACGGCCCATGACGAGCTTGGCGAGCTGATCGCCGAGGAGCGGGTCGTGGCCGATTTCAGGCTGACCGAAGCTGTGGCGTGCAGCTGGATCGAGGGGGATTTCCAGTAGCCGGCCGTGGGCGGGGGGCCGGCCAGGTAAATTGAGCCAGGACAGGGCGCTGCCTTCGCCTGCCGGCTACAGTCGTACCCAATCATGCAGTCTGCCTCCTTCATGCCTGTCCATGTCTTCCTGCCGCGCCCTTCGGGTAGCATCCCCTGTCTGACCGGGCAGGGGCCCGGCGCGAATCGAGGAGATTGAGATGCTGGCAGGCAGGACGGCTTTGGTGACGGGTTCGACTTCCGGGATTGGGCTGGCGGTGGCCCAGGCGCTGGCGCGGGCCGGGGCGAAGGTGATGCTCAACGGCTCGCGGCCGGCGGAGGATGCCGAGGCCCTGCGGGCCGGGCTGGCGGGCGAGACGGGGGTGGAGGTGGGTTACACCCAGGCCAACCTGGCCCAGGGCGCATCGGCCCGGGCCCTGGTGGAAGCCACCATCGCGGCCTTCGGCAGCGTGGACATCCTGGTCAATAA
>Ga0116181_1003853_pt1 | contig 11504 bp, 13 predicted proteins | sample AD_UKC075_MetaG_FD_89752 | JGI IMG/M metagenome (GOLD analysis project Ga0116181, IMG submission 89752) | Active sludge microbial communities of municipal wastewater-treating anaerobic digesters from USA - AD_UKC075_MetaG | ecosystem: Engineered > Bioreactor > Anaerobic > Digestate | place: USA...
CCGGCACCTGCCTTCGGCGAGCCGAGGGTCACGCGCGGCCAGACGGCCAGCGGAAACATCGTGTTCCTCATGAAGCGCGGACCCGCCACGCTCGTGCTGACCGACAGTAATGGTCGCCAGATCTCAGCCCTGCCGATCCAGGGCTGAGCCGAACGACCCAGGGCTGGAGATCCAACCCCGGGCTCACGACCTGTAGACCACGACCTTGTCGCCGTTGTTGACCTGGTCGAACAGACGGGCGATGCCAGCCTTGTCCCGTACATTCACGCAGCCATGCGATGCGCCGTTGTAGCCGTTGGCGGCGAAGTCGGCCGAGTAGTGCACGGCCTGCCCGCCCGAGAAGAACATCGCGTACGGCATCGGCGTGTTGTAGAGCGTCGAAACGTGGTCACGCGACTTCCAGAACACCGAGAAGGTGCCCTCGCGGGTTGGCGTGTACTGCGAACCGAACCGCACGTCGAAGGTGGAGATCACGGCACCGTCGTTCATCCACCGCAGCTTGCGGGTCGTCTTGTCGATGCAGAGCACCCGACCGGTCAGGCAGCGGTCGTCAACGGCGCCAGGCGCGACGGGAGCGGCAGAGGGCTTGACGTTGTTCAGCTCATCTGAGGTCGGCTTCCGGGTCATCCCGACCAAGCGGTCCAGGGTGCGCTGGTCGACCTCACCGGTGACCGGGATCTCTCGCTTGCCCTGGAACCCCTTCACGCCAGCCAGCGTCGTGTCGCCGTAGGTGCCGGTCACGTCGCCGGAGAACCAGGCGAGCTGCTTGAGCCGCGCCTGCAGGTCCTTCACCTTCTCGCCGGTGTCACCCTTCTTGAGCAGCGCGGGGCCGGCGGTGAGGACGTTGTTCATCTCGTCCTTCGTGGGCTGACGCGTCATACCGAGCAGGGTGGTCCAGGTCGTCTGGTCAACCTCGCCGCTGGTCGGCAGGGAGCGCTTGCCCTGGAAGCCCCGAACGCCGTCGACCGTCTGGTCGTAGTAGTTGCCGGTGGTCTTGCCCTCGTACCAGTCCAGCTGGGTGAGCCGGCTCTGCAGCTCCCGAACCTGGTCGCCGGTGGACCCAGCCTTCATCAGCACAGCCGGTGCCGCGGGCGCCGTGGTCGTGGGAGCTGCCGAGGTGGGGGCCGCGGGGGTTTCAGGCGCAGTCGAGGCTGGCGCCGCGGACGAGGGGCTGGGTACGGGCGCTGCCGTGGTGGGCGCAACCGAGGTTGCCGAAGGTGCGGGGGCGGTCGAGGACAGTGCGGTCTCGGCACACCCTGACAGGGCCAGGAGGCCGGCTGTCAGAAGACCAACAGCGAGCCGTACGGGGTGGGTGGAACTGCTCACAACGTCTCCTCTTGATGCGTTCAGTCGATCAATGGTAAGCGTCGAAATCTCACCTCTTGACCATCACTACGCGTGGCGGACCCATCTGGTTGTCTGCCCCTGGCAGGTGATCGTTCCGTACGACCCTGGTCTCCTTCATCGACCCAAGGTCCGACTGGGGTCTCGGACCGCCTGTCACAGGTTGCGACGACGCCGAGCAGTCGCTCAGGATCGACACATGAGCCCACACTCCCCCGTCGTCGTCCGCATCGGCACCCAGGACCGGTCGGCCGTGAGCCGCGAGCTGATCGCCCACCATCAGGCGGGGCGGGTTGACCGTTGCGAGCTGGAGGCCAGGTTGGCACTGGCCGCGTCCGCTCGTACGGAGGAGGACCTGCGGCTGGTGCTGCTCGACCTGCCGGATGCTCCCCTCGCGCCACACCACGGGCCCGTCCCAGGAGCTCCCCGCCTCGTAGCTCAGCCCGCGCCGCGGAACGAGACGCTCGGCGTCACGTTCGACGTCATGGTGATGCTGCTGACCTTGGCTGCGTTCGTCTGCACTGCCCTGCTGTTTGCGGTCAGCTCAGGGTCGCTGCGCGGTGACGAGCGGGTGGTGCTCAGCCTCGCGGCGTTCGGCTCGTTCTCGATCGGCGCGGGAGCCGTGCACCTCGCCCATCGGGTCTTCCACAGCACCCGCTGACGCCTGCTGACGCCCACTTCAGCGAGGGTACAGCTGAACCTGGGCAGCCTTCACGGCCAGCCACACGCGCGAGCCGGGCTGGAGGTCCGCCTCGACGGCCGCTGACAGTGTCAGGTCAGACGCGACCGCGGCGCCATCGGCAAGCCTGGCGCTCAGACGGACAAGACCGCCGCGTGGCTCCATGGAGGTCACCGTCGCCGCGAGGTGGTTCCGTGGGCTCCCGGTCGGTACCTGCACATGCACCGCCACCGCCGCAGGCGCGAACGACGCCAGCGCCGGAGCGCCCACCGCCAGCCCGCCCTCCAGCACCCCGGTGACCTGCTCGCCGGTGGGCAGCCGGAGAGTGTCGGCCGACTCGCCCACCCCAGCCACGAGGTTGGTGCCGGTCAGGTTGGCCAGGAACGGGTCCCGCGGACGGGTCATCAGCTCGGCCACCGGGCCCTGCGACACGATGCGTCCCGCGTCCATCACCACCAGGGTGTCGGCCAGACTGAGCGCGTCGATCATGTCATGCGTCACGAGGACAGCCGTGCGACCTTCGTCACGGATCCGCTGACGGAGCAGGGCTCGTACGGCCGGGGCGACCGTCACGTCGAGCGCGGCCATCGGCTCATCCAGCAGGACGAGGGTGGGATCGGTCGCCAGGGCGCGCGCCACCGCGACCCGTTGGGCCTGACCGCCGGAGATCTCCCAGATCCGTCTGGCCGCGAGATCGGCACAACCGACGGCATCCAACTCTGCCCGGGCGCGGGACTCGGCGGCCGTACGGGAGGCGCCCCTTGCCATCGGACCGAAGGCGACGTTGGCCAGGACGTCGAGGTGCTCGAACAACGCAGGTCGCTGGTCCAGCAGGGCCACCCCCCTGCGATGCACGGGAACGTGGGTACGGGGACCGCTCAGCACCGCGCCATTGACGACGACGGTGCCGGCCGAGGGGCGCAGCTGCCCGGTCACTAGACGGATCAAGGACGACTTCCCGGCTCCGTTGGGACCGACGATCGCGACCACCTCACCTGGCTCGACGGTGAGCTCGACGCGCAGGTCGCGGTCGGCAACAGTCGCGTCCACCTGCAGCGCGGCCGGTGTGGGCGCGCTCATGCCGCTCCTCGCCTCACCGTACGCCGCGACACCCAGCCGCTTAGCCCCACCGTCAGCGCGGCTACCAGGATCAGCACCAGCGACAGAGCCAGAGCCGAGTCGGTGTCGAGCTCCCGTACCTGGTAGATCTCCAACGGGAGCGTACGGGTGGTGCCCTGCAGCGAGCCGGCGAAGGTGATCGTGGCCCCGAACTCGCCCAGCGCCCGAGCGAACGCCAGGGCAGCTCCGCTGGCGACGGCCGGCAGCATCAGGGGCAGGGTCACCCGGCGAAGGGTGTACATCGGCGCGGCACCCAGGGTGGCGGCGACCTCCTCGTACGCCCCGCCGGCGGCCCGCAGCGCTCCCTCAACCGAGGTGATCAGGAAGGGCATGGAGACGAAGACCTGCGCGATCACCACCGCCACCGTGGTGAAGCCGACCTCGATCCCCCAGGCCGACAGCGTCGCTCCGACCACCCCGCGGCGTCCAAAGGTGATCAGCAGCGCCAGTCCAGCGACCACCGGCGGCAGCACCATCGGGATCGTCACCAGGGTGCGAATCGCCCCCGCCAGACGCCCGTGGCTCCGGGCCAGGGCGACCGCAAGCGGCAGACCCAGCACCAGGCTCACCCCAGTGGCCGCCAGGCAGGTGACGAGGCTCAGCCAGAGGGCATCCCGGGCCTCTGGCGTGGCCAGCAGCGACGGTGCCTGCGCCCACGGCACACGGACAGCGACACCCACGAGCGGAACCAGGAGGAACAGGACCGCCACTGCGGCGGGCAGTCGGATCCAGCCGGGCACGTGGCCCGCGCCCGCTGTCACGGGAGCGTGAACCCATACCTCGTGAGGACCGCTCTCCCCTTCTCCCCTGTGACGAGCTGGACGAACGCGGCCGCGGCCTCGGGCCTGGTCGACTTCGCCGTCACTGCGAGCGGATAACGGCTGACCACCTTGTCGGCTCCCGGGAGCGGGATCGTGGCGACCTTGTCGCCAGCTGACTTCGCGTCGGTCGAGAACGCGATGCCGGCATCGGCTTCACCGGAGGTGACCTTGCCCACGACGTCGGTGACCTTCTGTTCCTCGGACACGGGCTGGAGCGAGTAGCCCGCGTTCTGAGCGATCGTACGGGCGGCTGCGCCGCAGGGAACGGACGGTGCGCACACCACCAGCTTCTTGCCAGTCAGCGAGTCATTGAGGCCGGTGACCTTGCCCGGGTTGTCCTTCGGCACGATCAGGACGGCGGTGTTGGTGGCGAAGATCGTGGGTTGCGCCTTGATCAGCTGGGCGTCCGAGGCCTTCTTCATGTTCGGCTCGTCAGCGGTGGCGAGCACGTCAGCCACGTCCGGCTTTGCATTGAGCTGTTCGACCAGGGTCGGGGAGCCGTCGAAGGTATAGGAGATGTCGAGCCCGGGTGCCTGGGTCGCCAGCTCCTTGAAGGCGGCGGTCAGTGATGCCGCGGCGAAGACGACGACCTTCTGCTTGACGACAGGCGAGGTCATGGGGGCAGCGGATCTCGCAGGCGCTGCTGGCGCCGAGGCGCAGCCGGCGAGCGCGAGCGCGACCCCGACCACGGCAGCGCCGAGGCGCGCCACGGCCCTCATGAGCGGCCGTCCAGTGTCTCGACGGTTACGTTCGTGGCTTTGACCACGGCCGTCGCCAAGGTGCCTGGGACCAGCTGGAGCTCCCTGACGGCTTCCGTCGAGATCAGCGACACCACGCGGTGTGGGCCGCACTGCAACGTCACCTGGCTCATCACAGCGTCCGAGATCACATCGGTGACGATGCCGGTGAAGTGGTTCCGTGCGGACCGATGAGCCGATCCGTCGTCGAGGTCACCACCGTCGCGGGCCAGCTCCTCAGCCAGGCGAGCCACGTCGAGCCCGGCCACGACCTTGCGGCCAGCGGCGTCGAGGGACGTCTGGAGCCGTCCCGCTTCGACCCATCGTCGTACGGTGTCGTCGCTGACGCCCAGCGCGACAGCAGCGTCGCGAATCCGAAGTTGCGTCACGAATCAGAATATATACCCGCATCTGCGGAACAATCCTCCGGATCGTCCGCCCGCGTCGAGGACGGGCCGGGTGCGATCGACACCTGACAGTGCCAGTCGCTACTGGGTAGTCATCCGCCGTACAACGTTGGCGGTCGTTGACAGCGCATCGTCGAGGAGGAGGGCGGGAATGTACGTCATCGACCCCGCGCTGATCACGGCGTACACGTCATGCTCGAAACCCTCGCGCTCCAGCCACGCCAGCAACCGCCAGAAGCACGGGGCCAGCGAGCCGCGGATCCGGCCGGAGAGCGGGTCCGTGGGCACCTCGTCTCGACCCACGCCACACTCGATGTCGGGCCGGTCGAACGACAGCGGCGGGTACGTCCCGTTCGGTGCGACCTGTGTGGCGGAGTTGCCGATCACGTACCGCACCAGGTCCTGGCGCCCGTTGAGAACCGGGTACGGAGGCAGCCCCGCTTCGTTGATGTAGTTGCTGCGGCCCCCGAACCGGTTGTAGGCGTTCCAGTTGATCGTCGCGGCGAGCACGGCCACCGGTGCGGTCGGCGTTGCGGGCGCGACGACCAGGGGCATCGCGAGGTGCTCGCCCACCTCGGTCTCGAGGTGGACGTAGTAGAGACCGGAGCGGTCGGGCGCGACCAGCCTGGGCACATGCCCGAAGCTCGTGTAGCCCACCGAGTTGAACCTCGCGGCGGTCTCGGTGACGTCGGTGTCGGGCATCGTCTGACGCAGCACCCGAAGCGCCATCGCTGATCTCCCGCGATCGAGATGTGTCGTGATACCTATCCAAGCGCTCGGCGTTGGGTCGCGTGACCCGATGGCGATCTCAGGTGCCGGGAGGCGCCGCCAACAGCCCAGGGCGGGTTCGCTGCCACTCACCGCGCAAGAAGTCGGGGAACTCGATCGGCATGGAACCAGCCTCCAGCGAGTCAGCCGACAGAGGTCCCGGAGCCGACCAGGCCGCAGCGTCGTACACGTCGATGTCGGGCACCAGACCGAGCCTGATGGTCTCGATCAACCGGAACAGCATGAGGTAGTCCATGCCCCCGTGGGTGCCGAGCTGGAGAGCGCGCTCCCCTTGCAGGCGCCACAGGGCGTGCCCGTACGCCTCGAGGTAGGGCCCGATCTCGCAGAACTCCTCACGCTCCTGCGCAGTGCGCACTCCGGGGCGGAGTGGGTCGTCCTCAAGCTGGATGCGCGATGGGTAGTCGCTGTAGATGCCGTTCGTTCCGACCAGTTGGTTGCGGCGTTCGTACGGGCGGGGGCCGATCACCTGGTGCTGAAGCATCACGGTGCGGCCGAGGGCGGTCTGGATCAGCGACGTGTTGATGTCAGCGTTGCGGTACGCCTCGGCGCGGCGGGGATCATCGGCCGCGACGGTGCGATCGCGATACGTCTGCAGACCGATGCTCGGCGAGTCCATCGACACCAGCCGGGTGAACCGGTCACCGCGGTTGATTCCCAGGTAACCAGCCACAGGACCCAAGCCGTGGGTGGGATAGAGATTGCCTGAACGGTCGATATGGGCCTGCCGACGCCAGGCCTGGGTCTCCATCAGGTCGGCCCGCAGGTCATGGGTGTACGAGCACTCGGCGTGCAGCAGATCGCCGAGCAGGCCGGCCCGGACGAGGTTGAGTACGAGCAGCTCGGTCTCGCCATAGCAGCAGTTCTCCAGCATGACGCAGTGCCGCTGGGTCTCCTCGGACGCATCGACAAGGGCCCAGCAGTCAGCGAGGGTGGTCGCTGCCGGCACCTCGACCCCGACATGCTTGCCGGCCCGCATGGCTTGTACGGCGAGGCTGGCATGGCTGTTCCACGGGGTCGCGACCAGGACGAGGTCGATGTCGGGTCGAGCCAGCAGGTGCTCCGCGGCCTCGGGGCCGTGGTGGGCAGCTGGCGCGCTGAGGCCTGCTGCCACTGCGCGTGTCACGAGGCGCGAGACTGCCTCCTCAGACGTGTCGGCGATGGCGACGACCCGCACGTGTGGCACGGGGAAGAGGTTGTCGAGCAGGCCACGCATCCGACCACCTGCGCCGATCAGGCCGACAGCGACCTCGGGGCGAGGCTCGAAGGCCAGATCGGCCACTGACGTGCCGGTTGTCCGGGCAGGGGTCGACATCCGTGACACCTCTCTCGCTGGCCTGCTTCCATCCTATCACGGTCGTCGCGAGGACGGCGAGAGGGTTGCCTGATCAGCGGGCTATTCCGTGCCGTCCGAGTCGTCGGCGTAGTGGGGCGAGACCAAGGGTGGTCCGTCTCCTCGCGGGACCAGCTGGCCGTCCTGCACCCAGCCGCAGCCGCGGGCGATGAGAATCTCGACGAGCTCGGCTCGTCACCGGTCGCGTTCGTCGTGGGTCAGGGTCGGCAGCGAGGTCGTGCTCTTCGTACGGGTCGATCGTCAGGTCGAACAGCTGCTCAGAACCGTCGTGGGCGAACGAGATGTACTTCTGTCGGCCGTCGGTGAGGTACTGCATCTCGCAGCGGCGGTCGTAGCAGGCGCTGTGCTCGCCGTGGATGGCCGCCCTCCAGTCGCCGGTGGGATCGGCCAGAGCCGGGAGCACGCTGCGACCGTCCACGCTGGTCGGAGGCTCCAAGCCGCACGCCTCGAGGATGGTCGGCATGACGTCCTGCAGCCACACGACCACATCGGAGTCGACCGCGGCCGGGATGCCGAGCCTTGTCCGTACGCCCTGAGGCCCCTTCACGATGAAGGGGATGTGGGCGGAGAGCAGCGGATGGCGCGGCGGAGAGTTCTTCTCGCTGCTGTTCGCAGGTGCAGCCGCTGGTGCCGCCACCACCTTCCTGGTTCCGGGACTTGACCTGGCCACCGCCGAGATCGCCGGGCTCGCTGCAGCGACGACCGTGGGGCTGAAGAAGCCGGTGGCGGCCATCCTGATCTGTGCGCTGCTCGTCGGGCAGACCCCCTTGGGGCCGCTGATCGTCGGGGCCACCATCGGCTACATCGGGCTGCTCGTCTCGCGGGGAGGATCGGGCCGGTCCAGCAGGCAGAGCCAGCCTCCCACTGACGTCGCCGCCGCTCCTGCGTCACGCGCTTCGAGGCCGGCCTCCACGATCGGCAGATCGGAGAGTTCAATCGAGGATGAACGCTGCGATCGCCCAGCAACCGTTCGACGTACCACCACCTCAGATCTGAGCCGCAGGAGCTCGACCGGCACCAGCTACCCTCGGTCCGCCCGACCGATCAGTAGCGCCCGTCGCTCTACAGGGAAGCCTCGTCATGATCTGGGCCGCCGACGGCGTCTACTCGTCGTGAGTCCACATCCTGAGGACGTACGTCATGACGTACGCACGATCAAGGTCCAGCCTTTCGCGTCGCGGCCAGCAGGGTCGCGATGACTCGGAAGACTAGGGAGTCTCGATTGTGATCGTCTCCCAGAATCGCATCTCTGGTTGCGTCGTCGTCTCCCCAGGAAACCACACCCATGGACAGAAGGGCCGAATTCGAACAGGGGAACCCTCGGTCGCAGCGGTGGAGCTAACGGGATTCGAACCCGTGGCCTCTTCCATGCCATGGAAGCGCGCTACCAACTGCGCCATAGCCCCGTACGAGCACTGAAACCAGTCCTCGACAGCCCGGAAAGACTAGCGCACCTGTCCTCGGACTCGCAAAGCGAGGGTCACTCGCGCTCCCCTTCGAGCCGGACATCCTCGTCCGACGCGTCCGCCGGCGCCTCGACAACGGTCAGCTCGATCGGGGGGCAGTCCCGCCAGAGCCGCTCCAGGGCGTACAGGCGCCGCTCGTCGGGGTGCTGCACGTGCACGATGAGGTCGCCGTAGTCGAGCAGCACCCAGCGTGCCTCACGGTCCCCCTCGCGGCGCAGCGGCTTCACCTTCTGCGCCAGAAGCCGTTCCTCGATGGCGTCGACGACGGCGCCGACTTGACGCTCGTTCTTCGCGGTCACGATCAGGAATGTGTCAGCGATGGCGAGCTGATCGGAGACGTCGAAGGCCACGATGTTGGCGCCGAGCTTGTCGGCGGCCGCCTCGGCGGCGAGGTGGGTGAGCTCAATGGCGCGGTCGGTGGCGACCATAGGGTCCTCTCGTGTGCCCGTACGTTCCGTACGAGCGCTGGGTCAGGCGGCGTAGAGGCCGCGCTTGGCGATGTATTGCACGATGCCATCGGGCACGAGGTACCAGATCGGCAGCCCGTCGTTGACTCGGTCACGGCAGCCCGTCGACGAGATGGCCAGGGCCGGCACCTCGATGGTCGTCACCTTGTCGGCTGGCAGATGGTCGAGGGTAGTCGCGTCGAACGGCGATCCCGGCCTGGTCACGCCGACAAAGTGCGCCAGGTCGAACAGCTTGTCGGCGCCCTTCCAGGTGAGGATCTGCGACAGCGCGTCCGCACCCGTGATGAAGAACAGCTCCGTGTCGGGCTCCACCTGCTTGCGGAGGTCGGCGAGGGTGTCGACTGTGTATGTGTTCCCGGGCCGGTCAATGTCGACTCGACTGACCGAGAACCGAGGGTTGGAGGCGGTCGCGATCACCGTCATCAGGTACCGGTCCTCGGGGGCCGAGACCTTGCGCCCTGCCTTCTGCCACGGCACACCGGTGGGTACGAAGACCACCTCGTCCAGCCCGAACCGCGCAGCGACCTCAGAGGCCGCGACGAGGTGCCCGTGGTGGATCGGGTCGAACGTGCCACCCATCACGCCCAGTCGGTGTGGCTCGTTGCGCCGCTCGACCGCGAGTCCGCTCGGATGCGTCACTTGCTGTGCGGGCGGCGATGCCCCAGCGACCGCGCCAGGACCAGGCCCAGCATCAGCAGCCCGAACGCGATCAGGCCCATTCCCCACGGCGGCACGGTCGAGGTGTAGTGCTCCGTGGCCGTCTCCAACAGCTGCAATCCCATGCGCGCGATCCTAGCCTGTGCCCCCGCCGATCGGCTGCCCCCGACTCACGGAGAGCCGGTCCCTCAAGCGCGAGTCTGACCTTGCCCGGTCAGGATGTACTTGGTGCTGGTCATCTCCTGCAACGCCATCGGACCGCGCGCATGCAGCTTCTGAGTCGAGATGCCGATCTCGGCCCCGAAACCGAACTCGCCACCGTCGGTGAACCGCGATGACGCATTCACGAGCACCACGGCTGCGTCGACCTCGCGGGTGAACCGGTCAGCGACGGCCAGGTCGTTGGTGATGATCGTTTCCGAATGCCCCGTACCGTGCTCGCGGATGTGGGCAACTGCGTCGTCGTACGAGTCGACCACCCGCGCTGCGATGTCAAGGGTGAGGTACTCGTCGTCGTACTCCCCCTCGGCTGCCGGAACCACCTCGGCCGACACCGCCTGGAAGTCGGCATCCCCATGAACGGTGACGCCAGCGGCGGTCAGCTCCCCCACGATCCGGTCGAGCAGCTCGACCCTCGACCGATGCACGAGCACGGTCTCCAGAGCGTTGCAGACGCTCGGCCGCTGGGTCTTCGCGTTGAGCAGGATGCCCAGTGCCATGTCGGCGTCCGCCGTCGCATCCACGTACAGGTGGCAGTTCCCCGTACCCGTCTCGATCACCGGCACCTGCGAGTGCTTCACCACCGACTCGATCAGGCCGGCGCCGCCCCGCGGGATCAGCACGTCGACGTAGCCGCGCGCCGCCATCATCTCGCTCGTCACCTCGCGCCCGCCGGTGAGCAGCTGGACGGCGTCCGGCGTGACGCCTGCGTCGGACAAGCCCGTACGGAGCGCAGCCACGATCGCCACGTTCGACGCCTCGGCGGATGACGACCCGCGCAGCAGCGCCGCATTTCCAGACTTCACACAGATCCCGGCGGCATCGGCCGTCACATTCGGACGGGCCTCGTAGATGATGCCGACCACGCCGAAGGGCACCCGTACTTGCCTGACCTGGACCCCGTTCGGGTTCGTCCAGCCCCGCACCACATCACCGACCGGGTCCGCCAGCCGGGCCAGGGCGCGCAGCCCCTCGGCCATACCGGACAGCCGGGCAGGAGTCAGCCGAAGCCGGTCGACCATGTGCTCCGGGGTTCCGGCAGCCTCAGCGCGCTCGACGTCGGAGGCGTTGGCGGCCAGCACCTCCACCTCGGCCGCGAGCAGCGCGTCGGCCATCGCGTTCAGGGCGGAGTCCTTCGTCTCGCGCTTCAGGACAGCGAGGTGACGCGATGCCGTACGGGCAGCCTCAGCGACAGACAGGAACTCCATGGCGGCAAGGGTAGCCACGCGTACGCGACCCGGCGGGAGCCATCTTGACGCTCGGCCACCGGTGGCGCTGCAACTCACAGACAAGGCACAGGTTCCTGCAGCGGACGGTTCTGGAGCTGTCGGACGAGCGTGTCACCATGGAGGGCAGTGCCCGGAAGGCCGGGTTGGTCGTGAGGAGTGCCATGAAACGCTGGTCGACACCGCAGCGGGCGATCGCCGCCCTGATCGCTGTCGTCCTGC
>Ga0116181_1003854_pt1 | contig 11501 bp, 9 predicted proteins | sample AD_UKC075_MetaG_FD_89752 | JGI IMG/M metagenome (GOLD analysis project Ga0116181, IMG submission 89752) | Active sludge microbial communities of municipal wastewater-treating anaerobic digesters from USA - AD_UKC075_MetaG | ecosystem: Engineered > Bioreactor > Anaerobic > Digestate | place: USA...
AAGGCTGCGGTGGCTGCACACCCACACCGAGAAAACTGAGTCCGGCTTCAATGACGATGGCCGATGCAAAATTGGAGGCCGCCAACACCATCACCGGTCCAAGAATATTGGGCAGAATATGGTGGAGGATGATGCGCAGGTTATTGAAGCCCATCACTTTGGCCGCTTGTACATATTCCAGGTTTCGCACTTGTAAAACCTGGCCCCTCACCAGTCGGGCTACATTCACCCACATCGTTAGTCCCACTGCAATAAAGACTTGCCAAAAGCCTTTGCCCAGCAGGAGGGTGATGGCAAATACCAGCAGCAGGGTAGGGATACTCCAGATCACATTGATGAACCACATGATAATGCTATCGGCGCGGCCACCATAATAACCGGCGATGGCCCCGAGCAAAGTGCCGATCACCAATGAAATCAACATGGCCACGGCCCCTACCAGCAGGCTTACGCGGGTACCAATCAGCAATCGACTCAGGATATCGCGCCCAAATTTGTCGGTTCCCAGCCAAAACGTGCGATGGATGGTTCGATCGACTACCGCACCATTCAACTGGCTCAGCGGAACATTCATTTTTTCGGAAATACCATTGTCTATATAACGGTCAAGGATATACGCCGTATCGTTGACTTCATGGGCGGTGATGGGTATGAACTGGCAGGAATCTGGTTGTCCGTGGAGCGTTCTTTGCCACCAATTGCGTTCAGGCGGTCGGGGTGTTTTGGGCAGCAGGAAAAAGGTTTGGGTGAAGCCCGGTTTTTTACCGGCTATTTCAACCTGCATGCGGTTAGCGTCGGGCGTGCAATCGGGCGAAATCCAATAGCAGGTAATAGCAATCAATGTCGCCAGCAGGATCACGATAATACCTGCCATCGCTGTTTTGCTTTTGCGTAGTTTTTGCCATTGAATGGTTGATCCCTCCACGATTGGTTATTGTTATTTGAGCTTTCGTCCTTTCCACTCATATTGTCCGAATTGGGAAAAGGTGCCGGCCGCCACGGTGTACAGAATATGAAGGGGTTGGAAGAGCGGGAAAAAAAGCATCAGGTGTTTTCGATCAAAAAAAGAAGCGACTTTCCACATGAATACCCATTCCACGGCTGTTTTCAGCAGGAGTAGGAGTAGGGCCGGAAAGATAGCGTTTAATGAAAAAAAAGCGGCAATTATGGCCATCAAAAGCAAAAAATTGCAGCTATATACCAATAAAAGCACGGCTTTTAGCTTGATTTCCTGGTAAAAACGGGCCTTGCTGGCCCAGCGGATTCTTTGCTGCAGGAATAGCCTAAAACTGCTCACGGGCAAGGTTTCCACAATGGCATCGGTCGATTTCGCATAGCGAACCTGGTGGGGATACAGTGCCGCGATCTTTTGCATCAGCAGCATATCATCCCCCGAAGCAATCGCATCGATACCCGAAAACCCATTCACTTTTTCGAAAGCTGCTTTGGTATAAGCCAGGTTGGCGCCATTGCACATGCTGTGGAAACCCTGGGCGGCTGCGGCCGCGGTGATGCCCTGGAGGCTGATGAAGTCGAGGGCTTCAAATCGCGCGAGCCAACTGTGTTCCCGTTTCATCATGACCGGTGCCGCGATCATTTGCGCGTTGGTTTGTTCGTGCACCCAGGCCAGTTGCTGCAGCCATTTTGGCGGCGCTGTGCAATCGGCGTCTGTCGTCACAATCAGGCGACCATTGGCTTGTTGGATGCCGGCTTCGATGGCTCTTTTCTTCGGTGCCTGGTCGTCGGCCAGTCCGGTTTCTCTATGCAGCAGGGTGATTTTTGCATAGTTGGCGGCTTGCACGATCTCGGCCGTTTTATCGGTGGATTGATCGTTCACGACAATGATTTCCAGCAATGCTGGGGGGTATACCTGGGCGGCGACGGCGCGTAAGCAGTTGTCGATATTGGCTTCTTCATTCCGGGCGGGGATGATTACCGTGAGGGGGGTAACGGGTGTATAGTTGTCGGGGGCGCTGGCGGCCGGTTGTTTTTTCCAGCCCCTGTTATAGTAACCAATGAGGAGCGCGTAACCCCAAAGCAATACAACGGTGATAATATAGAGGTAGATCATGAGCAAAGGTTTTGCAAGATACTGGCAGCAATGGCTTCTGCGGACGGCCCCTGTAAAAGCCGATGGCCAGCGGGGAGGATTTCCAGCCGACAGCTTGGTCCAGCCTTCGCCTGCCAGCGTTTGCCGTTGGCGGCGGTAATGATGCGATCGTATTTGCCGAGTAGGAGCAGCACCGGGGTTTGGCGATTTTTTACGAGCTGCGCGGTTTCGGACGGGACGCTGCGGAAGGACCGGAAAAATGTCCACCGCTCGTACAGCTCCTGTCGCTGCCGGGGATCATCGAGGAAGCGATGGGTGAATTTGAAGACAGATTCATTGAGGAGCTTTATTTTTTTGGCCCATTGGGTGGCTTTGAAAAACCAGGCTGGGTTTGCCATAGTACGACGGAAAACCCCCTTGCCAACGCGGGTTTGGGTGGCAAACCAGTACCAGGGATTGACGATGAGCCCGTCGGGTGCTACCAAGATCAACTGCTCGAATTTTTCGGGATGTTGGCGGTAGGCGGAGAGCCAGAGCCGCGCCCCCATGCTATACCCCAACACGGTCAGTTTTTTTACGGCGCCTGGTTGTTTTTCAATCGTGCCAGCCTGTTTTCCAATGGCGGTGGCCAGGTTTTCATTTGCCCCTGGTTGGTTTCCCTTCCCGCCGGTTTCATTTCCCTGGGTACGGGCTTCTTGTTGACAGATTTGGTCAATCAGGTCCAGAAAAGAGCTGGGATCCAGGGCCGAATGCCAGTTGGTTTGGCCGTGCAGGGGCAAATCGGGGCAAAGCAGGCTGTATTCCTCGCCCAAGAGTGCGCCCAAGGTCTCAAAATGAGCTGCGTTTTCGCCATAGCCGTGCAGGGCAATGAGGAAGCGCGGCCCTTCGCCGAAGCGTTTATAGTGTATTGTCCCCCCGGCAGTCTCCAAAAACATGGTATTTCGAAGGTAGGCGGTTTCTTTTTTCTTTTTCACCCGTCGGGTGCTAGCCGGGCAATGAAAAAAGCGTACATTTAACTAGTTGTTTAACTAACTATATGCCAAACAACCATTTTAAGCGGGGTGAGCTGTACAGCTTTATTACAGGCAAGGCGTCAACCGCCATTGCGCGGCGTTTGCAAAAAAAGTTTAACAACGCCGGGCTGAACCTGACCATTGAACAGTGGAGTGTGTTGTATCATTTGTGGAAGCAGGATGGCATCAGCCAGCAGGAGTTGTGCAACGCTACTTTCCGCGACAAACCAAGCATCACCCGGCTGGTCGATAACCTGGAAAAACTAAAACTGGTGAAGCGGGTATCATCGAAAGAAGACCGGCGGATGAACCTGGTTTACCTCAGTCCCGAGGCAAAAAAACTACAGGACCGCACCATGGAAATTGCTGAAGAAACACTGAATGAAGCATTGATCAGTGTGCCTGCTGATCAAATCGACATCTGTAAACAAGTATTGCAGATCGTGTACGATAACCTGAAATAACCATCAACGTCATATACTTAAAACAAGTGCCATGTCAAACAACGCACAAGCTACTACCAACGCGCTGAAAGGCGGCCAATGGCTGATCAGTGAAAGCCAGGCTGCTGATACTTTTACACCCGAAGACTTCAACGAAGAACAAAAAATGGTCAAGGAAATGTGTGCCGGCTTCCTCGATACCGAGGTGATGCCCATTGTTGACCGCATCGATAAATTGGAACCCGGCCTCATGCCATCGTTGGTAGAGAAAGCCGGTGAGCAGGGCTTGCTGGGTACGTCGATACCAGAAGAGTATGGCGGACTCGGAAAAGATTCCATCACGGCGACGCTGGTTAACGAAGGCCTGGGCGGCGGATTCTCTTTCAGTGTAGCTGTGTCGGCACACACCGGTATTGGTACGCTGCCAATTTTGTATTTCGGCACACCCGAGCAAAAAGCGAAATACATTCCGAAGTTGGCCAGTGGCGAATGGAAAGGCTCTTATGGTTTGACCGAGCCGAATAGTGGCAGTGATGCGCTGGGCGCGAAGACCACCGCGAAGCTGAGCGACGATGGCAAGTATTATATTCTCAACGGACAAAAATGCTGGATCACCAATGGCGGATTCGCTGATGTGTACACGGTTTTTGCCAAAGTAGATGGTGATAAGTTTACCGGCTTCATTGTAGAGCGTGGCATGGAAGGGTTCACCCAGGGCCCTGAAGAACATAAGATGGGCATCAAAGGAAGTTCAACGGTGCAGTTGTATTTCCAGGATTGCAAAGTGCCGGTTGAAAATGTGTTGGGCGAGGTTGGCCGCGGACATATCATTGCGTTTAATATCCTGAATATTGGTCGACTGAAATTATGTGCGGCGGCACTGGGTGGTGCCAAACGCAGCCTCAATACCAGCATCGCGTATGCAAAAACCCGCGAACAGTTCAAACAGCCCATTGCCAATTTCGGCGCGATCAAAAACAAACTCGCGGAGATGGCCATACGCACCTGGGTATGCGAGGCCGGCTTGTATCGGACCGCCAAATGGATCGACGAAAAAGAACATGCCCTGCTGGCAGAAGGCAAGCCTTTCAACGAAGCCCTGCTCGGCGCCGCCGAAGAGTTCGCTATTGAATGTGCGATGCTGAAGGTATATGGTAGTGAAGTGCTCGACTTTGTGGTGGACGAAGGCGTGCAGATACATGGTGGCAATGGCTACAGCAATGAATATATGATTTCGAGGGCTTATCGCGACAGCCGCATCAACCGCATCTACGAGGGCACCAACGAAATCAATCGCCTGTTGACCGTTGATATGGTGTTGAAACGCGCCATGAAAGGCAAGATCGACCTGATGACACCGGCCATGAATGTGATGAAAGAGCTGATGAGCATTCCTGATTTTGGTGCCACAGACGATGGCCTGTTTGCTGCAGAGAAAAAAGCGATTGCGCAATTCAAGAAAGCGATCCTGTTAACAGCCGGTGCTGCGGTACAAAAGCTGATGGCGAAGATCGACCAGGAGCAGGAGATACTGATGAATGTGGCGGATATGGCGATCGAAACCTATCATGCTGAAAGCGCGCTGTTGCGACTGATCAAAATGGTTGAACAACGTGGTGAAGCGGCTTGTCAATACGAAACCGATATTGTTCGCACCTATATTTATGATGCGGCCGATAGCATTGGCAAACATGGCAAAGACGCAATCAATTCGTTTGCAGAAGGCGATGAGCAAAGAATGATGTTGCTGGGTATTAAACGCTTTACCAAAGTAGCGCCGTTCAATACCAAAGAGGCCAAACGCCGCATTGCTGCCAAATTGATCGACGAAGGTCATATTCCCTTGTAAGCTGCTAAAAAATATTTCGTAGCTTTTGCGATGTAAAATGTTAGCATGCGCAAATCAAACCGCCGCCAATTCATAACAGAAACCGGAAAGGTTGCTGTTATGGGTGGACTCGGCACCATCACCAATACTATGGGCGAAAATCCCTTGAAGAAAAAATTCATCCACCATGTTTTTTTCTGGCTGAAGAACCCGAATAGCGAGGCAGATAAGCAAAAACTTATCGAAGGGCTGCAAACGCTGACCAAGATAAAGGGCATTCGCGCGTTTCAAATTGGCGTGCCGGCGAATACAAACCGGGAGGTTATCGAACGATCGTATGCTGTATCGGAGCTTTTTGTTTTCGATAACCCCGAAGACCAGGCAGCGTATCAAAACGATCCCATCCACCTCAAGTTTGTTGAAAACTGCAGTGCGTTGTGGGAGAAGGTTACCGTGTTTGATACGGTGGAAGTATAATTTTTGCGACGGAACAATGATTGCTATTGCAGCTTAGCTGCTGCCGCTTCATCAACGATCCAATGCAGTTCGCCTTTTTCCGGACGAATGGTTTGCGAGGGGTATAAATCAATATTCGTCGGGCCTTGTAACACTTCGTGCAAGGCCGGTGCTTTTGCCGCGCCAGTAGTAAGAAACAAAACACACGACGATGCATTCGCAATGGGTCGGGTGATCGTTACGCGAAACATGTCCTGCTGCTGTAAGTAAAAAGCAGCGCACCAGCGTTTCATTTCATGAACCACTTCGGTGCCGGGGAAAAGTGATAGGGTATGTCCGTCGTCGCCCATGCCCAGTAACAGCAAATCAAAACTATGCGGCTGCCCATCGAAATACCGATGCAAAATTCTTTCGTAGGCATGCGCTGATTCAGCGGGATCAGGATAATCTGTTTGCATCAGGTGGATCTGGTCTTCCGGTACAGGCACATGGTTCAACAAAGTATCATAGGCCATGCGCGCGTTGTTGCGTGTATCGTCGAGCGGCACATAACGTTCATCACCCCAGAATATATGCAGTTTCGACCAGTCGATCTGTTCGCGAAACGGAGGTGCTGCCAGTAACTCATGCAATCGTTTGGGTGTTGATCCGCCCGAAAGGGCAATGCAGAACCGATTCTGCGTTTGCAACACGCTGCGTATGCGATTGGCAGTAAAACTCGCAGCCGTTTGGGCAACAGCTTCGGCGTTACTGCAAATATGGATGGAGGGTGCCATGTTTATTCTTTATGTGGTGGGGGAAGGGTAACCCAATTGCGGCCATCGCGGGCGATCAAGGCTTCTGCGTCTTCCGGCCCCCAGGAGCCCGGCGAATAATTTGGAAAATCAACTGGTGGCCGATCGGTCCAGGCTTCAAGTATCGGCATAATAATACGCCAGGCTGCTGCTACCTGGTCTTCGCGCATGAAAAGGGTGGCATCGCCTTCCATGACATCCAGCAACAGCGTTTCGTATGCTTCGGGCTCTTCTTCGGTATAAGCATCTTTGTAACTGAAGATCATATCCACCGGACTCAAAGACACACCCTGCCCCGGACGTTTCGCCTGGAAGCGGAGGCGGATGTCCATCTCCGGAGCGATGCTGATGGTGAGTCGGTTCGGTCGCCAGGTATCAGCCGCTTCGGGCGGAAATGCATAATTCGGCGCCGCTTTGAACTGGATGGTGATGATGGTTTCTTTCTCATTCATCCGCTTGCCGGTACGTACATAAAAGGGTACGTCTTGCCAGCGCCAGTTGTCGATATGAAATTTGACGGCAGCAAAAGTTTCCGTATCGGAATCGGGGGCTACATTTTTTTCCTGGCGATAACCCGGTACTTCTTCGGCACGCAACCAGCCGGCACCGTATTGCCCGCGAACCGCGTGATTGTGTACCTGGTCTTTGCTGATTTTGCGGATGGCATGCAATACATCCACTTTCTTGTTTCGGATCTCGTCTGCATCAAAATTCACCGGCGCCTCCATAGCCACCATGCAGAGTAATTGCAGGATGTGGTTTTGCACCATATCGCGCAGGGCGCCAGATGATTCATAGAATTCGCCGCGACCCTCTACCCCAACAGTTTCCGTTACCGTTACCTGTATATGATCGATGTAGTTTCTGTTCCAGATGGGTTCAAACAACGCGTTGGCGAAACGAAGTGCCAGGATATTCTGGACGGTTTCTTTTCCAAGGTAGTGGTCGATGCGATAGATCTGTTTCTCATCAAACATGCTGGCCAGCAGCTTGTTTAGTTCGAGGGCACTCTTCAGGTCGTGGCCAAATGGTTTTTCTACCACCACGCGCGTGCATTTGGTATCGGCGCAGATATTCAGCGGGCCCAGTTTGGAAACAATACCGGGCACCAGTTGCGGTGCCACCGCGAGGTAGAAAATTACTTGCGGGTGTTCACCGTATTCCTGTTCTTTCTGCTGAACGATCTCGAGTATTTTCTGGTATTCCGCTTCGTTTTCGGCATCCATTTGCAGGTAATGGATATGTTCTGCGAATTGTGCCCAGGCACCGTTTTGGTCATCTTTCCGGCGGCTGAATTTATTGATGCCATTCAACAAGTGGTTGCGGTAACTGTTGTCGTCGTAAGGTCGACGACTGATGCCCACAATGTCAAATTTTTCGGGCATCCAGTTATCGATATACAGGTTGAAAAGCGCTGGTGAGAGCTTGCGGTGATTGAGGTCGCCACTTCCGCCGAAAATGAAAATCAGCGCGGAAGGTGGTCTTTTATGATTCGAAGACATTGTTCTGTTTTATCGTTTTGTGTGGCCTGCGTTTCAGGTCCACTGGGTATGGAATTTTCCTTCTTTATCGATGCGTTCGTAAGTATGCGCACCGAAATAATCACGTTGAGCCTGCAACAGGTTGAGTGGCAAGCGGGCCGTGGTGTATGCATCGTAGTAAGTGAGTGCGGTCATATGTCCGCCGGCCGGAAAACCATTGGCTGCCGCCAAACCAATCACCTTTCGCAGCGAAGCAATATTTGCTTGCACCAGTGAGGCGATGGCATCATCGAGCAAGAGGTTGGGCAGCGCGGGATTGCGCAGGTAGGCTTTATAAAAATTTTCGAGCAGTGTAGAACGAATGATACATCCGCCGCGCCATACTTTCACGGCGTTCTGCATAGGAATGTCCATGGTTAGTTCAGCCGATGCAGTTTGCATCATGGCCAGGCCCTGTACATAACTCAGTATGATCGATGTGTACAAAGCTTTTTTGTAATCATCAATCATGGCTTTGAAATCGGCAGCATTGTTCACCGGCTTGTCGTGCAGTTTGCTGGCTTCAACCCGCTGGTCTTTTATCGCTGAAATATTGCGCATACTCACGGCCATATCGATGGTTGGAATGGCAACGCCGAGGTCCATCGCAATTTGGGTGGTCCATTTGCCCGTGCCTTTGGCGCCGGCTTTATCGAGAATCATATCCACCAGGTCATTACCGGTTTCAGGGTCTTTGACCTTGAAAATATCTGCGGTGATTTCGATGAGGTAGGATTTGAGTTCGGCATCATTCCAGGCGGCAAATGTTTCCTGGAGTTGTTGGTTATTGAGTCCGGCGCCATGGTGAAGCAGGTCGTAGGTTTCGCTGATCAGTTCCATGATCGCATACTCGATACCGTTGTGAATCATCTTCACGAAATGGCCGGCAGCGCCCTTGCCCATATAAGCCACACAGGGCTCGCCGTTTACTTTGGCGGCGATGGCCTGCAATACGGGCTTGAGGTGTTCCCAGGCTTCGGGGTTGCCGCCGGGCATCATCGACGGGCCGAATCGCGCGCCTTCTTCGCCACCGGAAACGCCGATGCCAATAAAATGCAATCCCTTTGGTTGCAGGTACTCGTAGCGGCGAAGGGTATCGGTATAATAGGTATTGCCGCCATCGATGATGATATCGCCCGGGCTCACGAGTGGCAGGAGGCTTTCAATTACATCATCGACCGGTTTGCCGGCGGGCACCAGGATCATGATGCGGCGCGGGGTGGCCAGTTGATCGACCATCTCCTTCAGCGAATTAACGCCTTTGACAATGGTGCCCTTGGTGGCGGCTGCTTCTAGTGCTTTAGTTTTTTCGGGATTGGTGTCGAAGCCGATGGCTTTGAAGCCGTGGTCGGCTACGTTCAGCAGGAGGTTGCGGCCCATAACACCCAGACCGACCATGCCGAAATCATATAGTTGTTGATCCATTGTAAATTTGGCTAGAGGCCAAAGTTACATACAAATCGTTTTATGCTTTGCCAGCTTTGTAACCGCTGATGCTGTAATATAATATGTACAGGTAAGCGGGAAAGCTGCAGGCAAAAAAGGCTGCCTGGGTAGAGAGGCCGGCTTTTTCGTGCAGGTACCCATACAGGGGCGGAATTATCGCACCACCGACAATGGCCATAACCAGGAAGGCAGAGGCGATGGCGGTGAAGCGTCCGAGTCCGTCGATGGCCAGCGGAAATATGGCAGGCCACATCAGGGCATTGGCCAGTCCCATCAAAATGATCAAGGCAATTGCCGTGTATCCGCCGCTAAACAAAATGCCCAAACTCAGCAGCACACCGAGTATGGCAGAATATTTCAGTGCAGCGTGTTGACTCAGGTATTTGGGAATGGTGAATACGCCGATGATATAACCAATCAGCATGGCACCGAGGGTCATCGAGGTAAAATTTTTGGTGATCTTCAGGCTCATGCCGAGGGAGGTGCCGAAGGGGCCAATGGCATCGCCGGCCAACACTTCCACACCTACGTAAAAGAAAAGGCAGAGTACACCCAGCCAGAGATGCGGAAACTGGCCGATGCTTTTTTCAGCCGTAGCGTTGTTGGTTTTAACCTCTTCAGGTTCGTTGATTTCGGGGAGGGCGGAAAAATAAATCCAGATGGCGAGGGCTGTTAAGGCAATGGCTATAACGATATAGGGCGTAACGATGCGTTGGGCGAGTTCTGCCAGCAATTGCTCTTTGGTAGCAGCATCTGTTGTTGTTTTGATATTGTTTTCGATGCCTTCGGCATTTTTCAGCACAATGGCCCCGAGAATGATGGGGCTTAAAATGCCCGCCGCTTTGTTACAGATGCCCATGATGGAGATGCGTTGGGCCGCGCTTTCAATGGGACCGAGAATGCTGATATAGGGATTGGAGGCAGTTTGTAAAAGGGCGAGTCCGCTGGCCTGGATAAACAAACCGGTCAGAAAAAGCGGGAAGCTTCGATCGTTGGCGGCGGGAATAAACAGTATGCTGCCGACCGCCATCACAGCGAGGCCGAGTGCCATGCCTTTTTTGTAGCCCGTTACGCGAAGAATGCGGGCCGATGGCAGGGCCAGGAAAAAATAGGCCATGTAAAAAGCCGACGTAACGAAGAAGGCCTGCGTGGTTGTTTTCAGTTCGCACACCAGTTTCAAAAAGGGAATCAGCGTACTGTTGAGCCAAGTAATGAAGCCGAACGCGAAAAATAAAATACCGATGATCAGGATTGCATACCCCTGGCGGTTAGAGCCTTTTGCCGTCATGTTGTTTGGTTATGGTCTCAAAATACGGTTTATGTGGTTTAGTTGACGAAGGAATACACCTCAATCGTTTGCATACTCTATTTTTGACAGATAACTGATTTTAATGGCAAGTTCAAAAAAGGCAGCACTGGGTTTTATTTTTGTCACCCTGCTGGTAGATGTGATTGGATTGGGCATTATCATTCCGGTGGTGCCGAAGTTGCTGGAGGGACTGATTCATGGTACCATTAGTGATGCCTCGCGATACAGCGGATGGCTGGGTTTTGCCTATGCCTTTATGCAATTTCTATGCGCACCGATCATTGGAAATTTGAGCGATAGATACGGGCGACGGCCCGTATTGTTGTTTTCGTTATTGGGGTTTGGTGTCGACTATCTGTTTCTCGCCTTGGCGCCTACCGTGGGATGGCTTTTTGTGGGTCGTATTATCGCCGGCATGTTTGGCGCGAGCTTTACCACTGCATCGGCCTATATCGCTGACATTAGTACACCTGAAAACCGCGCACAGAATTTCGGCATGATCGGCGCCGCCTTTGGATTGGGTTTTATCATTGGCCCGGTGTTGGGCGGCGTATTGGGCAGTTATGGGGCGCGGGTTCCATTTATTGCTGCGGCAGCCCTGAGTTTGCTGAATGCAGCTTATGGGTTTTTTGTGTTGCCTGA
>Ga0116181_1003855_pt1 | contig 11501 bp, 7 predicted proteins | sample AD_UKC075_MetaG_FD_89752 | JGI IMG/M metagenome (GOLD analysis project Ga0116181, IMG submission 89752) | Active sludge microbial communities of municipal wastewater-treating anaerobic digesters from USA - AD_UKC075_MetaG | ecosystem: Engineered > Bioreactor > Anaerobic > Digestate | place: USA...
GAGAAGATCGAGGGTATTGCTGCCCAGATCAAGGCCAACCCTGCCGATTTCGCCAGGCTTGCCAAGGAGAATTCCCAGGATCCGGGTTCGGCTGAAAAGGGGGGCGATCTGGGCTTCTTTGGTCGTGGCGCCATGGTGAAGGCCTTTGAGGATGCGGCTTTCGGGCTCGCCAAGGAAGGCGATGTGTCGGGGGTGGTGCAGTCTGATTTTGGCTTCCACGTCATCAAGCTGACGGGTGTGAAGGCCGAGCAGGCCCGCCCGTTTGAAGAAGTGCGGAACGAGATTGCTGCCGAGTTGAAGAAGGCTGAAGCGGGCCGGAAGTTTGCCGAGTTGGCCGAGGGCTTCACCAACCTGGTTTACGAGCAGGCCGACAGCCTCAAGCCGGCTGCCGAGAAATACAAGCTGACCGTCCAGACCACGGACTGGATTGTCCGCAATGGCAAGGCGCCCGCTCCGTTCAATAACGAGAAGCTCGTGACGGCAGTGTTTTCCGATGACGCGGTGAAGAACAAACGCAATACCGATGCTGTGGATGTGGGCAAGGGCGTGCTGGTCGCCGCCCGGGTTGTCGAATCCAGGCCCGCCACCCTGCGCCCCTTTGACGAGGTGAAGGCAGAGATCGAGAAGGTGCTGGTCCAGGATGAGGCCGTTGTTCAGGCTGAAAAGGATGGCGAGAAGAAGCTGGCCCAGCTCAACAAGGGTGAGGCCGTGACCATCGACTGGAGCCCTTCACGTCCGCTCAAGCGGATGGAGCAGGGGATTCCGCCGGAGGTTCTGCGGGCGATCTTCCGGGCGCCGTCCGACAAGCTGCCGAGCTACGCGGGGGTGAAGCTGCCGGGCGCGGGCTACGTGCTCTTCCGTGTGGAGAAGGTGACCCGGCCGACTTCGACGGGCAAGGACGATCCGCGGCTCCAGGCCATCAAGCAGCAATATTCCCGTCTGCTGGCCGAGCAGGATTTCGCAGCCTATGTGGCGGCGCTGCGCAAGCGCTACGATGTCAAGGTGAATGCGGCCATGCTGGAAAGCAGCAAGGACAAGTAATCACATGCAGATGTCGTGTCCCGCTTCCGTCAGGGGGCGGGAATGCAAAAAGGCCCCTGATTGTCAGGGGCCTTTTTGCATGTGCGCGCGGGGTGGTGTTCAGCTGCCCTGGTCCGGATTGCCCAGGGCCGTGGTGTTGAAGCCGGCATCCACGTACATGATTTCGCCGGTGATGCCGCTGGCGAGGTCGGAGCACAGGAAGGCCGCGGCATTGCCGACTTCGTCGATGGTCACGTTGCGCCGCAGGGGGGCGTTGCGCTCGTTGAAAGCCAGCAGCTTGCCGAAGTTGCCGATGCCGGAGGCCGCCAGGGTCTTGATGGGGCCGGCGGAAATGGCATTGACCCGGGTACCTTCCGGCCCGAGGCTCACGGCCATGTAGCGGACGGCGGCCTCAAGGCTGGCTTTGGCCAGACCCATGATGTTGTAGTTGGGCATGGTGCGCACGGCGCCCAGGTAGGACATGGTCAGCATGGCCCCGTTGCGACCCTTCATCATGGGGCGGGCAGCCTTGGCAAGGGCGGGGAAACTGTAGGCGCTGATGTCCTGGGCGATGCGGAAGGCTTCCCGGGAGGCGCTGTCGAGGAAATCCCCTTCCAGGGCTTCGGTGGGGGCAAAGGCGATGGAGTGCACAAGGCCATCAAGGCCGTCCCATTGCTGGCCGAGTTGTTCGAACAGGCTGGCGATTTCGGTGTCGCTCTGCACGTCGCAGGGGTACACCAGCGTGCTGTCGAACTCGGCAGCCATTTTGATGACGCGATCGTGGAAACGCTCGTTCTGATAGGTGAAGGCCAGCTGGGCGCCTTCCCGGTGCATGGCTTTTGCGATCCCGTAGGAGATCGAGCGGTTGGACAGCAATCCGGTGATGAGAATGCGTTTGCCGGCGAGAAAGCCCATCAAGGTGTCTCCAGTGAATAACCACTCGATTATAACGGATGCTTTCCGGCTGCGTCCTGTCGCGGATTCCGGGACATCCGGTAGACTGGGGGCATGCGTGCGATGATCCGATACCTTGCAATTCTCGTTCTGGTTGCCGTGGCTTCAGGCTGTGGGCAAGTCTGGAACGATCCCTATCCTGCGGCCGAGCGGGGGCAGAACATTCTTTATTCGGCCTTCACCCAGCGCCCCAAGCATCTCGATCCGGTCCAGTCCTACAGTGAAGACGAGGCGACTTTCCTGTATCAGATCTACGAGCCGCCGCTTCAGTATCACTACCTCAAGCGCCCGTTCCAGCTTGCTCCGGCGACGGCTCGGGCCATGCCCACCCTGCGGCAGTACGATGGAGCCGGGCAATTGCTGCCCGCTGGCGTTGATCCGGCGAAGGTGGCTCGCAGCGAATACGAGATCCAGATTCAGCCGGGGATCCGCTATCAGCCGCATCCGGCCTTTGCCATCGATGCTGCGGGCAAGCCGGTCTACCTGGACATGAGCGCCGATGCGCTGGCCAGCAAGCGCAGCCTGGGCGATTTTCCGCTCACCGGCACCCGGGAGCTGACTGCCGACGACTACGTCTACCAGATCAAGCGTCTGGCTCACCCGCGCCTGCATTCCCCGGTGCTGGAGCTGATGGGGGACTACATCATCGGGCTGAAGGATCTGCATGCGCTGCTGGTGGCCGGAGAGAAGGCCAACAAGGACAGGCAGGCGTGGATCGACCTGCGCAGCTACCCCATGAGTGGTGTGGAGGTGGTGGATCGGTATACCTACAGGGTGCGGATCAAGGGGGCGTATCCCCAGTTCCCGTACTGGCTGGCCATGCCCTTCTTTGCGCCGGTGCCCTTCGAGGCAGATCGCTTCTTCTCCCAGCCCGGCATGGCCGAACGTAATCTGACCCTGGACTGGTGGCCCATCGGGACTGGCCCCTTCATGCTCCAGGAGAACAACCCGAACGCCCGGATGGTGCTGGTGAAGAACCCCAACTATCACGGTGAGAGCTATCCCTGCGAAGGAGAGGACGAGGACAAGGCGGCGGCATTGCTGGCCGACTGCGGCAAGCCGCTGCCTTTCATCGACAAGGTGGTGTTTACCCGGGAGAAGGAGAGCATTCCCTACTGGAACAAGTTTCTGCAGGGTTACTACGACGCTTCGGGGGTCTCGTCGGACAACTTTGACCAGGCCGTCCAGATGGGCGGGCAGGGGGATGTGACCCTCAGCGATGAGATGGTCGCCAAGGGGATCAAGCTCAACACCTCGGTGGCGCCGAGCGTGATGTACATGGGTTTCAACATGCTCGACCCGGTGGTGGGAGGCAGCAGCGAGCGGGCGCGCAAGCTGCGTCTGGCCATTTCCATCGCTATCGACCAGGAAGAGTTCATCGCCGTTTTCCAGAATGGCCGGGGTGTCCCGGCAATGCATCCGATTCCGCCGGGCATTTTCGGCTATCGGGCCGATAAGGCCGGGATCAATCCCCAGGTGTATGACTGGGTGGATGGCTTACCCCGGCGCAAGTCCGTGGAGGAGGCCCGGCGTCTGCTCGCCGAGGCCGGCTACCCCGGTGGCCGGGATGCGAAGACCGGCGATCCGCTGGTGGTCAATCTGGATACCACGGCGGGGGGTATGGGCGACAAGTCCACCGTGGACTGGCTGTCGAAGCAGTTTCGCAAGCTGGATGTGCAACTCGTGGTGCGGGCGACGGATTACAACCGTTTCCAGGACAAGATCCGCAAGGGCAACGCGCAGTTGTTCTACTGGGGCTGGAATGCCGACTACCCGGACCCGGAGAACTTCCTGTTCCTCCTTTACGGGGCCCAGGGCAAGGTCAAGAGCCAGGGCGAGAATGCGGCTAACTACGAAAATGCCGAATACGATCGTCTCTTCGAGCGCATGAAGGCCATGCCCGACAGCCCGGAGCGTCAGGCCATCATCGAGCGCATGCTGGCCATCCTGCAGCACGACGCGCCGTGGGTGTGGGGCTTCTACGAGAAGGCTTACTCCCTGCAGCATGGTTGGCTGCTCAATCGCAAGCCCGGCAAGATCATCCGCAATAGTCTCAAGTACCAACGCCTCGACGTGGCGGCGCGGCAGCGCCTGCGTGCCGAATGGAACAGCCCGATGATGTGGCCCCTGGCGCTGGTTGTGCTGGTGGGGGCGCTGGCGGTGGCACCGGCTGTCATTCACTACCGGCGTCGGGAGCGGGCAGGCGCCGGAGCTTGATCGTCCGGCTGGCGAAGGCGGGAGGGGGCGTCGCGAGAGCGGCGTTCCTGCCCTCAGCGGGCGGGAAGCAGGCCTTCCGACTGGAGCTTGCCCCCCAGCAGCTTGATGAGCTCTTCGACGACCTGGGCGGATGACCTGGGATTGAGGGTCTCGCTGACGGCGGTCCACACGGGTTTGCCTTCCGGCAGGCGATACAGCAGGGTCTCCACCACGACGGTGGTGTTCTCCACGGTGTATCCCGGCGTGGTGTAGACGTAAGGGTAGAAGGTGTAGAAGGAGCCGTAGCGGGGCCCGAAGCGGCGGAACAGGGGGTCGTTGGCGAACTGGGTCTGGGGCGGGACCACGACCTGGGATTTATCCACCGACACCAGCCGTGACAGCAGCGCCGCATCGAAACCCTCCCGGACCAGCCTGGTGCGGACCTCGGCGGCTTCGAGGCTGGGGTCGAGTTCGAGGGTGTGGCCGGCGGTGGCGCTGGTACCCGGGGGAATCGACTGGAGGACCCGGTTCTCGGCCATCCGGCGCAGGTTTTCATCTTTGACGGCGACAAAAACCACCAGCTTGCGGGGTACGGTACCCGTGTCGGAATCGTCGCGCCAGGTGGATTTGAGGGTGGAACTGGCGCAGCCGGTGAGCAGGATGCCTGCGCTAAGCAGGGCGATGATGTGCTTGAGTGACATGGATGCTCCGCTGCGAAAGTGTCGGTTGAACGCCTGAGACCGCAAGATTAACGCCGGATTCAATGAAAATCCCGGCTTCGTGGGGCCAGACGGCCCAACTGGGCCGAGCGGTCAACGACGCGCTTGGCATGCAGGTGCACCACGCTGCCCTGGCGGGTGATCTGCCCATACACCCCGAGCAGGCGTGCTCCCAGCAGGATGCGGCGTTCGGCCTCAAGGAGTTCGGGCCGGATGATCACGTTCACCCAGCCGGTTTCGTCCTCCAGGGTGACGAACAGGGTGCCCTTGGCGGTGCCTGGGCGCTGGCGGCAGGTGACGATGCCTGCCGCCCGGGCCAGCTTGCGGTCGGGGCAAGCGGCGATCTCCGCGGCGCTGAGGAAGCGTTCTTCACGCAGCAGGCCACGCAGGAAGCTCAGGGGGTGACGACCCAGGCTGAAACCCAGGCGGGCGTAATCGGCGATCACTTCCTGGGTTTCTCCGGGAGGGGGCAGGAATGGCATGGCATCGGGGATGGGGGCATCCCGCAGCAAGCCGGGGGCGGCTTCGCTGCCGGCTGCCGCCCAGCAGGCCTGGCGGCGGTGGCCGGCAAGGCTGCCCAGGGCGCCTGCCGTGGCGAGCATCTGCAGTTCGGTCGTGTGCAGGGCCGCGCGCCGGGCCAGATCGGCCACCGATTCAAAGCGGCGTTGCTGGCGTGCCCTGTGAATGCGTGTTGCCGCTTCCGGGTTGAAGCCCCGGATCAGGCGCAGTCCCAGTCGGGCAGCCGGGCGGCCAGGAATGGAGGAGGGGGCCAGGGTGCACTCCCAGTCGCTGTCCGCCGCATCGGCCGGCAGGACTTCCACCTGGTGGCGCCGGGCGTCCTGGATGAGCTGGGCGGGGCCGTAAAAGCCCATCGGCTGGCTGTTGAGCAGGCCGCACAGGAAGGCGGCCGGTTCGAAACGCTTGATCCACGCAGATACGTACACCAGCAGGGCGAAGCTGGCCGCATGGGATTCCGGAAAGCCGTAGCTGCCGAAGCCCTGGATCTGACGGCCCAGGGCCTCGGCAAAGCTGGCTTCGTAGCCCCGGGCCAGCATGCCCGCGGCGAGCTTGTCCTGGTAGCGGGTGAGCTCCCCCTTGCGCCCCCAGGCGCCCATGGCCCGGCGTAGCTGGTCGGCCTCGCCGGGAGTAAAGCCGGCCGCTACCATGGCCAGCTGCATCACCTGTTCCTGGAAGATGGGTATGCCGTGGGTCCGGCGCAGTACCGGTTCGATTTCCGGCCGGGGATAGGTGATTTTCTCGTTCCGGGCGAGTTTCTCCCGGGCGGAAAGGTAGGGGTGCACCATGCCGCCCTGGATCGGCCCGGGCCGCACGATGGCAACCTCCACCACAAGGTCGTAATAACGCCGGGGGCGCAGACGCGGCAGCATGCTCATCTGGGCCCGGGATTCGACCTGGAAGACGCCCATCGCATCGGCCTCGCAGAGCATGTCGTAGACTTCCGGCTGCTCCCGGGGGATGTCACTCATGGCAAACGGCATACCACGCCACTGGCTGATCAGCGCCAGGCTGCGGCGGATGGCCGACAGCATGCCCAGGGCCAGCACATCCACCTTGAGCAGGCCCAGGGCTTCCAGGTCGTCCTTGTCCCACTGGATGACGGTGCGCTCTGCCATGGCGGCGTTTTCCACGGGCACCAGTTCGGACAGGGGACCCCGGGAGATCACGAACCCCCCCACGTGCTGGGACAGGTGGCGGGGAAAGCCGACGAGTTCGTTGGCCAGATCCAGCAGCAGCTGGATGCGCGGGCTTGCCGGATCAAGGCCGGCCTCGCGGATTCGCTCCGGTGCCACCTTCAGGCCATCCCACCAGGCCAGGCGGCGGGTGAGCTGATCCAGCTGGCCGGCATCGAAGCCGAGGGCGCGGCCCACGTCGCGCAGGGCGCTCCGGGGGCGGTAGCGGATCACTGTGGCGGCCAGGGCTGCCCGGTCACGGCCGTACTTGCGGTAAATGTACTGGATGACCTCCTCGCGGCGGTCGTGCTCGAAATCCACGTCGATGTCGGGGGGCTCGTTGCGTTCCCGGGAGATGAAGCGCTCGAACAGCAGGCTGGCTTCGGCCGGGGCCACTTCGGTCACACCCAGGGCATAGCAGACTACCGAATTGGCGGCGGAGCCACGGCCCTGGCACAGGATCTTCTCACTGCGGGCAAAGCGCACGATGTCTTCGACGGTCAGGAAGAAGGCCTCGTAGCGTAGCTCGGCAATCAGGGCGAGCTCCTTGTCCACCTGGGCGCGGATGCCTTCCTGCAGGGGGGCCTTGCCGGCGGCCCAGTCGGGGTAGCGGCGACGCAGGCCCTGTTCTACCAGTGCCCTCAAATGGCTTGTGGCCGTGGCCCCGGCGGGCACGATCTCCTCCGGGTATTCGTAGCGCAGGGTGTCGAGGCTGAAAGCGCAGCGGGCGGCCACCTGCAGGGTCTCGGCCAGCCATTCGGCCGGGTGGTGGTCGCCCAGCCGGGCCCGGGGTTGCAGGTGGGCTTCGCAATTGGGGGCCAGCAGATAGCCGGCCTCGTCCAGAGTGCGGCGGTGGCGCAGGGCGCCCAGCACATCGGCCACGGCCTTGCGCTCCGGGGTGTGCATCAGGGGGGCGCAGGTGCTGACCACTGCAATGCCGGCACGCCGGGCTGCGTCGGCAATCCATCGCCGCCGCCCGGCATCGTCGGGCCCCAACTGCAGGGGCGCGGCCAGCCAGCTTGCACCCGGAAAGAGGCCGGCTAGCCAGCAGGCATCGGCAGCGAGCCCGTCGGGGTATTGATCGGTCGTGTCGGGGGGGAGCAGCAGCGCCAGACAGCCGGGCAGCCCGCTTTCCAGATCGCCGCGCTGCAGGTGGTAAGCCCCCTTGTCCGCAGCGCGCCGGCCCTTGCTGATGAGGCTGGAGAGGCGGCCATAGGCGAGGCGGTCGGTGGCGATCAGCACCAGCCGGGGGCCGTCGGCAAGCTGCAGCGAGGTGCCGATCAGCAATTGCAGCGCGTCCGGCTGCTGGCGCCACTGGGCATGGGCCCGGACTACGCCGGCCAGGGAACATTCGTCGGTGATGGCCAGGGCCGTGTAGCCCAGGGCCATGGCCTGGGCGACCAGCTCTTCCGGGTGGGAGGCGCCGGTGAGGAAGCTGAAGTTGCTGCGGCAGTAGAGTTCGGCGAAGGCCGGTGAGGGGAGGCTCGTCATGGGTTGACTGTATAAATAAACAGTCTTCCCGGCAAGCCTCCCCGGGGGTCAGCGCCTGGAGAAGCGTCGCCTTGCCGTCAGGATCGCCAGGCACAGCAGGACGCCCAGGCTGCCGGGGTCCATCGCGCCGCCACCGCCGCCGCCGGAGGATTTGGTCGCTGCCGCCTGGACTTCGACAGTCACCTGGCTTGTGCCCTGACGCCCCGTGTCATCGGTGACGGTCAGGCTCAGCACATAGGTGCCGGCCACGGGGGCTGTGAAGGCGGGGCTGGCGACGTTGTCGGCGCTGAAACTGCCGGTGCCCGGGCCGCTGAGCTGGGTCCACTTCCAGCCGACCAGGGTGGCGCCGCCTGGGGCCGTGCTGCCGGCAGAGCCCAGGGTGATGGCCGTACCGGCCGTGGGTGAAGCCGGCACGCTGATCTTTGCGACAGGATCGGTGATGGCAGCCGCCGCGGCAGCGGAAACGGCGCTGGCGGTATTCAGCATGCCCGCGCCGCAGGTGGTGGTGGTGCAGTTGCATTGCCCGTCTGCGGAGGTGATGGGGCAGGTGGGCAGCGTGTTGTCGAGGGGAAAGGGGGTGGCGCTGCTCTTGATGAAGCGGCTCACATCCGTTTCCGTCAGGGCCGGGTTGGCAGCCAGCATGAGTGCGGCCGTGCCCGCCACCAGCGGTGCGGCAAAGCTGGTGCCCACGGTGCTGTCGCCCGTGCCGGTGTAAGTATTGCCCGCCGGGCTGGTGCTGCCCTGGTTGGTCAGGGTGACCAGGGGAAACAGGCAGGGCTGACCCGTCTGGATGTTGACGCAGTTGCCGGCCGGGGCGCTGATGCCCACCTCGACGCCATGGCTCGAATAGCCGACCTTGGTGCCGACATGACGGATGCCGGCCACGGCCAGCACGCCCGGGCAGTTGGCAGGCTCGTCGACCGCACCGGATTCATTGCCGGCTGCGGCGACGATCAGGGTGCCGGCGGCGCGGATTTCGGCAATCGCCGAGCGGTAGGCGGCGCTACAGCTGCCTGCGCCGGCCAGGCTCAGGTTGATTACCCGCGCCGGTGTGGGATTGCTGGGCACGCCAGGGACGGCCAGCCCGGCAGCCCAGCGCATGCCGGCAATGATGTCCGAGTCGAAACCGCCGCATTTACCGAGCACGCGGATGGGCTGGATGCGGGTGGCGCCGCCCATGCCGGCGATGCCCCGGGAGTTGTTGGTTTCTGCAGACAGGATCCCGGCCACCTGGGTGCCATGCCAGCTGCTGGCCTGGGTGCTCAGGGTGCCGCACAGGGCGAGCAGGGCCGGATTGCTGCGGTCGGCCAGGGAGACGTAGTCGCCCGGGTCCGAGGGGTCGGCATCGCGACCGCTCTGGCCGTCGTTGGCATTGAGGTTGTCGGTGATGAAGTCGTAACCGGCCACCAGACGCGGGGCCAGATCCTCGTGATCGAGGCGTACGCCGGAGTCCACTACAGCCACGATCACTGCGCTGCTGCCGCGGGTCAGATCCCAGGCGGCCTGGGCGTTGGTGGCGGCGAGGCGGGTGGTGTCGGGGGCCTGCAGATACCACTGGAACCCGTACAGGGGGTCGTTGGGCAGGGCGCTGATCTTCTTGATCCGGTCGGGGACGGCGTACTCCACGTCGGCGTCCCGGGCCAGCCTGGCCGCCAGCGCTTCGGAGCTCAGGCCGGTGGCGCGCATCACATGGAGATCGCGGCCAGGCTGGCTGACCATGTGGGCGGCCAGCCCGAGCCGGGTGGCAAGGGTTTCGACACGCCCGGCCGCCTGGATCTGCTTGAGGGGAGAGCTGGCCTTGAGCTTGACGATCACCCGGGCTTCGCTGGTCTCCTCGGCAGCATGGGCGCACAGGGGGAGGGCTGCCAGGGCGCTCAGGACCAGGCTGATTCGGGTTAGCGCTTTCATGGGGCGTCCTGGGAGGTGTCGAGTGAACATGAGATTGTCGGCGGCCAAAGGGCTGTCACTTTATGCGAAAAGAATTAATTTTGCACAAGAACTGCAGCCTGCTCTTCTACCGGGACCGGGTGCCCTTCAGCGACGCTGACGCCCCTTGCTCGGGCCGCCGGCCGGTGCGGCGGGTACCGGCTTGCCGTACTCCTTGAACACCCGCTTGGCGTCCTGCTCGGCCCGCAGCTGGGTGCACAGGCTCGGGTCGTCGTCGTGCTCGCTGAAATAGCCGGCCGCCTGGGCCTTCATCACGAGCTGGATGGCGGCGTGTTCGCTGAGGCCGAAGCGCTCAAAAATAAGGGTGGTGACTTCGTCCAGATGTTCTTCGTAGGTCATGGTGTGGGTGATCGCAGGGCGGGAGACAAGCCTCGCATTGTACCGGCAGGCGGGTGGGCTCATTGCCCGCCTGTCCGGGCTGCGCGGATAATCGGGCCCATCATCTGCCATCATCTGCCCTGAGCCGCCACCATGTCCGACTCCTCGCCCGTTCTCTCCGCCCTTTATCGCTACCCCGTCAAGTCCATGCGCGGGCAGCGCCTGGATAGCAGCTCGGTCAGCCCCCTGGGCCTGCCCTTCGATCGCATGTGGATGGTGGCCGATCCGTCCGGCCGTTTCGTGACCGGGCGCGACTACCCGGAGCTGGTCCTGATCGATGCCCAGCCCTCGGCGCTCGGGCTGACCCTCTCGGCGCCGGGCAGGGAAGCCCTCTTTGTGCCCAATAGCGCCTTCGCCGAAGCCTGCGAGACCACCGTGTGGGGTGACCGCTTTGCCGCCTGGGAGGGGAGCGCCGAAGCGGCAGACTGGATCTCTGCCTACATCGGGGCCCGCCTCAAGCTCCTGTGGACCGGCACCGAGACGGCCCGCCGCGTGAAGGTGGATGACAGCGTGCCTTTGTCCTTCGCCGATGGCTACCCGCTGCTGATCATCGGCCAGGCTTCCCTTGATGATCTGTCCGCGCGGGTAGGGCGCCCGCTGGCCATGGAACGTTTCCGCCCCAACCTGGTGGTGTCCGGGGCGGAGCCCTTTGCCGAAGACGGCTGGAAGCGCATCCGCATCGGCACGGCCACCTTCCGCATCGCCAAACCCTGCGAGCGCTGCGTGTTTACGACGGTTGATCCGGAGACCGGCCGCAAGGCGCTGGACCAGGAGCCCCTGCGTACCCTGGCCAAGTACCGCAAGACGTCCGACGGAGTGATCTTCGGGCAGAACGTGATTGCCGAGGGCAGCACCGAATTGCAATGTGGAATGCGTGTGGAAGTGCTCGAATGATGGCCTTGCCTGTCGGGGCAGGGGGAGAGTGAATTAGAGTTTGATTGATTAGTGATTTCTGATGTATTGGTTTTCCCAATGTGGGTTCCCTGAAATCGGCTGAAAAATGGGCTCCAGCCTTGATCTCAGACAAATTACGGGCAATTAGCTGCATCGATTTGTCCTGTGTAAAAAAGAGAAGCCGATAATTTCCCGGTCTGCCAACAGGGGA
>Ga0116181_1003857_pt1 | contig 11493 bp, 9 predicted proteins | sample AD_UKC075_MetaG_FD_89752 | JGI IMG/M metagenome (GOLD analysis project Ga0116181, IMG submission 89752) | Active sludge microbial communities of municipal wastewater-treating anaerobic digesters from USA - AD_UKC075_MetaG | ecosystem: Engineered > Bioreactor > Anaerobic > Digestate | place: USA...
ATGCAAACACATGGCGCGGGCAGCGAAGGAGGGACAACCGTTTTTAATATGCCGCCTTATGCGGATGGTGTAGTTGTTACAGAAGGTAGCGTATATGAAGATTGGTTTGTTGTGCTAGAAGGTTGTCAATAAAAAATCTCAAACAAGAAAGGAGAGGTAAGAGTGAAAACCATAATGAAGAGTATATTGAAATCAAGTTTTATAATGTTACTTCTACTGGGCTGTTTGTTCTTACCGACAGAGCAAGCAAACGCTATAATCTTGGATTATGTCACAAATCCGGGCGATGATGAAAGTGTATATGTTGAATATCACTGGGATATTGAGGACAGGGAGAGGTATTATTATAGTTATCCTAATGCCTCTACATTACAAGCAGGAACAAAAAGAGATGGCAACGATTATGAGAGGAATTATTTAGCTTTTTTTAAAACAAATTATACAAATATACCATCAAATGCAATTATAGAAAAAGCAACATTAACCTTGTATTTTTATGAAGCACATTTGTATAATCACAATGTGGAAAAAGTAGGAAGCGGAACTTTTGAGATTGAGCCTGTAGATGTTCCGTGGGATGCCACAACTATGACTTGGGGAAATTGCCCATCAGGTTTAGAAGAATATAAAATTACAGAAACGTTGAATCTAACCAATTCTCATAAATCAATAGATATAACGAATATTTTTAGAAAATGGCATGATGGAAGTTTGGCTAATAATGGGTTTGTTATTAATGGTGTAAGCCCTAAATCGAGTCGGGAAAGCTGGGCGTCATTTGCAAGCCCCTCAAATGGAGTTTTACAAAATAGGCCTAAATTAACAATCGAATATTACATGTCTCCTACAAACATAAATGTGACCCCTAACTATAGCAAAAATACTACAGTTATCTCATGGCAATCTAACGGCAACAGTAGCGGTACGGTTTATGAAGTCTGGAGGGATTCTACACTTTTAGGGACCACAACGAGTCTATCGTATGAGGATACCACTGCGTTAAACCCAACTTCTAAATATACATATAAAGTGAGAGTTAAAACACCTTCAGGCAAGTATACATCATTTATTACTAAAGATTACAAAATACCTCCTTCTCAACCTGCAAAACCTAGTTTATCACAATCAGGAGGTCTTGGCTGGAAGACATCTTATGGAAGGGGTTATGCTATTGTAAATTGGCAACCCGTCACCGGTGCAGAAGGCTACAAATTATGGGTTTATGATGGTTACGAGTATAGGGCATTTGATGTTGGGAATAAAACAACATGGGATTCAAGACAGGAAAGGATTTTCCCGGATATAGATTGGCTGGTGTCTCAGGGAGATAACACTATAACAACAGACCCGTTCAATAAAGTTAAAGGCGGGGAAGATTTATTAGATAATCCCAATATTTTATATAGAAAAACTGCCGGTACTTCTTATGATACCAGATCGAACTACGCTGTAAGAGTTTCTGCTTATAATGAGTATACTGAAAGCTATATGAGTGAAGCTCTAACATTCACATTACCTAATCAGACAGACACATCAAAACCCACTGGAGAAGTAAAAATACAGAACGGTGCAAGTGCTGTAAATTCTACTAATGTTACATTAAATTTATCGGCATCGGATACTGGCAGTGGCGTAGGCAAAATGCGTTTTTCTAATGACAATAGTGTTTGGTCTGCATGGGAAACGTATAAAACTACAAAAACATGGACATTGACCTCTGGCTCAGGAACTAAAACGGTATACGTTCAGTTTATGGATAATGCCGGCAACATATCATTGACCTATGCAGACGATATTATCCTCGATGTTACATTACCAACCGGAAGTATTAACATTAACAATGGCGCTACTTATGCTACAAGTCGCAACCTATCACTGACCTTATCAGCGAGTGATAACATTCAAGTTTCTAAAATGTCATTTAAGGTAGATAATGGGGCATGGCAAACCCCTGTGGCCTACACTTCCCCATATACTTTAACCATTTCCCCAGGTGATGGCACAAGAACGGTTTACGTGAAATTTATAGATTCAGCTGGGAATGAGTCTGGTGCTTATTCCGACACTATAATACTTGATGAAAGCATACCTGTTATAAGTAATTTTACTATTAATAATAATGCGGAATGGGCCGGAGCCGGAGGATTAACGCTAAATATAGATGCAACTGATAACGGCACAGGCATAAGTGAAATGCAATTCTCTAACGATAATGCAACATGGTCAAGCTGGCAAACTTTTGCGGGAATTAAAGAAGGATGGCAGCCCACTCCTGGAAACGGTGTCAAGACAGTTTATGTTAGAATTAGAGATAAAGCGGGAAATATATCAAGTGTTGCCTCGGCCTCAATAAAAGTGGATACTGTAAAACCCACAGGATCAGTTGTTATAAATGATGAAGACGTAAAGGTAGGAACGATAAATGTAAAAGTCAAAGTAATAGCCAGTGATGATTACTCCGGAGTAGATAAAATATCACTGTCAAAAGACGGCCAAACTTGGGGCGAATGGATGGACTATGTTCCCGACCAGGTGTATGACTTTCAACTGGAAGGCGGCGTAGGCAATAAATACTGCTACTTGAGAGTCAGGGATAAAGCAGGAAACATAAGTGATATCGTGAGAGATGATATATACCTGATTGATGATACAGCAGGCCCCCATGTAACGCTAACAATAAATAACGGAGCAGAATACACGTTAGACAGAAATGTAAAACTTACAATCAACACTTTCGACGACTTAACTCCGATAGAAAACCTGCAAATGAGGTTTTCAGCAGACGGCATATCCTGGACTCCGTGGGAAAGACTGGCTTTCGTGAAGGACTGGACACTATCTGAAGAAGAAGGGATGCAGAGAGTTTTCATACAGGTGAGGGATGATTCAGGGAACGTGGCAACGACAGGAGCAAGCATAAGCTACTTTTCAGATATAGACGATTTCATGAACAGGTATAGAAGTCAAGAAGTCGATACCGAACCCCCGGTAATAACGTCTTTCAGAACTGCAAACGGAGCAACCATTATAACAGGCAACACTATACCGCTTAGCATAATAGCAAAAGACAACGACCCGAATTTGCAGATGTGTTTTTCCAAAGACGGTGATAACTGGACGGCATATGTCCCTTACAAAAATTTATATAAGTTGAACATGTCATTGAGTAGCGGTTATAGAACTATATATGTGAAAATCAAAGATACTGCGGGTAATGAGGCAGTAGCTGACTTGAGCTTTTTTGTGAAATAAAACAATGCCTTAAATAGGCTAATATATGTTCATAAAATAACATGAGGTATATACCCCAGGTTTAGCAGCATTAATCAACTAAACCTGGGGTTTCATTATTTATTAGAAAAAGAATTAATAAACCTTGATAAAAAAGAGAAGAAAGGAGTTAATTAATGTTTAAAATCGGTTTAGACCTTGGGTATGGATATGTAAAAGGAATCAATGAAGAAGGAAAGACAGTTATCTTTCCTTCACTGGTCGGCAATGCCTATGACCGCAATTTAAAAGGATTATTTGGAACAGATTTTGACAAAAAGCTTGATAACATGCATCTTGTATTAACGGGCGAAACAAAGGAAGAATTCTTTGTCGGAGAGCTTGCACGCCGCGAGAGCAGGAATGTGTCATATGCTTTTGATGAAGACAAAATCAATCATCCAAACACAGCTGCTTTACTTTCGGCATCGTGTTTACTGCTGTTTCCTGAAAAAAATATGCCAGTGCATCTAGTTACGGGGCTACCTTTAGAACAATACATTCACAAAAAAGATGAATTCAGAGATATGCTCTTAAACTTTAAAAAGATTGCTGGCTTTAAGGACTGTGATGAAGTAAAGATAATCAAGTTTGATAAAGTAACTATATTCCCACAGGCAGCTGGTGCGGTATATTATGCAATACTTGATGAGCTGAAAAGATTTATGGTAAATGGCAGTTATATTGGCTTAATTGACATAGGTTTTAAAACTACAGATTATATAGTGTTTATGATCGATGGGAAATTAATATTAAGAGAAGATATGTCAGGCACCGTAAATGTAGGAATGTCACACATTCACCAGACCGTCGACAAGATATTTACCCAAAAGACAGGTGCAAAGCTAGATATACCAGAACTAATAAGGCTTGTACGTAACGGAAGTATATTCTTTAGAGGCGAAGAGATAAACATGTCTAAAGAACTGTCGCATATAAGCAAAGAAATATCCAAGGTTATCAAAGACAGGCTCAAGGCAGTTTGGGGTAGTAAGCTAGACTTCTTTCATACAGTATTTTTCGCAGGTGGAGGCAGTAAAGAACTGTTTCCATACCTTGCGGATATTCATCCTAACTCTACCATCGTTGACAGTGCCCAGTTTGCTAACGCCAAAGGGTTTTTAAGGATAGCTACAACAGCAGAGCAGAGTAGCAATAAAAAAGTAGGATAATGGGTTAACTCCTGTAACACACAAGCAGTAAGGACTACGCAAGATATTTTAAAAAAACGTTTAACCTGAATATGAGATAACGGTTAACCTCTGAAAGCCAGAAACAATGCGGTATATAGAGGAAAAATCAAAAAAAGGTACAACCGCAACACCATCAAAAAATAAAATGTCAGGTTAAACCAAAATCGAATTTAGAATACTAAAAGCAAGTCAGGGCGGGGCCTAGAGAGGTTAACCAAGCGGTAAAACGAAAAATGAAAAAAGAGGCCGTAAAGCTATGCACAGCAAGAGATATAGAGGTTAACCAAAAAAGAACGCAAGGTGATATAAGGTGATATAAATGGACAAGACCTATGGTTTTAAATTGCTGGCAGAAGATGAGGATATAAAGGAAAAACTAGAGTCTATGCAGGCGGGAGAGAGAAGTTCATTTATCAGAAATGCCTTAAGGTTTTATATTACCTTTGGCGATGAATTTGCCAAAATGTCACAAAACATAGAAGAAATGCTATTGGTAATAAAAGGTGGCAAACTACAGATAGATACATCTACCGAACAGGTAGAAAGCAAAACGGAAGATGAGGATAAAAGTGAAGAAGAGCTAGAAAGAATGATAGCTGAAAGCATAAATGACATATTGAATCTGTGACCTAAAACTAGGTTACGAGGCTGATGAAGCGAGAATCTCCCATTTCTATAAGTGGGAGAGGTTCAACATTAGTAGAAAAAGATGGTTTTGCTACAGAAAATGCTGAAAATAATGCAATGAAAGATGAAAACAAGACTTCAGATACGGATTCTGATTTAGAAAAAATAGCGATCGATAGCATTAATGACATACTAAACATGTGATTTCAAAGGAGGCTATTCAAATTTGAACAAAAACATGTTTAAAGACATGTTTCTGGAAAGCGATAAAATTTACGATAAAATCATTGGGAACTTTATAGTAGCAATTTCCGAGCATGAAAAAAACAGGTCTAAAATGATGTCATTGTTAGAAAAAGAGAGAAGGGAAGAAATACCCACAATAGAAAGATCTTTTTTTCATTCCAGTGATCCTAAAGTATTAGGAATCGTAATACCTTGGCTGCCGGTATCTTTAAATCGTGTCATGAAAGGCTATTTTGAGCGCGGTAAAAACGTCTACAGTAGTTTAAGAGAGTGGTGGAGTATAAAAATAAAAAATGCTCTTCATAATATAGAGTATATTAACAGTGACACGATTTTTACCCCTTTTAACAATGCCATTATATTAATAAAATTTACATTTGATAAAGACATATTGAGGGATATCGACAATTATGTAACCAAAAACATTATTGACGCATTAGAAGATAACGGTGTAATAGTAAATGACAATTGTAATGTGTTAATGTCAATAATACCTATATTTACGACTGGAGAAAAACAAGGAATAGTTATTTACGTAACTGACGATGACCGCCTTATGAAAATAGCACATGATTATGATAAAAAATATTCTTCCCTTTTAAAGATGTGTAATGCATCTCAGAAAAGGGAGCTTAACGATGACGATTGCAATGAGTTTTTCGACATAAAAATACCTAAAAACAGTTCGAAAAAACAGGAAATGTCCGCGGAATGAGAAAAGGGTATAAAAACACCTTGAAATGCATATGAGACGTGACGTTGAGCGTGGAAATAAAATCACGATGTAAATAGCAGTTTTTTATTCCGCGCTTTTTTGTTATGCTCAAACCCGCATTTTAATAGTGATTTTATGCAGGTTTAATCAGGATAAAAAATTGTAAGTGGGTCGGAGACGGAAAAAATCAAATACAAAAAAAGTAACTAGGTTGAAGAGAGTTTCGAGCACATAGAAAGAACGCGAAGCGAAAACAAAAAGTCATAAAAAAGGAGGCGATATAGCTAATGTCAGGAATTGAAAATCATGTGTATGCGGATAAGGAAACACGAGAAGAAGTAGATCGACAAATGAATATGGTATTAGAAACATTGTTAGAATACAAAGCATTAACGATAGAACAGATAATAGACATGGTGTTAGGGGGCGATGCAAGGAGAGGATATCATATAGTTGAAAAGCTAAAGAAACGTAGGTTGATAAGAGCGGAAAGGGTGCCAGGAAGTTACAAAAGTAAATACTTGGTCTTAACAAAAAAAGGAGCAGAGATATTAATAGATAAGCCGAAGCTTCATGAATACTACGTACGAAAAGAGATGGTAAACAAAGTGATATCCGAAAACGAAATATGCCGTATACTGCACAATTGTAACGTAGAGACAATAATTCCAAGACGAGAGGCATTAGAGATTATAAAGCTAGGGCCGTCTGAAACTAGCCTAAAATGGCTATTTAAAGCAAACGGGCTTTATGCAACATACATGCGAATAAGTGGCATAAAAAGCCCAATAGAGAAAAGCATCAGAAATGCACCAACTCTGGACGGCCACATAATAGTATACACCAACAACAAACAATATCGTGACGATAGACGTGCATGGTTAAAGCGACTTCCCGGGCCCGGGATTTACCAAGTAACGTTCGACAAACTTCCCTACTTACTATCGGTGTTAAAAGAACCAGCCGCTCATATGGCCGAATTCACACAAAAGCTAACCAAATTCGTATCTTCCGGCAAAATAATCCAACTCAACGATGCGCCCGTTAAGTTCGCATGGCAAAAAGGAGGCACCCAAATGCTTCTTTGCGACCTAACAACGGGCGACCTAACCGGCCCCGCGTTATTAATACCCTATGGAAAACAAGAATTAAAAGAGCGCGGTTGGGGAGACGGGGTCATATTTTATGTGGACGATAAACGCACGGCCAGAACCTGGTCTTACCTTTTAAAGCATAGAGAGTATAACTACTTTATTACCAAAAGCGACACGGTGTTATACGGAGTCAAGGACGGCAAGCTAGTCCAAATGGCACAATAAACGCGGCAACTTAATGCAAAAGGAGTGAAAAGCCTTGGCAAAGCCAACAATATACAACAAAGACTACGTTTGGGTAGAGCTAGCGCCCTACAAAGAATCCGATAAAATCGTATGCTTCTCCATAGAATGGCCATCGTACTGGCACGACGCAATAATTCATTTGTTACTAACAGCAACAAAAAGGGGCAGAAAATGGCATGCGTTAAGCCTTGCCATTCCCAAGCAAACGCCCGTCGAAGACTTTGTGGAAATCGACAAAGTCAAATGGCATATAGCAGACAAAAAAACATCCGCCAAATACCCGCCCATTATGATGGCATGGGGATACAACGACCCGCCGGTATACATTTTAGCTTGTAGTGATGTAAACGGCAGTAAAAAAGTACCTATTAACGCGCAGCTAAATCAAATGTTAACCGAAAAACAGCCCGACCCGGCAAAGCACAGCATAATAAACGCCATACGCAGGCTGGGCCCGGGCACCTGCACAGTAATATCCAGCTTTGGCCCCTTTGAATTTCAGATATCAAAAAGCGGCCTATTTCATAGCCCTAAAAACCTACCTCCAATTCCAATACTGCTCAACGAAACATTTCCAACCGAAATGTCGGTACACATAGCCTCATATTTAACAACCCTAACCATGTTAACGTCTACCCTGATACTTGTCGTTACAACGACCGACGAAACCGTATGCGTAAGAAACGGCAAAGATAGCATCATACCGGTAAACGTCAAAGAGCTTCACGGCTTTTCAACGGAAGTTACTACAGATGTAAACGGCGACCAGTGCATCTCATGGCGTAAGCTAACGCCTGACGAAACAAAGAAACTGTATGAGCTAGACAAAGAGACGAATCAAGCGTTTGAAATGGTAATAAAAGAAAGAGAATACAGGTTTGTATAAGGGTATAATTTAAATATACTTAATGCAAGCAGGAAATAAATAGGAATTGCAGAATAAGTTAATAAGGGCATTAAGAAAGAGCATCAAGATGCCAATAAATAAGCTAAAGTCGCTATATACATAAGAACCGGCAGAAAAAGCCCAAAGCTGATATTGTAACTCCTGCCAGTATTTAAGCCTTCAAGAATCGTGTAACGCACGTTTATTAATTCTTTTCCCACAGTATGCAATTAAGATACAGCAAGGTGGATATGATCTGCCTTGCTTTTTTGTTTTATATTATTGAGGAGGTTGATATTTTAATGCAAAAGCAAAACTACAAATTAACCGAAGAGGTGTGGTCCGTAAGGCTTGTGCCTTACTATGTGAAAGGCAAGGTAGAGCAAATGCTTATCGATTGGTTATCATGCTGGGGTAATGGCATGATAGAACTATGTATTAACGCCATCAGGACAAAGAACGGCAGATGGAGAATAATTGAACTTGACATGCCGATAGATATACCCAAAGAAGACGCAGAAGACATAATCGATTGCAAATGGTTTGTAGTAGACAAAAAGTCAAACAGAAAATGCCCGCCCATAATGCAGCTTTGGGGGTTTGATAGACCGCCAGTATACGTAATAGCCTGCATGCCGAGCGACAACTATCAGCTGCTTAAACGCCAGTTAAAAGACAAAGACATGGAAGAAAGTAATCAGCAGTATATTAACGCAACCGACAACGACTTTATAAGCACCCTTCGCTCATTAGGGCCAGCAATTTGCACAGTATCATCAAGCGTAGGCTTATTACAGTTTGACATAAACGAAAAAGGCATATTCTCCGAACGATCATACTGTCCGGTTTGCAAAGGCAATGCCGGCAGTGAGATGGAAAATGAAATATTAGGGGCCCTGACTATGCACTTATCCTATGGCCCTGCAGGAGTAACCGTTCGCACGTTTACAAACAAAACCGTATGCATCAAAGGAGAAAACGGAAACATAAAGCGCGTTCCAGTGAAAGAGCTTCGTGGCTTTATAGCGGCTTACGAATGGGGAGATGATGGCTCCCTTCAGATTATATGGAAAAAACTTCCACCGGAAGAAATGGAAAAGATGTATGGCATAAGCAGCTCGACTGGTCAGCACATTGACCTCGCAGTAGACAAGAGAGACCACAGGTTCGTATAGCAAAACAGAACCGAGTCAACTACCCACCGCTTGTAGAAGCGGAGGCTTGAAGAAGCCTTAGTTGACTAGCCTCAGCCAGGGTCGAAAGACCATCGGGCTACGTTAGACAGGTCATGACACCATGGGATGATACCCAAGTCCTATGCTCTGTCGCATGTATCTAAACAGTCCTGATGGGTAGGGACAGTGGTACATGCATAACAAGCCTGTCTAACATTGGCGATGGGTAAAACTACTCCGAAGGGAGGAACACTTCTTGTTAGTATTCGTACTTAACAAGCATGGGAAACCGCTTATGCCATGCAAACCATCCAAAGCAAGAAAATTACTGAAACAGGGGAAAGCAAAAGTAGTCAAAAAAGAACCTTTCACTATCCAACTTCTGTATGGAAGTAGTGGATATAAGCAGAAGTGTATAATAGGAATTGATACGGGAAGTAAAAATATTGGTATAGCAGTAACAACTGAAGATGGCAGGGTAATTTATAAGGCACAGGTGGAGTTAAGGCAGGATATAAAAGAAAATATAGAAACACGACGAAGACTTCGAAGAGCAAGAAGAAATAGGAAGACACGCTACCGCAAACTCAGATTCAACAATCGCAAAAAACCAAAAGGATGGTTGCCTCCATCTATAAGAGCAAGAATAGAAGTACATTACAATCTCATCAAAAGACTTGCTCAAATAATTCCAGTATCAGAGATCAAGGTAGAAGTAGCAAAATTTGACGTGCAGGCTATTCTTAACCCTAATATACATGGCAAAGAATATCAAAAAGGCAGGATGCATGGATTTGATAGTGTCAAAGAGTATGTAAAAACCAGAGATGGTTTTGCATGCCACTATGCAAGATTAAGACCTGATATACCATGTTCGGGGAAACTAACTGTAGACCATATCATACCCAGAAGCGGGGGTGGGACAGACAATCCAACAAACCTTGTGTGCTGTTGTGAAGCACATAATATAGCAAAAAGGAATATGAGTTATAAGCAATTTACCGGAAAACAACCACCAAAAATCGAGGATTTTCGTTCCACAGTATTCATGAATGTTTTGAGAGATTATCTTGTTCCGAAGTTAGAAGAAATAGCACCTGTAGAATACACATTTGGTTTATATACCAGAAGGACACGCAGGGAATGGGGGTTTGAAAAGTCGCATATTAACGATGCGATAGCAATAGCAGGAATAAAACCAAGATGGCAAGATAATACATGGTATTATATAAGGCAGGTTCGTAAAAAGAAACGAAGTTTGCATGAAGAGATACCACGCAAGGGGAGAACAAAACCAAATCGGGAAGCAAAAAGGAATAACAAAAACATAAAAGAAATAGTAGCGAAGAATGGTAAATGGTGTTTATGGGACAAAGTAAAGGTAATAACAACAGGTCAAATAGGATTTGTATCGGGGTTCACAGGCAAGTGGGTATATGTGCAGGATATACATGGTAACTACCTGCAACTATCAGACAAGTACAAACAAATAAATCCTAACCAGCTTGTTCTAATTTGCAGAAACAATAATTATATAACTCAGCAATTCATCTCCATCTTATAGAAGATGGAGACTTCTTGCGATAATAATGTTAACAAGTTTTTAACGCAAGCGAGGCTAAGGTTAAAAATCAATGATAATGCTATGTAGAGACTAACCATTGGAATGATGCTAAACTGTTTCTGTACGCTTCAAGTTGTTTAGTTATGTTAACGAAAGGGGAACTAAGATGATAACAGAAAAGGAACTATTGAAAAAAATAGGTTACAAAGAAATCCAAATAGATTATTCATCAACCTTGGAAGCTTCGGAGGCAATCAATATTTTGTCTGAAAACTTTAAAAAAGAAGACATGTGGGCCGAAATTACTGGAGAAAATATAATTAATCTCTATATTAATCAAGTTGATTTCAACAAATTAAAGAATTTAAAATCTGGCAATAAGGTGATAGGTAAGATAATAGAAGCTATAGAAAGCATAAGAAGCTATGGAATTAAGGGAGGAAAACGTATTTTTGTAGGTTATGATAGTGAGAAGAA
>Ga0116181_1003858_pt1 | contig 11493 bp, 13 predicted proteins | sample AD_UKC075_MetaG_FD_89752 | JGI IMG/M metagenome (GOLD analysis project Ga0116181, IMG submission 89752) | Active sludge microbial communities of municipal wastewater-treating anaerobic digesters from USA - AD_UKC075_MetaG | ecosystem: Engineered > Bioreactor > Anaerobic > Digestate | place: USA...
TCAATAATGGTCAAATACATAACGCCGCCAATTATGGCGAGGTCTGGATCACAAGAGTTTGACCGGAAATTCTCCCCTACATAGGGAGGATCAATATCAATAACAAGATTGGCATTAGGGTTAGCAAGATATCCGTTGGCTAGTGCCTCCTTGAGTTTATCTGAAATTTCCTTCATGGTAGCACCGCCCCATCTGGTCCAATTTTCCCGAGCGTGATTAACTCAATTGTCCACCTATATTTCACGCCAGGCTGCGCTAAATATGGTTGATAACTAAACCCTTCTCCTGACCACGTTACCACCCATTCTTCGGGCGTTTCTTGCCGACTATCGCGATATACAAAAGGCTCGGGATCCTTTGTCTCGTAAAACGAATTTATAAGAGAAATGTCATTATTCGTCATCTCCACTCCGGTTATCCTTATTATTTGGCCGCCGTGGATGACGGGCGATTCTTGCACAACGATCCCGCCTAGCATTTGTTTGACCATTGTCCTCGGCCTTGGCCTGTGTGCATCAGGATTAAAATCATAATGATAGCGGAGGAATATTTCTATCTCCTCCGCTGTGCCTCTGTTGAATATGAGGGAATAATAGTCCATTTGTTATCCCTCCCGCACTGTAACCGGCTGCCACTTATTGGATTTTGCATTAGCACTCGCAATTCCGGCTGCCACGCTACTCTGGATGCGTTTTTCCAAATCACGTTCTGCCAAAAGGCTCCCTGCTGCATTAACGCTGACGTTGATATTATAAACAGGAGCAACTGCGTTTGATGATGGAACCCCGCGACCCATATATGAACTGGGCAAAGTGACCTCTTTAAAATTTGCCGTCGCAAAGTCTATATCCATTTTGGCAACGGACGCTTTTATTGAAATGCCTTTTGGGCCGCCGCCAAATAATCCACCTAATAAGCTGCCAATCATCGCCAATGGGCCGAGGAATGGCATGGCACCACTGAGCAATCCACCGCTTACTGTGCTGGCCGCTGTAGCTGCTGCCCCTTCTCCGGCATAGATTGCCTGCATGAGGCCGGCTGTATTTTGTGCATAAGCTTGTTTTCCGCCGCCGAATAGTCCGCTAAGAGAATTAAATAGACCGCCAAATATATTCCCGGCTTTGGTTGGTTCAAAATTCATGGCCTTCAAAATGCTGTCGGCAAGAGAGTCATAAAAGGCGATCTTAATTTTATCGGCCAAATAGCTAACAAACCCATCTGCAAACCCTTTGCCCCTCTCGAATCCATCGCGGATCGAATCTGAAAGAGCAAATTTATATTCCTCATATAGTTCTTCTGCCTGTCGTTTACGCTCTTCAAATATCTCTTGGGCATCTACCTCCGCTCCGGCCTCACTGATAGCATTTGCCATCTCCAGCAGCTTCTCCCTCGTTTCATCCAAGACCCCATTTTGTTCTGCCATTTCGCGCAGTTTCTCCGCGAATTCCTCCCATTCCGGTAAAGCTAATGAGGTCATTTCAGTAAGCTTCTGCTGGGCTTGGGCTAATAGGCCCGCAGCATTAGCTGCGTTTTTCTCCGCCTCTGTTACGTCTTCCCATTCTGCCGCCAATTCCCATGCTTGCTGCGCCTCGTTTTCCAGCCCCATTTCTTCCATTTTTAGGGCAAGGATTGCAAGATGGGAGAGATTGCGGTTTACAAAAGTTTCTCTTAATTGTTCTAACTGAGCCAAAAGATTTTCTTTTTCTTGCTGGTTTTCGATGGCCTTTGTATATTCCGCGATTGCTTTCTGCGCAGATTCATATTGCTGTATTAGGTTTCCCATTGATGTTTTTTGCGGATCTATTCCGTGTGTAGTTAACTCAATGAGAGCGGATCTCAATATGTTGGCCCTGATGGATACAGTTTGCAATGATACTCCGAAAAGTTTTTCTTCTTGGTTGACCTCAGCGAGCCGGTCTCGCAAACCGTTAAGATATTTTTGGGCATCGAATTTTGCAATCTCATTATTAATTTTTCCTAGTACATCTTCAAACTGCAAAGTTGTTTCGTCTTCTTCTTCTTCCTTCTTAGTTAGTTCTGCTACCCGTTTTTTCGCCCTGTTCAGGCCGTCTTCTATCTTTCGGAACGCCTCTTCATCAAACGGATAAGGTTCTATGACGGCCAGCCCGCGTTTCCGTGCTTCCTCTGCCATCTTGACCCTTTCCTGGTAAAGTTTGCGCTCCTCTAATTGGATATTATATAATTTTTCATATAACTTCAATGATTCTTGGGCCTGCTTCAAATCAGCTTTACTAAGGTCCCTATTAAGGGCCGCGCCTTCACGACGCAATTTCTGGAATAACACAGTTAGTGAAGCCAATGTAGTGATTAATATCGCGAATGGTCCTGTTCCGGCAGCCGTAATACCTTTTATGGTAACGCCAAGTCTGGCTAATGCGGCCTTAAAATTTGCCATCTTGATAATTAATCTCATAAACCCGCTAGCAAATAATGCAAGCACCCCAGTCGCCAAACCCGTTTGAGTTATAAAAGACTTTAGATCAGGGTCTATTTTATTGTACGCTTTAGCCGCATCTACTGCTTTGTTTGACATCTCCAACAAATGCGGGACTACCTCAGCAGCAATCTGCCTGCCCACCCCAGCTAGAGCTGCTTTTAAAGCAGTCAGTTGATCACCAAGGGCTTTTAAATCTTTATTAGTTTGCTCAGACATAACAAAACCGAGATCCCTGGCTTCCTGCATGAGATTGCGGATTTCATCCCCACCCATGCGGAGAAACGGGACTATATCGGCGCCAGACCGTCCGAAAAGCTGCATTGCCGCTGCAGTCATTTCTGTTTCATTCCGCATATTTTTGAAACGGTCGGCTACATCAAGCATTACATCTACCGAATTCCGCAATTGGCCATCTGATTTTGTTACTGCAATCCCGAGTTTTTCGAATGCATATCGGGCTTCCCCGGTCCCTCTCGAAGCATCGGACATGTTCCTGGACAAACGGAGAATAGCTGTTGCTATTTTTTCAAGGGACGCATGTTCTTGCTCCGCCGCATAACCAAGCGCCTGTATTTCCTCCCGGGTTAAGCCTGTTTGTTTTGCCAATTTATCGGCGGCATTTGCAGCTTCAACCGTCTTCATCGTTATTGCTACCATACCGCTAATAATAGCAGTTCCAGCCGCGGCCATAATGCGACTGGTAGTTTTTAACGATGCTCCAATACCAGAAATATCTTGTGCAAGCCCACGAGCTTCTTTTTTCGTTTCAGCAAATGATTTTTTTACCTCGTTTATATCACCTACTACTGCAACTGCTAATTTCCCGATCAGGCTCATGGTTTTCACCTCTCATGACAATATGGGGAGGTCAGCGCCTGATGACCCCTCCCTCCCCATATGCCTCATGGTACGATTTGCGATCCACTCCATCATCCTGGTTCTTTGGTGATTCCCCTGTATAATGCTCTACCATAAAATCATAGTACATACACATTTGTTCTGGTGTCATGTGATCCAAAATAAATTCTGGGGTTGCCCATGCATAGTGGTGCCCCAGGTCAGCAAAAATACGCCCCAGGTCTACTGGTCCTTTTGGTCCGCCAGAGCCGCCTGGAGCCTTTCGGCGTTTTTTTCGATACGTTCTTTATATGGACGGAGAATAAATGTAAACATTTCTATCACTTGATCTGGTGTTAGATTGTCCATCAGCCAATCCCTGGTAACCCAAGGCGCAGATGGCTGGCAAACCTTTTCGAGGATGGTATACATCATTTCCTCTACTATTTCGCTCTGTTCGTCATTGGGGTTTTTGGCAAATTCAACTGACGCTTTCATGAACTCGAACATAAATTTGTCCATCTCCAGAGATGTCCTCACGGTTATCCGCGACACATCAATCCGGTGTTTCCTGCTTTTCTGTAATTTGGGAAAAAGAGTATAGAGAAGGCGGGTGAACCCATCCTTAGGCTTCGCCTTCTCTGTTAACTCGATGTACCTAGGTCGCGGGATAATGGTATCTAGGTTTAATATCTCAAGATCTGGCTGCATAGATTATGCCCCCTGTTCGTCGATAATCTCGAACAATTGATCGCCAGTAGCCCGCGTGACGTCCTTCCGGCCGGTTAGGGAGATAGGAACCACATTTAATTCGCCACTTTCATCTGCATTGAAGGTGATTGAGATCCCTTGAGTGGCCCGGGCTTTATAAACGGTAATTTGAAATTTTTTCCCTTGCGCATTGGTATTGGTCAGACGTACCACTTTGGGATTGATCGTAAGCCGACCTCCAGAGGTCATACGGAAATGGGAAGCGGGGGTATAATTATAATTTATAGTCAATGCCTGGTCCTCGTCTGTGATTGTCGTGGCTTCAAACACGATAATACCCCACTCGCCACGCTCATTTTGGGCAATAATATAGTCTGTCCCTTCTTCCAACAGTTCCGCTGTACTACCTGATACGCTATTAATGGTGATTTTAGAGCCATCTGCGTTTTGATTGGCGATCCGAATGAATTTGTTAAATGACCAATCACCGTTGTCTACTTGCTGTTTGGCGCCCTCGATTATTGTCCCGGGAACTAATGCAAAATCATCATAATCCCCGCGCAGGTTGGCAAGTTTCTGTAGGTCGATCTCAAGCAAATCGCCACCTACCCGGCATTGATGGTTACGGGTAGTTAATAAAACCTCGCCTGCGTTATCCGTATCCTGCCAAACTTCCTCCCATGATTCCTCGAATACAACATTTCTCATGCCACCCAAGTCCACCAGTTGATTAACCGAATCGCCTACTTCAAATTTCGCAGACCCGATCCTGAAAGATTTTGAGTTTTGAATTACAGTCTGTCCCACTACTATCACTCCTTATTCGATTTTGTGCGACGTACCATTAACCACAACCCGATCTTGGTACATCATAAAAACATCCACCGCTATTTGGTGGAGTTTAGTGTTATTTTCATAGTCACCTTGTTCGTTATCAATCGTAACATTAGCGACCGGGAATTCTCCCATCATCCCTTTGTAACGCTCCAGCATATCAACCTCGATTTGCGCCATTTCCCTCGCGACCGAATATGACGGGGCGAAATTTGAAATCTGGTAACGCGGCCGCTTATATGGTACATCCCCGAGGTGCCCGGGAGATATGCGGTATATACAAATATATGGCGCTTTTGTGTTTTCTGGAGCAATGCCAACGAAAATTCTTTGGCCTACGATGTCCGAGAGTTCTGCAGATGATGATAAGTAAGTTTTTAGCGCTTTATCTATCGTCGTTTTTTCTGCCGTCATTCAATCACCTCACACATCAAACAAAACCTCCTCTATAGCATCAATTGCTATATCCAAGGCTTTGCCGTTCACGGCATCGCGGTATACCTGGGCAATTTTTTCTTGGACAACTTGCTGGTTATTATCAAGCGCCGGACGGAGAAACGGATGTGGCGGAGCTTTGCTGGTGCCATTTTCGACTAGCCGCCCATACCAACCATCATATCTCGCTCGCTTGCCAACGGTCGGACCAATAACAGCTACAACTTCTCCTGGAGTTTTTCGTTTGGCGATCTTATATTTAATTGATCGCTTGAGATTCCCGGTTTTTACAGGGCAATTCTCTTTTGCAGCTTTTGTTACTATTTTGGCTCCTTCGCGAGTAGCGAGGACCATTGCTCGTTCGAACTGTTTCTCCATTTTGTCAATGGCTTTTTCCAGGGCTTCCAGCCCTTCAATTTTCATGGTGATCATTCGACCACTTCCTTGACATTGATATAAAGCCATTGTCTCTTGCCGTCTATATCGCGCGGTGAAACGATATCCAAAACCCGATTGCCCCAGATGATTTTATAGGACGGCTTAATGTCTGCCCGGTAGCGGATCTTAAATTCCCCGGTTATTTCCGTGTTCGTTTGACGTGCGGCGAAGAATTCTCGGCCTGATAGATCCCTGTAAGCTGCCCAGACTGTCGCCACGGTGTTCCATTCCTCGGGAGGGTTTAACACATCATCGCCATAATCGCCGGTACTGTAGGTCGGTTCGCAGATCTTGATTCGCTCTTTTAAGTCGCCCGGTCTCATTTCTGCAAATACTCCGGTAACTCAGATTTTCTGACGGTTCGGCCGTCGGACAGTTTATACCAACCGCCGGGTTTTTGCTCGACAATGGCGACTTCGCCGTCATCTCCCCCGTTTTCCGGGACATCTTCACCCTGTCCCAGGGCGTTTTCGGGGGTGTCTTCGGCTTTTTCAGGCGGGATCTCGTCTTGTTTAGGTTGTTCCGGTACAGGTTTGGACTTCTCGCCGCCAATTGCCGCTCCGATCCAATTCTTCCCCTGCAACTTCTTCGCCCGGGTGAGATCGCCGGTCTCAAAAATATCTCCTTCGCGATAGTGATTCCCCTCCCGGCTTACAAAATATCTTTTGACAGGATATTTCATGTTCACACCTCCTGCACAATTATTGTTGTCAGACCGTCTTTAGCAGGTGCGGATTCGGCGGTTAAGGTGATTTTCCCGCCAAAAAAGCGCGGAAAGTAGTCGAATGGGTCAAAAACCTGGGCTGTATTGCTACAGGAATTTCGATTTCCGCCTTGGTCGATTCTTCGTCCCATACGATGTCCTGCTTAAACAGAGTATTGTTAAATCGTTCTTCTTAGATTTCGCGAAAACTCCTAGGCAGGTTCACTTGACCCACCTCCATATTTCTTGATTTGTAAAATGATGCTTGTCAAAGCCCGCTCCAAGCCGCCTTTATCGTCACCGTCGAAGTGTATTGACGCAAAAATGCAAACCGCTAACTTGTAAAGATCATCTTCTTCGTTTTCCTCAACTCCAGCATTAGCGAGATAAGCCTTCGCAGCAGCGATGAAAGATGACAGGAGCGAGTCTTGCTCGCTCCCGTCGATTCGCAAATATTGTTTTACTGTATCTAGCATTTTTAAGTTCCCATTCCCGTTTCCTTGAGTACCGCAAGCCGGAAGGCGGAGTTGAGCAGCCGATGCTGGTCGAACCAACCGGTCAATACCCAGATGTAATTGCCTTTATCGACATCCTTGTCGGCATCGTAGACCAGATCGCCATCATAGTTAAGCCGGCAATAGCCGAAGTCGCCGACAATCGGGATCGTGGCGCTGTCGCAGAAGATGACCGGCTTGCCAATGATCTGCTCAGGCTGTACCCGATAGAGATCCATGCTATTGTTGGAGAGAGTCTTGAGCATGGTTACATAGTCAGCATACCGCATGACCACCTTGGCGTTCTCACGGAAGTCCTCGTGCAGATTGGCAATGGCATTGGTAATTGCTTCGTAATAATCTGCCCCTTCTACCGTGCCAATTACATAGGCATTGCCAGAGGATTTTTGGTAGAAGCTCATATGCTCCTCGCCAACAACTGGGTTGTTAGTCAAGGAAACCTTCTTTTCCTTCGCGGCCAAGCCAGAGCGCAAGGCGTTTTCAACATAGGTGACAAGATCAAGGTCGGAGCCATGAATCACGGTATCGGAAATTTTAACTTTCACCTTGAATTTGAAGCGACCGAATTGCACCTTGTCACCGGTTGCCAAGATTTCTTTTGCAACTGCGTCATCGTTGATAAATCCGTCGTCATTGTTGTCGAGAGAGAAGGCGATTTTCGGGACTTCCAATCCTGTAATATTGCTTACACGGATAATCTCCCGTAATGGGTTGGTGACAAACGGCTCATGGACGAGTTCATTGCTCAAAGTGGTCGGCAAAAGATTTTCGCCACCGGTGGTGTTAGTACCGCCCGCCGGAATCGCTTTCAGCACCGCCCGCACATCGTCAGGGATCTCTCTCTTTAAGATAGCCGCCCGGTAGAAGGCTGCTTTAGCCGCGATGATACGTTCTTTTTCGTCTCGTGCTGCAGCAACTTTATTTTCGTTCTGGAATTTTTTCCGCGCTTCGGCTTCCTGCCGGTCGTGTTCTTCTTTAATCAGGTCGTACCGTTTCTGCAGGTTGGCTTTGGTTTTCTCTAGCTCATTGATTTCTTCGATGTCTACTGATGGATTTGCCGCCTTTTTCGTGATGTCCTCGGCCACTTTCTGGAGCTGCGCCCCAACCATCGCCAAATTTTGTTTGAGTTCATAAAGATTATTCATTTAAAGTTCCTCCATTTCTTTTTTGATTTTGTTTACCAGGTTTTGGGTTTCCTCTATAATAGCCTGCCTTTCAGCCACAGATAGACCTTTTGGGCCCTCCACGCGCTTTTCGAGCAGGTATTTAGGGACGTTTTTATAGACCGCCATTATCTCAGGGTCAATGCAGGCGGCCACTTCTTTGGCTTCGATGATTTCATCAACAAAGCCATAATCGTAGGCTTCCTGGGCCGTCATCCAGGTCTCGGCATCCAAAAGTTCGACGAGTTTTTCTTCGGCGATTTTATCACCGATATGAGACATGTAAGCCTCAATCATGCCGACCTGGATTTTGTCAAGGACTTCGGCCTCTTTACGCAATTCATCGGCATTGCCAATCGTGATAGTCCATGGGTTGTGAATCATAAATGTTGCGTTTTTGGGCATATATACCCTATCCCCGGCCATCGCAACAAAAGAGGCGGCACTTGCCGCTAGTCCGTCAATGTAAACGTTCTTTTTGGCTCTGTACCTCTTTAAGATGCTATAGATTGCCTGGGCTTGGAACACCGAGCCTCCGCCGGAGTTAATGTAGATGTTAAGGGTGTCGATCTCACCCAAATCATCAAGTGCTTGTTTGAAGCTCGCAGCTGTCACATCCGGGTCGTTATCATCCAATTTATATGAGACAATATAACCATAAATAAAAACATCCCCGGTTTTTTCTTCCATGGATGCTTTTACTTCCCAGAAGGGCTTTTTGTTCGTGCTTTCGAGATTAAAAGGGATAGGTTTCATGGTGCAACCACTCCTTTCGGTGAAGGTATAGGTGTATCAATCGGTTCCATGTCTTTTGATCTATAGAGTTTGTCACCGCCTTCCATTGGCGGCAGATCCTCCAGTGCACGGATCTCATTCGGGGTCAGCCACATCGAACGGACGCCCTTGAAGTAATACTCTGCTTGGTCCTTGGTATTTCCGCGGAGTAAGGCTTTAAGGTTGAATTTCCAATATAAGCCCCTTCGCCGTTCCTCGGGCGTCAGCAATTTCCGGTTGAACTCCTTTTCATACTGGACGACGTTAACCCCGAGAGTGCCTTGGACAAATTCAAGGGCAAGTTGCTCCATGCTATTGTAATTGACCCCTTGAGTTTCGCCAAGCATATAAGCCGGCAAATTAAAGACTGATGCAACCCTGGTCCGGGTGATTTTTTCCGCCTCAAAAACCTTCGTATCGAGAAACTCACGTTTAATCGGATCAATCTTAACGCCCAACTCTTGGATTAAGACGCCGCCATTTTCGCTGTAAAACTTCCTGAAATTCTCGTATATTTCTTTTTTCTTTTCATCGCTAACATTTGCCGCAAGTTGCAGGATGAATGACGCTTTGACCGCGCTGTCCATCATATCCAGGCTAAGCTGCTTAATCTTGCCTTCAAAGTCAACGGTATTCCGCAGGACGTCAATGGGGCTAATCCCCCGGTAGCCGTAGCCGTGGATATGTTTGACGTGGACAACATCCATGTTATGGACATAATAAATCCCATTATCGCCTTGTATTTCGTACCAAAGCTCTTTTGTTGTGGTTTCAATAACTTCTGTGACTCTGCTTGGGTCTAAAATCCACAAAGCCCTGACCTGGTAACGCGAATCATAGTCCTTGATCGCATAAGCGTTCCCTGTGGTGTTTCTAAGAACTTCCATGGTCCTCAGAAATTCAAAGGCATTCATGTTTGGATTTGGGCTATAAGTCAAGAGTTCGGCAATTGGGTGATCCGTTACTTGATTAAAATTCTTATCCAGCAGCTTCAGCGGCAGCGATGCCAGGGAATTTGAGAGCCTAGATATTGCCGCGAAGATGGTTTCGTTGGTAGCCAGGGTGTGGTTTGTCCGTTTGGTGAAAATGTTTGTTGGCGAAAACCAGCGCGCAAAGTTCCCGTATGTCGTGGCCATGGCCTGCTTTAAGGATTTGCCGCTAAAGAGTTTACCAAACCCGGCAAATTGCGCTTTGATTCTATCAAATAATTTATTCATGTGCTTCCTCCTTTCAGCAAATCCTTAACCGAGATAAACCCGACCCCGCCGCCGGATTCTTTGATTATTGTCATGAGCTTCATGGTTTCGGTATGGGCGGTGAGCCATGCAGAAAAGCCGTCGATTTTGCGGTAACGGCCTTGTTTTGTAGGCAACCAGTTGCCGTTTCGGTCCTCGACCAGCTTAACATTATTCAAATACCACCGAAAAAGCGGGTTATTATTGAAAACGACCCGCCCGTCGAGTAGCAATTGTTTAATGTCTTTCAACGCCGGACTTAAGGTCAATGCCCCTTGCCTAACGCATTTTGTCCATTCCTCGCCTCCATAGGCTTGCAGGTCTTGGGTGAGCCGGAAGGCATTGGCCGGGTCAAAGGTGATCAGGGATATTGCATATTTTTTAGCCTGCTCCAAATACCAGTCATAAATGAAGGTGTAGTCAACATAATCTCCTTTACAGATAGTCAAAAGTCCCTCTTTCTGCCATGCTTCGTATGGTAAATCCTCATTCGCCAGCTTGACTTTTGCCATCGGAATCCAACTATGCGACAAAACAAAAACCCGGCCATCCGGCAACGGGAATTCCAGGCAAGCCGAGCTAAAATCTTCGGTGTTTGATAGGTCATGGCCTCCAATGCATTGACAGCCCTTGAGAAAATCAAGATCAAGGTAACCGTCATTACGTTTGATTACATCCCAGGAAATAAACGATTGTTCATCGGATTTAACAAAAACGTTAAGTCGCTTGGTAATGAAGTCATTTCTTTCGGCTGGGATGTGTTTTCGGGTGTTCCATTCCTCGATCATATCCTCTAACTGGACCGAAACGCCGAGGTTAGGGTTAGCCTTTACCCATTTTGTATAATCCTCTACGTCATCCTCTTCATCAAGTTCGGCCATAAAATAGAAGGAACGCTCGTCGGTGATCGCACCTTTCAAAACGTCGGCGCCCTTTTCATATTCGTCCATCAATGGGCCGTCGAGGACGTAGCCGGCGGTGGTGATATAGATAATCAGGGGCTGTTTTCGTGCCGCCGTGCTATTTTTTATGACGTTTATTAGCTTATAGTTCTTATATTCATGAATTTCATCGAATACTCCGAGGTGGCAGTTCAATCCATCCAGTTTCTCACTGTCCGATGCCTGCGGTTCAATTTTGGAGTCTGTTGCGTCGTAATATATCGTATCCCTGGTTACTCGAAAATGCTTTTTTAACAGCGGAGAAGCCTCAACCATCTTTTTACATTCGTCAAACACAACCCGGGCTTGCTTCATGCTGTTGGCCAGATGGTATACAAAAGCGCCGCGTTCGCCGTCTTTTGAGACTCCGTAAAGCGAAATTCCGGACGTTTTACAGCTTTTCCCTTGCTTTCTAGCCACAAATATTAGCGCATATTTGAAGCGCCTAA
>Ga0116181_1003860_pt1 | contig 11491 bp, 7 predicted proteins | sample AD_UKC075_MetaG_FD_89752 | JGI IMG/M metagenome (GOLD analysis project Ga0116181, IMG submission 89752) | Active sludge microbial communities of municipal wastewater-treating anaerobic digesters from USA - AD_UKC075_MetaG | ecosystem: Engineered > Bioreactor > Anaerobic > Digestate | place: USA...
AGTGACGACCATGAGCGACGACGTGAAGCCGGACAAGGCGCGGGGTCGGGTGAGCATGCGCGAGGTCGCCGCGCTCGCGCAGGTCTCCATCGGCACCGTGTCCAACGTCCTCAACAACCCCGACCGCGTGCTGCCCACCACCCGCGAGCGCGTCCAGGAGGCCATCGCCGAGCTCGGCTGGATCCCCAACAAGCAGGCCCAACACCTCCGCGCGGGGCGCAGCCGCACCATCGGCGTCGCGCTCATGGACATCGCCAACCCGTTCTTCGCCGACATCCTGCGCGGCGCGAGCGCAAAGCTGGAGGCGGCCGGCTACTCGGTCCTGATCGGCGACTCCGACCAGAACCTCGAGCGGCAGGCCCGCACCCTCCACGGTTTCCTCGAGCAGCGCGTCCAGGGCGTGATCCTCGGCCCGATCGGCGCCACGCCCCCCGAGGTGGCGGAGCTCACCGCGGCCGGCATCCCGACCGTCCTCTTCGACCGCTTCGCGAAGGACGCCGAGTGCTGCTCCGTCGGCGTCGACGACGTCGCGGGCGGCAGGATCGCCGTCGAGCACCTCCTGCAGGCCGGGCACCGCTCGATCGCCTTCGTGGGCGGCCCTTCCTCGCTCGCCCAGGTCCGGGAGCGCCGCGAGGGCGCCGAGGCCGCGGCGGCCGAGGCGGGCGCAACGCTGCTCGCCATCTCCACTCCCCAACTCGACTTCGCCGGGGGCCGCCAGGCGGCCGACGAAGTCGTCCTCCTCCCCACCGAGCTCCGGCCGACCGGCGTCTACTGCGCCAACGACATGACCGCCATCGGCATGCTGCAAGGGCTGATGCGCCACGGGATCCGCGTCCCGGACGACATCGCCATCGTCGGCTACGACGACATCGAGTTCGCGGCCGCGGCCGCCGTCCCCCTCTCCTCCGTCGCCCAGCCCCGTCGAGAACTGGGCGCCGCGGCCGCGGACCTGCTCCTGTCCGAGATCGCCGAGGACGAGGAGGGCCGGCCACACACGCACCGCTCACTCCGGTTCACCCCGACGCTCGCGGTGCGCCTCTCCAGCGCGCCGCATGACTGACTTTCGACCCTTTCTCCTTGACGGCGAGGGTCGACGGGAGTAATTTCAGTTTGAAACGATTCAAGCTCCACCGTGGGAGAAGCAGAGATGACTACCTTCGAATCCATCACCGACCAGCTCGCCCAGCAGGCCATCGAGGTGCCCTCCTGGGCGTACGGCAACTCGGGCACCCGGTTCCGCGTCTTCGGCACGCCGGGCACCCCGCGCACGGTCTTCGAGAAGGTGGCCGACGCCGCGCAGGTGAACGCCTACACCGGCCTCGCCCCGAAGGTCGCGCTGCACTACCCCTGGGACAAGGTCGACGACTGGGCTGCCCTCGTCGACTACGCGGCGGAGGTCGGCGTAACGCTCGGCACCGTGAACTCCAACACGTTCCAGGACGAGGCCTACAAGTTCGGCAGCCTCGCCCACCACGACCCCGCGGTCCGCCAGAAGGCGATCGACCATCACCTCGAGTGCATCGAGATCATGGACGAGATCGGCTCACGGGACCTGAAGATCTGGCTGGCCGACGGCACCAACTACCCCGGCCAGGGCGACATCCGTCGCCGTCAGGACTGGCTGGCCGACTCGCTGGCCAAGATCTACGCCCACATCGGCCCCGAGCAGCGCCTCGTGCTGGAGTACAAGTTCTTCGAGCCGTCGTTCTATCACACCGACGTCCCCGACTGGGGCACGTCGTACGCCCACGTCACCGCGCTCGGCGACCGCGCGCTGGTCTGCCTCGACACCGGCCACCACGCGCCCGGCACCAACATCGAGTTCATCGTCGCGCAGCTGCTGCGCCTCGGGAAGCTGGGCTCTTTCGACTTCAACTCGCGCTTCTACGCCGACGACGACCTGATCGTCGGCGCCGCCGACCCGTTCCAGCTGTTCCGCATCATGTGGGAGGTCCGCCGCGGCGGCGGCCTCGATCCGAACAACGGGGTCGCGTTCATGCTCGACCAGTGCCACAACATCGAGGACAAGATCCCGGGCCAGATCCGCTCCGTGCTGAACGTGCAGGAGATGACGGCGCGGGCCCTCCTCGTCGACGCCGACGCTCTCCAGGCCGCGCAGGACCGGGGCGATGTCCTGGGCGCGAACGCCATCCTGATGGACGCCTTCTACACCGACGTGCGCCCGATGCTCGCCCAGTGGCGCGCCTCTCGCGGCGTCCCCGCCGATCCGATGACGGCCTTCGCCGAGTCCGGCTACCTCGCCCGCATCGCCGAGGAGCGCGTGGGCGGCACCCAGTCCAGCTGGGGCGCGTAAGTGGCACCGACGTCGGTCATCGCCGTCGACCTCGGCGCGACGAGCGGGCGGGTCGTCTTCTCGTCGTTCGCCGAGGGACGCGTGTCGCTGACGGAGGTTCATCGCTTCTCGACCGCCGCCGAACGCACCCCCGAGGGGCTGCAGCTGGACGCCGCCGCGCTGTTCGGGCGCATCCAGGAGGGCATCGGCGCGGCCATGGAACTGGCCGGGGGCGACGTCGCGGCCCTCGGCATCGACTGCTGGGCCGTCGACTACGGGCTGATCGGCGACGACGGCCTGATCGGGATGCCGTTCAACTACCGCGACGTTCGCACCGCGACCGGCAAGGCCGAGGTGGACCGCCTCGTCCCGGCCGCCGAGCTGTACGCGATGACCGGCCTCCAGGACATCGCGATCAACACCGTCAACCAGCTGGCCGACGACAAGCTGAAGGGCCGCCTCGACGGCGCCCGCCGCTTCCTGATGCTGCCCGACCTGCTCGGCTACTGGCTGACCGGGCGCGAGTTCGCGGAGCGCACCAACGCGTCGTCGACGGCGCTGCTCGACCCGCTGACCGGCGACTGGCACTGGGAGCTGATCGACCGGCTCGGGCTGCCGCGCCGCGTGTTCCCCGACGTCGTCGAGCCGGGAACGGTGATCGGCCCGATCACCGCCGGCCCCGCGGAGGGGGTGCCGCTGGTCGCCGTCGGCTCGCACGACACGGCGTCGGCCGTCGTCGGCGCCCCGCTGACGGGGCCGGACGACGCGTACCTGTCGTCGGGCACGTGGTCGCTGCTAGGCATGGAGCTCTCCGGCCCGGTGCTCACGCCGGAGTCGGCCGCGGCCAACCTCACCAACGAGGCCGGCGTCGACGGCACCGTGCGGTACCTGAAGAACGTGATGGGCATGTGGATCCTGTCCGAGGCGGTCCGCTCCTGGCGGGCCGCCGGGATCGACGTCTCGGTTCCCGACCTCGCCGTCGCCGCCCGCACCGTCACGGACGCGCCGCGCTTCGACGCCACCGACCCGTCCCTCCTGCCCCCCGGCGACATGCCCGCGAGGGTCAAGGCCCTGGTCGGCGGCGACCCGCGCATGGACGACCCCGTCTTCTTCACCCGCTCCGTGCTGGAGTCCCTGGCCGACGCCTACGCCGGCGTCGTCGACCAGCTCGCGGCGCTCACCGGCCGCGCGCCCACCCGCATCGCGATCGTCGGCGGCGGCTCCCACAACGCCCTGCTCTGCCAACTGACCGCCGACCGCACCGGCCTCCCGGTCAGCGCCGGCCCCGTCGAGGCGACGGCGATCGGCAACGCGCTCATCCAGGCCCGCGCCGTCGGACTGGTGTCCGGAACACTCGAAGACCTCAGAAGGATTGTCATGGCCTCGTCCGACCTGACCGACTACCGCCCCTCCCCCACCCGCCCGGACGCCGAGCTGGCCGAGATCACCGCGCTCAGCAACGAGTTCGGCGCCGACCCCACCTTCGTGCGCGCCGGCGGCGGCAACTCCTCGGCCAAGGCCGACGGGGTGCTGTGGATCAAGCCCAGCGGCGTCGCGCTCGAGGCGATCGCGGCCGACGACCTGGTGCCGCTCGACATGGATGTGCTGAACGGCTCGCTCGACGCCCCGGACCCCGACCCGTCGCTCGGCGACCCGGTCAACCACATCGCGACGCTCGCGCGGCTCGCCGACGGCCCGCGCCGCCCGTCGGTGGAGATCCTCTTCCACGCGCTGATCCCCGACACCTACGTGCTGCACACGCACCCGCTGCCGATCAACGCGATCACGTGCAACGCCGACGGCGAGAAGATCACCGCCGAGCTGTTCGGCGACGAGGTCCTCTGGGTCGGCTACACCGACCCCGGCCTGCCCCTGGCGCGCCTCATCGCGCAGCGCCGGGGTGAGTTCGAGGCCCGCACCGGGGCCCCCGCGCCCAAGGCCACGTTCCTGATGAACCACGGCCTGATCGTCGCGGGCGATTCCCCCGACGACGTGCGCGCGCTCAGCCGCTCCATCGTCGAGCGGATCGACGCCGCGGTGGCCGCCGAGCGCGGGGTCGCCCCGATCGTCGCCGTCGCCCCGGGGCTGGCCGTGTTCGCCGTCGGGGAGTCCGAGAAGCAGGCCGCCACCGCGCTCGGGGTGTACGTCGACGCGCTGACCGTCGGCGAGGCCGCCAGCCGGCTCGGCCGCGTCCGCGCGATGGACGAGCGCGAGCGCCGCTTCATCGAGACCTGGGAGGCCGAGGCCTACCGCCAGCAGGTCGCCAAGACCGGCTAGTCGGCGGCGAGCGCCTCCGTCGGGGTGGCGTTGGCGGCGCGGCGGCCGGGCAGGATCGACGCGGCGACGGCGGCCAGCAGGCAGACGGCGATCAGGCCCGTCGTGTACCAGGGGTCGAGCGCGAACCGCAGCTCCATGACGCCGTCGGGCATCGACGAGAACGCCGTCTTGACCCCGAGCCAGCCGAAGAAGGAGCCGGCGATCAGGCCGATCAGCGTTCCGACGGCGACCATCGCCAGCGCCTCGACAAGCAGCATCAGGCGAAGTCCCCCGCGCTGCATGCCGAGGGCGCGCAGCAGGGCCGACTCGCGCTGCCGCTCGATCACCGACAGGCCCAACGTGTTGCCCACGCCGACCAGGGCGATGACCACCGCGACGCCGAGCAGCGCGGTGAGCACGATCAGCATCACGTCCATCACCTGGGTGAGGATCGAGGCCATCATGGCGCCGGACTGGTCGAGGTAGATCTCCGGGTGCCCCTCGAGCACCGCGGTGACCTGGTTGAGCTGCGTCGACGACGTGCGGTCATACAGCTTCAGCCACACCTGCGTCACCGTCGGCTCGCCCGGCAGCGTGGCGAAGTCCTCCGCGGCCACGAGGCCCGTGTCCCAGCTGACGCTGCCGGAGGTCTTGACCGTGAACTCGATCGGCCCGTCGGCGCCCGGCAGCGAGATCTTGGCCCCCGACTTCAGCGTGGCCGGGTCCAGGCCCGCCGCCTCCGCGATGGCCGAGTACTCGTCGTGCAGGAAGATCTCGCCGGCCTCGGGCACGCTGCGGTTGGGGCGCTCGACGCCGAGGTCCTCGTAGGCCGTGCCGGGCGCGATGACGGAGGTCCCGTCGGTCCCCACCGGCTTCGACTCGATCCCCACGACGCGCTGAACGGCGGGCAAGGCGCCCAACTGCTCGATGAGGGAGGACGGGATGGCCTCGGTGCTGACGCCGACGACGTCGATCGGGTACTCCTTATCGATCGTCGCCATGCCCGAGGACCGCGCCGTGGCCAGCGCCGCCTGCAGCGTCACGATCAGCCCGACGGCGAGCATCAGGGCGGTGGCCGTGGAGGCCGCGCGGCGCGGGTTGCGGGCGGAGTTCACGAACGCCATCCGGGTGGTCGGGCCGGCCATCCCGAAGAGCCTGCCGACCAAACCCAGCAGGGGCGCCACGTAGAGCGGCGCGGCGCCGAGAACCGCGATCGTGAGGGCAACGCCGGCGAGGATCGCCCAGAGCAGCGCCCAGTCGCCGCCTCCGAGGGCGACAACAACGAGCGCGGCGCCCGCGACGCCCGCCAGGCCGCAGACGACCGCCCGGACGATGCCCGCGCGCTTGGCCTGGGCCTCGGTCGGGACGGACTGGAGCGCCTCGATCGGCCGGACGCGCGACGCGGCGATCGCCGGGCCGATGGACGCGAGCATGGTGACGACGACGCCCGCCAGCCACGCGAGCGCCAGCTCGAGCGGCACGACGGTGAGGCCGAAGTAGTTGGAGCCGGTCACCGCTCCCCCGCCCCACGCGACGGCGAACCCGAGGCCGAGGCCGAGCAGCGAGCCGACGGCGCCGATCAGGAACGACTCGACGACGATGCGTCCCCTCACCTGGGCGGGGCTCGCGCCCACGGCGCGCAGCAGCCCGAGCTGGCGGCGGCGCTGGGTCACCAGGATCGTGAACGTGTTGGCGATGGTGATCGCCCCGACGAGAAGCGCGACGGCGCCGAAGCCCTGGAGCAGGTACTTGAAGATGTCGACGTCGGCGGTCATGGCGTTGAGGGCCTCGGCCCGCGCCTGGTCGCCGGTCATGACGGTGGTCTCCGTGCCCAGCCCGACGACCGCCTGCTCGATCGGGCCGATCACGGCTGCGGGGTCGCCGTCGACCTTCACCAGGAACGTGCCGGTCAGCACGTCCTCCTGGCTCTGGGCCGGGACCGAGATGTAGCCGACGGTCGTCCACAGAGTGTTCGGGTCGTCGGTGACGCCGACGACGCGCAGGTCGGCGTCGCCACCCTGCGGACGCACCGCGTCGCCCAGCTGGGCGCCCAGCTTCTCCAGCGCCGCGCGCGAGAGGGCCAGCTCGTCGTCGGCCTCGGGCATCCGCCCCTCGACCAGCTGGGACCATTGCAGCTCGGCCGGAGGGACGTCGAACAACGAGATGGTCGCGGTCCGGTCACCCTTGGTGAGGACCCCCGCGCCCGCCAGCGGCTCGGGGAGGACGGTGGCCACCCCCGGCACCGCGGCGATGGCGTCGGCGAACCCCGGGAGGGGATAGCTCTGGTCGTCGATCCAGGCCTCCTCGGTGCGCACCACCACGTCGGCCTTGGACAGCTGGAGGGCGTTCTGCATCCCCAGCGCCGTCTGCTGCGAGTTCACGAACACCGAGATGGCGGCGACGAACCCGACGGAGATCGCGATGGCGATCAGGGTGGCGACGAAGCGGGTGGGATGCAGCCGCAGCTCGCTCAAGGCGTGGCGAAGCATCAGCCCATCACCCCGAGCTGGAGCGCCAGGGACTCCGCCGACGGGTTGGCGATGTCGTCGACGACGCGGCCGTCGAGCAGCATGAGGGCGCGGTCGGCGTAGCCCGCCGCCCGGGGGTCGTGGGTGACCATGATGATGGTCTGCCCCTGGTCGCGGGCGCAGGCCTGGAGGTACTCGAGCAGCGCGGTGCCGGTCTTCTGGTCGAGTGCGCCCGTGGGCTCGTCGGCGAAGATCACCTCCGGGCGGGTCATCAGGGCGCGCGCGACCGCGACGCGCTGCTGCTGACCGCCGGACAGCTGGCTGGGGCGGTGCGTCAGGCGGTCCGCGAGGCCGAGCGAGGAGACGACCGCGCCCAGGAACTGGCGGTCCACCTTGCGCCCCGCGAGCTCCAGCGGCAGCGTGATGTTCTGCTCGGCCGTCAGCGTCGGGAGCAGGTTGAAGGACTGGAAGACGAAGCCGACCTTGTCGCGCCGGACCCGGGTGACGTCGCGTTCCGACATGCCCGCGATGTTGTCGGCGCCGACGTAGACCGCACCGTTCGTCGGGCGGTCGAGACCGGCCATGCAGTGCATCAGCGTCGACTTGCCCGACCCGGACGGCCCCATGATGGCGGTGAAGCTGCCCCGCGCGATGGCAACGCTGACGTCGTCGACGGCCACCACCGGCTGCTCGCCGCTGCCGAACACCTTTGTCAGGTTCTGCGTGCCGCAGGCGGGCACCTGGTCGAGTTGCGTCGTCACTTGGGTCTCCAGTCGTCTCGTATCGTGCGAGCCCAGGCTATGGGCGCCGACGACGCGGGGGCATCCGCCGGACGTCTCCCCCTCGACGATGCGGGTGGCACCTCAGTCGGACCCGACCCCTACCTCCAGCAGCGCGTCGACCAGCTCGTGGAGGTGGTCGACGACGCGGTCGACGACGTCGAGGACCTCCGGGGGCGAGTAGGAGAACCCCGTGGCGTGGTCGGCGACCACGTGCATGGGGATGTCGTTCCACGAATCGCCGATCGTGTAGAGCACATCGCCGTCGAGCGGCTCCAGCTCCATGAAACGGCGCACGCCGCTGCCCTTGGACGCGCCGAGCGGCACGATGTCGAGGAAGCTGAGGTTGGGGGCCAGGTCGGCGCGGCCGGCGATGAGTTCGCGGAGCAGCGGCTCGAGGCGGGCGCGGTCGGCGTCGTCGGGGACATACGTCGGGAGGCCGACCACCTGCTTGCCCACGACGTCGGCCACACGAACGGGAATCGACGGGATGTGGAGCGCAGAGGTGTCGATCACGTTGTCGACGACCAGCCAGTCGCCGTCCAGGTCCGTGACGTACGAGCGGACGGGCTCGTCGCGCAGCAGCTCGTGCACCTCGGCGAAAAGGCCCTGGTCGAGGAGCGTCGACCAGCGGGGCCGGAAGGCGGCGTCCGTGACGGCGCCTCCCGTGAACGCGACCGCGCCGTCGACCTCGATCCCCGAGTCGGCCCAGGCCGCGCGGATGGCCGCGATGGAGCGTCCGGTCGAGATGATGGCGCGGTTGCCCGCGGCCCGCCAGCGGTTGATGGCGGCGGCGTTCTCCGGGGAGATCCGCTTGTCGATGTAGATGGTGCCGTCGAGGTCGAATGCGAGTGTCGCCATGCCGCGCCTACGCCTGGCCGCCGAACAGCGACGTCACCGAGCCGTCGAGGAACACCGCGTTGATCGCCTTGGCGATGAGCGGCGCGATGGACAAGACGGTGAGGTTGGTGATCGGCTCAGGCGTGCGGATGGGCAGCGTGTTGGTGACGATGATCTCGGCGATCCCCGACTGGTTCAGCCGCTGGGCCGCGGGGCCGGAGAAGACGGGGTGGGTGGCCGCGCAGATGACGGCCTTCGCGCCGTGCTCGCGCAGCGCGTGCGCGGCCTGGGCGATGGTGCCCGCGGTGTCGATCATGTCGTCGACCAGCAGGCACACCCGGTCCTTGACCTCGCCGACCACCTCGTGCACGGCGACGGTGTTGGCCTGGTTGGGGTCGCGGCGCTTGTGGATGATCGCCAGCGGGCAGCCGAGCTTGTCGGTCCACACGTCGGCGAGGCGCACCCGGCCGGCGTCGGGCGACACGATCGTCATCTCGGAGGTGTCGTACTTGTCCTTGACGTAGTCGGCAAGCGGCGGCATGCCCCACAGGTGATCGACGGGGCCGTCGAAGAAGCCCTGGATCTGCGAGGCGTGCAGGTCGACCGACATGATGCGGTCCGCGCCGGCGGCCTTGTACAGGTCGGCGACGAGCCGCGCGGAGATGGGCTCGCGGCCGAGGTGCTTCTTGTCCTGGCGCGCGTAGGGATAGAACGGGGCGACGACGGTGATGCGCTTGGCGGAGGCGCGCTTCAGCGCGTCCACCATGATCAGCTGCTCCATGATCCACTCGTTGACCGGCGACGTGTGCGACTGGATGACGAACGCGTCGCAGCCGCGCACCGACTCCTCGAAGCGGACGTAGATCTCGGAGTTGGCGTAGGTGAGCGCGCGGGTGGGGACCAGCTCGGTCTCCATGATCCGCGCCACCTCCTGCGCCAACTCGGGGTACGCGCGGCCGCTGAACAGCATCAGGTGCTTGTCGTTCTTCGCGATCTGGGACATGGGTGTTATCAGGCCTTCTTCTGTCGGGACTCGGCCACCGCGGGGTGGATGCTGCCGTCGCTCTCGGCGGCTGCCTCGGCCCACTTGGAGCCGGGACGGCGGTTCGGGATGTATCCCTCGACGTTGCGCTGCGTGCCGCGGGCGACCCCGAGGGCGCCCGCGGGGACGTCCTCGGTGATGGTCGAGCCGGCCGCGACGAGCGCGCCTGCCCCGATGTCGACGGGGCTGACGAGGACCGAGTTGGACCCGACGAACGCGTTCCTGCCCACGTGCGATGTGGACTTGTTCACGCCGTCGTAGTTGGCGAAGATCGTGCCGGCGCCGATGTTGGCGCCCTCGTCGACGAACGCGTCGCCGCAGTAGGCCAGGTGCGGGACCTTGGCGCCGTCGGCGATCTGCGCGTTCTTGGTCTCGACGAACGCGCCGATCTTGCCCTTCCTGCCCAGGATGGTGCCGGGGCGCAGGTAGGAGAACGGGCCGACCTGCGCGCCCTCGCCGATGACGGCGAACGAGCCGTGCGTGCGGACGACCTCGGCGCCCGCGCCGACCTCGACGTCCATGAGCGTGGTGTCGGGGCCGATGATCGCACCCTCGCCGACGCTGGTGGCGCCCTGCAAGATCACGCCCGGGTGGAGGAGGACGTCGGGTGCGAGGTCGACGTCGACGTCGATCCACGTGGTGTTGGGGTCGACCATGCTGACCCCCTTCAGCATCCACGCGTCGCGGATGCGGCGGTTCATCTCCGCGTTCATGCGGGCGAGCTGGACGCGGTCGTTGACGCCCTCGGTCTGCCACACGTCGTCGATCAGGTGCGCGCCGACGCGACGGGCCTGGCTGTGCGCGTAGTGCAGGACGTCGGTGAGGTACTGCTCGCCCTGCGCGTTGTCCGTCGTCAGCGACGCGAGGCCCTCGCGCAGCGTGACGGCGTCGAAGACGTAGATGCCGGAGTTGATCTCGCGGATGGTCCTCTGCCGGTCGTCGGCGTCCTTGTGCTCGACGATGCCGACGACCGAGTCGCCGTCGCGGAGGACGCGGCCGTAGCCCGTCGGATCTTCGACCTCGGCGGTCAGCACCGTTACCGAGTTCTGGTGCGCGCGGTGCACGGCGACGAGCTGGCGGAGCGTGTCCCCGGTGAGCATGGGAACGTCGGCGTAGGTGACGACGACGTCGCCGTCGAGGTCGCCGAGGCCGGCGAGTCCGCAGCCGACGGCGTGCCCGGTGCCGAGCTGCTCGTCCTGCACCGCGGTGGTCACCGACGCCGACAGCTTCTCCAGATGCTCCTCGACCTGCTCGCGCAGGTGCCCGACGACGACCACCAGATGCTCGGGGTCCAGCGCCGCCGCGGACGACACCGCGAAGCTGAGCATGGACTTGCCCGCCACCTCGTGGAGGAGCTTGGACTTCGTGGACTTCATGCGGGTCCCGCCGCCTGCGGCGAGGACAACAACGGCGGCTACGGGCGAAAGCTCGCTCTCGGTGGACACGGCTCCTCCTTGTTGGTTGGCCGACTGGACCGCCACGCGGACGTCGCCTGACGCGAGGTCGCGGGGTGAACGGGCATCATCCTAGTACCTCGAAAGGCCCTCCTAACTCCGGTGTTGCGGGTTCCCTGCCCGGAGGCCTGCGGCTCGGCGCCGACGAGCGCCCGCGGCGCCGACGCGTCATCGTGGCTGCATCCGTTCAGTTTGAGTCGACCCACCACTCAACGTGTACGCCAGAGTCACCATGCTGACTCTGGCGTGCACGGTGTCCGTTTCGACTCCGCGGATCGAACGTTTGCAGCCACGTTGCGATCATCGCGCCCACCCCCACCCAAGGCGCGCAGCCAATTCCCCAGCGGCGGTCATCTCCC
>Ga0116181_1003862_pt1 | contig 11487 bp, 4 predicted proteins | sample AD_UKC075_MetaG_FD_89752 | JGI IMG/M metagenome (GOLD analysis project Ga0116181, IMG submission 89752) | Active sludge microbial communities of municipal wastewater-treating anaerobic digesters from USA - AD_UKC075_MetaG | ecosystem: Engineered > Bioreactor > Anaerobic > Digestate | place: USA...
AGCGCATGTCGTCCACCAGCGGCGAAGGCATCTCCGTCATCACCCTGCAGTTCGACCTGAGTCTGAAGATGGACGTGGCCGAGCAGCAGGTGCAGGCGGCCATCAGCACCGCCGGCAGCTTCCTGCCCCAGGACCTGCCGATGCCGCCGGTGTACAGGAAGATCAACCCCGCCGACGCCCCCATCCTGACCCTGGCGGTCAGCTCCGGCAGCCTGCCCATGGCCCGCCTGGCCGACCTGGTGGATACGCGCATCGCCATGAAGATCTCCCAGCTGCCGGGCATCGGGCTGGTCACCATCGGTGGCGGGCTGCGCCCCGCCGTGCGGGTGCAGGTCAATCCCCAGGCCCTGGCCTCGGCCGGGCTCAGCCTGGAGGACGTGCGCACGGCTATTGCCAACGCCAACGTCAACATGGCCAAGGGCAGCTTCGACGGCCCGGTGAAGGCCACCACCCTGGATTCCAACGACCAGCTCCAGTCCGCCGAGGACTACCGCCGCCTCACCCTGGCCTGGCGCAACGGCGCCCCCATCCGCCTGGGCGACGTGGCCGAGACCGTGGAGGGCGTGGAGAACACCCGCCTCGCCGCCTGGGCCGACAAGAGCCCGGCGGTCATCATCAACATCCACCGCCAGCCCGGCGCCAACGTCATCGACACCGCCGAGCGGGTGCAGGCCCTGCTGCCGGCCCTGGCCGACGACCTGCCCACCTCGGTGGACCTGCGCCTGCTCACCGACCGCACCACCTCCATCCGCGCCTCGGTGCGCGACGTGCAGTTCGAGCTGGTGCTGGCCGTGGCCCTGGTGGTGGGGGTGATCTTCCTGTTCCTGCGCAGCTTCACCGCCACCCTGATCCCGGCGGTGGCCGTGCCCCTGTCCCTGGTGGGCACCTTCGCGGTGATGTACGCCGCCGGCTTCTCCATCAACAACCTCACCCTGATGGCCCTCACCATCGCCACCGGCTTCGTGGTGGACGACGCCATCGTGATGATCGAGAACATCAGCCGCCACGTGGAAGACGGCGAAACGCCCCTGGAGGCCGCCCTCAAGGGGGCAAAGCAGATCGGCTTCACCATCATCTCCCTCACCGTCTCCCTGATCGCCGTGCTGATCCCGCTGATCTTCATGGGCGACGTGGTGGGCCGGCTGTTCCGGGAGTTCGCCATCACCCTGGCGGTGTCCATCCTGATCTCGGCGGTGGTGTCCCTGACCCTCACCCCGATGATGTCGGCGCGCCTGCTCAAGCCCACCGGCCATCGCCACGAACACAACGGCGCCCTCTTCCAGGCCATCGTCGACCGCTACGCGCGCATGCTCGACTGGGTGCTGGCGCGCCAGCGCCTGACCCTGCTGGTGTCGGTGGGCACCCTGGCCCTCACCGTGCTGCTGTATGTGCTGATCCCCAAGGGCTTCTTCCCGGTGCAGGACACCGGCCTCATCCAGGCCATCTCCGACGCCCCCCAGGACAGCTCCTTCAGGGCCATGGCCGAGCGCCAGCGCGCCCTCGCCGATGTGGTGCTGGCCGACCCGGCGGTGGACAACCTGTCCTCCTTCATCGGCGTGGACGGCACCAACACCACCCTCAACAGCGGGCGCATGCTGATCCGCCTCAAACCCCACGGCGAGCGGGACGCCAGCGCCCCCGAGGTGATCCGCCGCCTGCAGGCCAGCCTCGCCGACAAGCGCCTGGACACCCGCCTGTTCATGCAGCCGGTGCAGGACCTGTCCATCGAGGACCGGGCCAGCCGCACCCAGTACCAATTCAGCCTGGAGAGCGCCAACGAGGCCCAGCTGGCCGAATGGTCGCGCCGCCTGCTCGAACGCCTGCAGGCCCTGCCCGAGCTGGCCGACGTGGCCTCCGACCTGCAGGACCGGGGCGCCCTGGCCTACATCGACATCGACCGGGACAGCGCCGGCCGCCTGGGCGTCACCCCCGCCGCCATCGACAACGCCCTCTACAGCGCCTTCGGCCAGCGTCAGGTGTCCAACATCTTCACCCAGTCCGCCTTGTACCGGGTTGTGCTGGAGGTGGCCCCCGAGTTCCAGACCAGCCCGGCGGCGCTGGAGCACATCCACGTGCCCGCCGCCGGCGGCCGCAGCGTGCCCCTGTCGTCGGTGGCGCGCATCAGCGAACGCCACACCGTACTGGCCATCAACCACCTGGGCCAGTTTCCGGCGGTGACCCTGTCCTTCAACCTGGCTCCCGGCGTGGCCCTGGGTGATGCGGTCAAGGCCATCCGCGCCGCCGAAGCCGCGCTGGGCCTGCCCCGGGGCGTGCGCAGCAGCTTCCAGGGCGCCGCCCTGGCCTTCCAGGCCTCCCTGGACAACACCCTGCTGTTGATCCTCGCCGCGGTGGTGACCATGTACATCGTGCTGGGCGTGCTCTACGAGAGCACCGTCCATCCGGTCACCATCCTGTCCACCCTGCCCTCGGCCGGCGTCGGCGCCCTGCTGGCCCTGCTGGTGTCGGGGCAGGAGCTGGGCATGATCGGCATCATCGGGATCATCCTGCTCATCGGCATCGTCAAGAAGAACGCCATCATGATGATCGACTTCGCCCTGGAGGCGGAGCGCGAGCAGGGCAAGTCGCCCTTCGAGGCCATCCGCGAAGCCTGCCTGCTGCGCTTCCGGCCCATCCTGATGACCACCCTGGCCGCCCTGCTGGGCGCCCTGCCCCTGATGCTGGGCAGCGGCGTCGGCTCCGAGCTGCGCCAGCCCCTGGGCATCACCATGGTCGGCGGCCTGCTGCTGAGCCAGGTGCTCACCATCTTCACCACCCCGGTGATCTACCTGGCCTTCGACCGGGCCGCCCGTCGCTGGAAGGCGGCCTTCGCATGAAGCACGCACCGGCGCTCCGCCTCCGCGGGCGACTGAAGTCGCCCCTACAGAAGCCCACCGCCCCCGCAGCCCTCCGCCCGCTCATGCTCCGCGGTCGAATGAATTCGACCCCACAACAGCAAGAGCCGGCCTCTCCCATGGGGTCGAATTCATTCGACCTCCGGCCGTGGAAAGGGCACCGGCCATGAACCTGTCAGCCCTCTTCATCCGCCGCCCGGTGGCCACCTCCCTGCTCGCCCTGGCGATTGCCCTGGTGGGGCTGGTGGCCTACCGGCTGCTGCCGGTGGCGGCCCTGCCCCAGGTGGACTTCCCGACCCTGACCGTTTCCGCCAGCCTGCCCGGGGCCAGCCCGGAGACCATGGCGGCGACGGTGGCGACGCCCCTAGAACGGGCCCTGGGCACCATTGCCGGCGTCACCGAGCTGACCTCCTCCAGCTCCCTGGGGAGCACCCGCATCACCCTGCAGCTCGACCTCGACCAGAACATCGAGAGCGCCGCCAAGAGCGTGCAGGCGGCCCTCAACGCTACCCGCGCCCAGCTGCCCAGCGGCATGGCGGGCAACCCCAGCTACCGCAAGATCAATCCCTCCGACATGCCGGTGCTGATCCTGTCGATGACCTCGGACACCCTCTCCCGGGCCGAGATGTACGACTTCGCATCGACGGTGCTGGCCCAGCGCCTGGCCCAGGTGAAGGGCGTCGGCCAGGTCAACCTGGGCGGCGGATCGCTGCCGGCGGTGCGGGTCGAGGTGGACCCGGCCACCCTGGCTGCCGCCGGCATCGGCGTGGAGGACGTGCGCAAGTCCATCGACGCCGCCAACGTCAGCCGCCCCAAGGGCAGCCTGGCGAACGGCGAACGCCACTGGCAGCTGGGCGCCAGCGACGAGGCGAGCAAGGCCGCCGACTACGTGCCCACCATCGTCTCGTGGAAGAACAACGCCGCCGTGCGCCTGGGCGACGTGGCCCGGGTCTTCGATGGCGAGCAGGACACCCGCAACATCGGCCTCGCCAACGGCAAGCCGGCGGTGATCCTGCTGATCAACCGCCAGCCCGATGCCAATGTGATCGAGACCGTCGACCGCACCATGGCCATCCTGCCCATGCTGCGCGAGGAGTTGCCGCCGGGCATCAAGCTCGAGGTGGTGGCCGACCGCACCGTCACCATCCGCGCCTCCCTGCGCGAGGTGCAGCACACCCTGCTGCTCTCCGTGGCCCTGGTGATCATGGTGGTCTTCCTGTTCCTGCGTAACGCGCGGGCCGCCATCATCCCCAGCGTGGCCGTACCGGTGTCCCTGCTGGGCACCTTCGGGGTGATGTACCTGTGCGGCTTCTCCCTCAACAACTTCTCCCTGATGGCCCTGGTCATCGTCACCGGCTTCGTCGTGGATGACGCGGTGGTGGTGCTGGAGAACGTCTCCCGTCACATCGAGGCCGGCCTGCGCCCCTTCGATGCGGCCATCAAGGGGGCGCAGGAGGTGGGCTTCACGGTGCTGTCCATGAGCCTGTCGCTGATCGCCGTATTCATCCCCATCCTGATGATGGGCGGCATCGTCGGGCGCCTGTTCCGGGAGTTCGCGGTGACCCTGTCGGCGGCCATCCTGGTGTCCCTGGTGGTGTCCCTGACCCTCACCCCGATGATGTGTGCCCACCTGCTCAAGGCCCACCCGCCCCTCACCCCGACGCCGCGCCCCTCACCCGGCAGCCGCCTGCTTGACGCCCTGATCGGCGGCTACCGGCGCAGCCTGGCCCTGGTGCTGCGCCACCCCTGGGTGACGCTGGCGCTGCTGTTCGGCACCGTCGCCTTCAACATCCACCTGTACGGCATCGTCCCCAAGGGCTTCTTCCCCCAGCAGGACACCGGCCGCATCATGGGCTTCATCGACGCCGACCAGCGCACCTCCTTCCAGTCCATGCAGGGCAAGCTGGCCCGCTTCGTGTCCATCGTGCAGAACGACCCGGCCGTGGACAACGTGGTCGGCTATGCCGGCGGGGGCGGAGGCGGTGGCCCGCGGGGCGGGGGCGGCATGATGTTCGTCACCCTCAAGCCCCTCTCCGAACGGGACGTGACCGCCGACCAGGTGATCGCCCGCCTGCGCGGCCAGGTGTCCCGGGAGCCCGGCGCCAGCCTGTTCCTCGTCGCCGCCCAGGACATCCGCATCGGCGGACGCATGTCCGGCGCCCAGTACGAGTTCACCCTGCAATCGGACTCCCTGCAGGATCTGAAAACCTGGGAGCCGCGCATCCGCGATGTCATGCGCAAGCTGCCCCAACTGGAGGACGTCAGCTCCGACCGCCAGGACAAGGGCGAGCAGACCTACCTGTCGGTGGACCGGGACGCCGTGGCGCGCCTGGGCCTCAACCAGCGCCTGATCAACGCCACCCTCAACGACCTCTTCGGCCAGCGCCTGGTGTCCACCATCTACGGCCCCCTCAACCAGTACCGGGTGGTGCTGGAAGCCGAGCAGCGCTACCTGCAGAGCCCCGAATCCCTCAACGACCTGTTTGTCGTCGGGCAGAACGGCAACCGGGTTCCCCTGGGTGCCTTTGCCCGCTGGGAGTCCGGCACCATGCCCCTGTCGGTGCAGCACCAGGGGGGCAGCGTAGCCACCACCATTTCCTTCAACCTGGCCCTGGGCGTGTCCCTGTCGGAAGCCACCGACGCGGTGCGCCTGGAGATGGCCCGCATCGGCGTGCCGAGTTCGGTGCACGGCAACTTCGAAGGCAACGCCAAGGCCTTCCAGGCCTCCCTGAAGAGCCAGCCCCTGCTGATCCTGGCCGCCATCGTGGCGGTGTATCTGATCCTGGGCATGCTCTACGAGAACCTGATGCACCCCGTCACCATCCTGTCCACGCTGCCCTCGGCAGGGGTCGGGGCGATCCTGGCGCTGCTGCTGTTCAAGACCGAGTTCGGGGTGATCGCACTGATCGGCGTGATCCTGCTCATCGGCATCGTCATGAAGAACGCCATCATGATGATCGACTTTGCCATCGAGGCCGAACGCAGCCGCGACCTGTCCCCCCGGGACGCCATCTTCGAGGCCTGCCTGTTGCGCTTCCGGCCGATCATGATGACCACCGTGGCGGCCCTGTTCGGCGCCCTGCCCCTGGCCTTCGGCGTTGGCGACGGCGCGGAGCTGCGTCAGCCCCTGGGCATCACCATCGTCGGTGGCCTCGTCCTCAGCCAGATCCTCACCCTCTACACCACGCCCGTGGTCTATCTCCAGCTCGACCGCCTGCGCCTGGCCCTCGGCCGCCGCCGGCGCAGCACCCCGGGCCTGCCCGCAACGCCTCCCCTGCAGCCATGAACCACCACACCCCTGTCCGCATGAAACCCCGCCTCACCCTGCTCTGCGCCACCCTGCTCCTGGCCGGCTGCGCCGTCGGCCCCGACTACCGCCGCCCGGACGCCCCCGTGTCCGCCGCGTTCCGCGAAGCCGACGGCTGGAAGCTCGCCGCCGCCACCGACCCCCAGGCCCAGGCGCCCGCCGCCAGCGCCTGGTGGAAACACTTCGGCGACCCCCAGCTCGACCAGCTGGTGGAGCAGGCCGACCTCTCCAACCAGAACATCCGGGTGGCCGAGGCCCGCTACCGCCAGGCCAGCGCCCTGCTCGACGCGGCCCAGGCGGCGCAGTTTCCCACCCTCAACGCCACCGCCGGCGTAACCCGCAGCCAGGGCGTGAACACCACCACCACCGGCGGCACCACGGCCAGCGCCGGCGCCCCCATCCGCAACACCAGCCGGCTGAGCCTCGCCGCCAGCTGGGAGCCCGACCTGTGGGGCCGCATCGCCCGCAGCGGCGAGGCCGCCCAGGCCAGCGCCGCCGCCAGCGCCGCCGACCTGCAGGCCGCCCGCCTGAGCACCCAGGCCGCCGTCACCCAGGCCTACCTGCAACTGCGCATCAACGACGCCCAGCACGCCCTGCTCGAACGCACGGTGGCCGCCTACACCCGCTCCGCCGAGATCACCCGCAACCGCTTCGACGCCGGCGTCGCCGCCCGGGCCGACATCACCCAGGCCCAGGCCCAGCTCAAGACGGCCCAGGCCCAGCTCATCGACCTGGGCATCCAGCGCCGCCAGCTGGAGCACGCCCTGGCCGTACTCACCGGCCGCCCCCCCGCCGACCTGGCCCTGCCGCCCGCCACCCGCCTGCCCGACCTGCCGCCGGTGCCGGGCCTGCTGCCCTCCACCCTGCTCGAGCGCCGCCCCGACATCGCCGCCGCCGAACGCCGGGTGGCCGCCGCCAACGCCCAGATCGGCGTGGCCCAGGCCGCCTTCTTCCCGACCCTCACCCTGGGCGCCACCGCCGGCACCCAGAGCGGCGCCCTGGCCCGGGTGCTGTCCCTGCCCAACCAGTTCTGGTCCCTCGGCCCCAACCTGGCCCTGAGCGTGTTCGATGCCGGCGCCCGCTCGGCGCGCAAGGCCCAGGCCGTCGCCAGCTGGGACGAAAGCGTGGCCAGCTACCGCCAGACCGTGCTCACAGCCTTCCAGGAAGTGGAAGACAACCTCGCCGCCCTGCGCATCCTGGAAGCCGAAGCCCAGGCCCAGGCCGACGCCCTGGCCGCCGCCACCGAATCCCTGGCGCTGGTCAACAACCAGTACCTGGCCGGCACCGTGAGCTACCTCAACGTCACCAGCGCCCAGACCGTCGCCCTCAACGCCGAACGCGCCCGCCTGGACATCCTGGTCCGCCGCCTCACCGGCAGCGTGGCCCTGTTCAAGGCCACCGGCGGCGGCCAGCCCTGAGGGGATGCAGATGAATCCGCTTTCCCCTCTTGCCCAGCCAGACCGGCACCGCCTTACCCGTGGGGTCGAATTCATTCGACCTCGACACGCCAAACCATCGACATGCCGGTGATCTCAAGTACGCGGTCGAATGAATTCGACCCCACGGGCGCCTCCGCTCAGTAACACGCTCTGAGCCCTTCCCTCTTCCCCTTTCCGGAGTCATCACATGCATCGCCAACGTGTCTGGGATCTGCCCATCCGCCTCTTCCACTGGCTGCTCGTCGCCAGCATCGCCTTCGCCTACGTGTCCGGCACCCTCGGCGGCAACCTCATCGACTGGCACGGCCGGGCCGGCTTCTTCATCATCGGGCTGGTGGTGTTCCGCATCGTGTGGGGCTTCATCGGCACCGCCACCGCCCGCTTCACCAGCTTCGTGCGCGGGCCCGGCGCCATTCGCGCCTACCTGCGGGGCGAATGGCGCGGCATCGGCCACAACCCCATCGGCGCCCTGTCGGTGCTGGCCCTGCTCGGCCTGATCGCCGCCCAGGCCGCCACCGGCCTGTTCACCAATGACGACATCGCCTACCAGGGCCCCTTTGCCGACTGGGTGGGCAAAGACCTCTCCGACCGCTTCCACACCTGGCACGCGTGGCTGCAGAATGGGCTCCTGGCCCTGATCGCGCTGCATGTGGGGGCCATCGTGTTCTACCTGCACGTCAAGAAAGAGAACCTCGTGAAGCCCATGCTCACCGGCTGGACCACCAGCGACCCGACCCAGCGCCACGGCACCGCCCCCGGCACGCGGCGGGGCGGCGGGCTGGTGGCCTTCCTGGTGGCGGCCGTCATCGCCAGCGCCGCGGGCCTGTCCGCCGCCGGTGCCCTGCTGCCCGCCCCCGCAACCGCACCGGCCCAGGCCGCCCCGGCTGCGCCCGCCTGGTAAGCTGCCCCTCCCCCGCCCACGTCCAGGACATCCGCCCCATGAAACGCCTCCTGCTCGGCACCCTGCTGGCCCTCGCCTTCGCCGCCCCGCTCCATGCCGACGACACCCCGCCGCGCCTCCTGCCCACGCCGGAGCAGGCCCAGGCCGCCTACCTGGGGTCGATGTTCCTGAGCCGCTACCACTACGCCATCCAGCCCCTCGACGACGCCCTGTCGGCACGCATCTTCGAGCGCTACCTGAAGAACCTCGACCCGGAGCACCTCTACTTCACCCGGGCCGACATCGAAGCCTTCGAGCCCTGGCGCAGCAGCCTCGACGACGCCATCCTGCTGGGGCGCCTCGACGCCCCCTTCGCCATCCACGAACGCCTCGCCGCGCGCAACGCCGAGCGCCTCGCCTACGCCCGCGGCCTCCTCGAGGCCGGCTTCGACTTCACCACCCCCGAGAGCATCGCCCTCGACCGCAGCAAGGCCCCCTGGCCGGCGGACGACACCGAGGCCCGCGACCTGTGGCGCAAGCGCGTCAAGAACGACTGGCTGCGCCTCAAGCTCGCCGGCCAGGACGACAAGACCATCCGCGAGACCCTGGGCAAGCGCTACGACAACGCCCTGGCCCGCAGCCGCCGGGTGCGCGGCGACGACGTCTTCCAGATCTTCATGAACGCCTACACCGGCACCATCGAACCCCACACCAGCTACCTGGGCCGGGGCTCGGCGGACTCCTTCGACATCACCATGCGCCTGTCCCTGGTGGGCATCGGCGCCGTGCTGCAGGAGCGGGACGAATACATCACCGTCCGCGAGCTGTCCCCCGGCGGCCCGGCGGCGCGCTCCGGCAAACTGGCCGTGGGCGACCGCATCGTCGGCGTGGGTCAGGGGCCCGGCGCGCCCCTCACCGACGTGGTCGGCAACCGGGTGGATGAAGTCGTCAAGCTGATCCGCGGCACCAAGGACACCCAGGTGGTGCTCGACATCCTGCCCGCCGACGCCGGCCCCGACGGCGCCCACCGGCAGATCACCCTGGTCCGCGACACCATCCGCCTCGAAGAGCAGGCGGCGAAGAAGAAGGTGCTCAACGCCGGCCCCGGCGACAGCGGCCCGCGCATCGGCGTCATCACCCTGCCCGGCTTCTACGAAGACTTCCAGGGCCGCCGCAGCGGCGACAAGGACTACCGCAGCGCCAGCCGCGACGTGGCCCGCCTGATCGACGAACTGAAGGCGGAAAAGGTGGACGGCCTGATCCTCGACCTGCGCAACAACGGCGGCGGCTCCCTGCGCGAAGCCGTCGAGCTGACCGGCCTGTTCATCGACACCGGCCCCGTCGTGCAGCAGCGCCGGGCCGACGGCAAGATCGAGGTGGAAAGCGACGAGAAGGCCGGCACCGCCTGGGACGGCCCCATGGCGGTGATGATCAACCGGGGCTCCGCCTCGGCCTCCGAGATCCTCGCCGCCGCGCTGCAGGACTACGGGCGCGCCGTCATCGTCGGCGAGACCAGCTTCGGCAAGGGCACCGTCCAGTCCCTGATCAACCTCGACCAGATCGCCCGCAGCGACACGCCCCGCTACGGTGAGCTGAAAATGACCATCGCCCAGTTCTTCCGGGTCAATGGCGGCACCACCCAGCTCAGGGGCGTGAGCCCGGACATCCGCTTCCCCTCGGCCTTCGACGACGACGAGTTCGGCGAGACCGCCTTCGACAACGCCCTGCCCTGGCGCGAGATCGCCGCGGCCCGCTACACCCCGGCCGGCACCCTGGGCCCGGTGCTGCCCGAACTCCAGCGCCGCCACGAGGCCCGCATCCGCAACGACAAGGCCTTCAAGGAGCTGCAGGAGGACGTCGCCGAGGCCCTCCGCCTGAAAGCCGTGCGCAGCCTGTCCCTGGTCGAAGCCGAGCGCCTCCAGGAAAAGGAGGCCCGCGAAGCCCGCCTGCGCACCCGCAGCACCCAGGACGCCGCCGCCCTCCGCGACGACGGCCTGCAGTCCGGCGAACGCAGCCTCAGCGCCGAACTCGACTCCGAAAAAGCCCTCAAGGGCCGCAAGGACACCCCCCTCGACGAAGCCGTACACATCGTCGCCGACGCCACCACCCTGCAGCCCCCAAAACAGGCCCGCCGATAGCCCCACCCAGGCCTGTGCGTGGGGTCGAATTCATTCGACCACGGACTTGTGATCACCGGCATGTCGATGGTCTGGCGTGTCGAGGCCGAATGAATTCGCCCCCCCGAGGACGAGCGCCGTTCAGGGCCGCCTAGCTGCGTCCCAGTGCTCGACGATCCGGCCGTCCTGGATGTGGCACGCCTCTCCCGGCGCCGGGGGCAAGCCCGCCCCATCGTCAGCGCAAGCGCATCCCCCGCAGATGCACGGGGCGCAGCAGCCCGCAGGGCAGGCGTGATGGGCACGCAGCAGCCCGCCCCGCCCCATTCCCGCGCTGAAAAATAAAACCCGCTACAGATCAAGGCCTTGCCCGGTTTCCCCGCCCGCCCCAGGCCGGCGCGAATGTTGCAATGCACGAGCGGAGGATGCGCTCTCGGGCGCCTCCCGACACTCCCTATCCAGCCAAGAAAGACATCATGAAAACCGCTCTCCTCCTCGCCGCCCTGCTTGCCGCCGGCACCACCAGTGTCTTTGCCCAACAGGCCGCCCCCGCCCAGCCCGGTGCGGCTGCGGCCAAGCCCTACGTCGCCCCGCCCTGGACCTACAAGACCAAGCAGCTCAGCCGCGCCGAGATCGACGCCCTGCTGGCCAAGCCCGGTGAAGTGCTGGTGCTCGACGTGCGCCGCCCCGACGAACTCATCACCCGCGGCAGCTTCCCGATCTTCCTGAGCGTCCAGTTCAACGAAGTCGAGAAGTACCTGGCCTACATCCCCAAGGACCGCAGCATCATCACCGTCTCCAACCGCGCCCACCGGGCCGGCGACGTGGGCGACAAGCTCACCGCCAAGGGCTTCAAGATAGCCGGCGCCGCCGGCTCGCTGGATTACGAAGACCA
>Ga0116181_1003864_pt1 | contig 11484 bp, 4 predicted proteins | sample AD_UKC075_MetaG_FD_89752 | JGI IMG/M metagenome (GOLD analysis project Ga0116181, IMG submission 89752) | Active sludge microbial communities of municipal wastewater-treating anaerobic digesters from USA - AD_UKC075_MetaG | ecosystem: Engineered > Bioreactor > Anaerobic > Digestate | place: USA...
AATTAGTACAGATGGTGAATAGTTACTTTAGGAATAATAACAAGAAATGTAATAATTAGAAGATTAAATAAAACGTAGAAAAGATAATTTAGTATATGATGTTAAATTTTTATCTTGATTTATTTATTATGTTTTTATGATTTTAAGGGGTGGTTAAATTGTCTAAATAAGATTTTGACGAAAATAGTCTTCAAAACGATATACAATAAATTAAAGATAAATATTAATCACTTATTGATTCAGTATTAACATCTGGAATTGATAACATCAAGACGGATAATTAACAAGATACTGAAACATTTAAATACTACTTTGATATAATTTTAAGACAACTTGAAAATACAAACAAAGAAACTGATTAATCAAATGAAATCACACAAAATTTGTCTGAAATGTTAAAAATTACATATGAATTTATAAATTAATTTTTAACTCAAAGACAATCATATTATGACGTATTAACAACATTAAAAGAAAATATTGACTAAATAGATATTAATATACCATAAAAATAAGATTATATATCTAATAATGAAATATAGGATATTGAGAAACGTAATTCTGAATTACATAGTACATTAACAAAATATCAACAATTGATTTATTCAATCAATGATTTTAATAATTAAATTTTATTACTACTTAATAGTATTTAGGATATTCTTGAATACATTTAAATAAAGAAAAATTAAAAAAAAAGTGAAATTTAAAAATAAAATATATTAATGAAGAACTAATAAATTTTGGAATAAATACCAATATTAAAAAATATTTAATTAAATATATAATAAAATAAAAACTTATAAAATGTGGATGAGTTACTTAATGTTATAAATAATTAATAATTATAAATTCAGAATATATTTAGTAATATGGAAAATAAAAGTTATTCAAAAACATAATTATAAATGGTTCAAATAATATAGAATATGGATAATTAATTTTCTACAATTGTTTAATGTATAAACACTTTGAACATGGTGATATAACAAATATTTACAAATATAATAGATATGATAGTAGAATAAAATATATAAAATTAAGATTCTTTTGAAACAGTTAAAAATAATTAATTACAAATAATACAATAGTAAAATAAATAATTTGATGATGTACAAAATTTATATTAGAATTTAGTAGATCTTTTTATAAAACAAGATGATTCAATATTTTCAGAAATGTAAAATGTTATAAAAATGTTTCTTTTAAATATTATATCAATTATTTAGATAATAAACAACATTCAATAAACATTAAATATATTTAATGAAAATATTGATATAATATTGAAAAAATTAGATGATTTATCAAATGATATTTATAAATTATAATTGATAGTTGACAAAGAATAATAAAACAAAGACCTTATTCAACGTGTAATTATAATGATAGTTTAAATTTTATTATATTTTTTTGGAACGTAGAATTTCGATAAAATAATAGACTTCTTTACGAAACTTTTTAATATATGAAAAATCTTATAGTAAGAAGAAGTGATTAATATGTAGAATACTAATGATTATAAGAATACTAACAATAAGAAGAAACGATTTTTATTTAATTTATTTTAAGTTAAATAATCACCAAAGTAAAAATCTAAGGTGATTGAAATAGTATCATACTTAGGTGTTATTTTTGTTATTCTTTTGCTTGTTGAGTTTGTCCACTTCCATATATTGTATTAAACATATACATAAAAAAATAATACACAAAAACAATTAACGAATGAATAACGTGAAATATAATATGAATTTTAATCACATATTGAATACATATATAAAAATAATATATATTTTGAAAGTATGTACGATGTATATTAAACATTGAAAAATAATCCTGAAACATTAAAACTAAATTCAACAAATAAATAATATAATAATGATGTTTAATAACAATAAGTGTTTAATAGTTGGAATATATTTGTGAGTCTATTTAATACATTATAAATTTACTAAGATGGAATTTTATTGTTACGTCCTTAAAATTAAACTGAATAATCAAATAATTCTAATTAATAATCATATGATGTTTTTTATTTGTATTCATCAAAACAACAAGAAAAACAACAATCAGATTTTTAATCTATACTATATACAGTAAATGTTTATTCATTTAATGTTGTTAAAGTTCCAATTCTTAAAAGTTTTACTAATTAAATGGATATAAATATAAACGAAATAAAACGTTAATATTAAGAATAACAATCAATATTATCTTTATTTGATACTCAAACATATTATATTATATTTCCATATGATTATTTATAAAATTTAGATAAAATAGATAGTTAAAACAACATATCAGTGGATGATGATTAATTATTTTATTAATTTGACAAACAAAAAGTAATTTAATTTTCATCATTATTACAAAAATACTAAAATGAAATAAAAAAATATAATAATAATTTGTCATAAATATAATATATGATGTTTACTGTTAATGTACATGATTAATTAACAATACCTGATATGTATAAAAATCAACAAATTCTGTAAATTAATAATGACGTTTATAACATAAATGATTGTCTAAATTACTATGTTTAGTTTAATAATTAAAATTAATTACAAATTACATAGTCATTTGTTTTATAAAGTAATAAAACAGTTTATTAATTTTATTTTTATCAGTATAACATTTAATTTTTTGTTTTATATTTGATTTTAGTATATGAATAATTAAGATAGAAAAACAGAAAATAACAAAAATAATAATTTATGTAAGTATAAAAATAGTAACAAGATTAATAATAACAAATGTATGTACTACAAAATTAAATGTAAAATATAAAGGAAAATTATAAGACTAATATTGAAACAACATAATAAATGTAACATTTTATAAATAAATAAACAACTTTAATTTCTTAATAAAATGAAATTAAAGACAATAAAAAAGAAGACACTGGAGGTAATAATACATGAAAAATTCAATGATAGAGAAAGTTAATTTATTAGAAAAACAAGTAAAATCAACTAAATAATTATACCAAAAGTTTAAAATCACAAGATAATAGAAGGTTTAATTTCCTTCATAAAATGTACTATAACAATAAATTGTTAATATTGATTCGTTTATATAAAAAAAGATATTGGAAAATAGTAATATTTTTAATAAATTTTATTACGAAATGTATCATGTTACATATTATCCTAATAAATAACACATTCAAATTTTCAAAAAATTACTCTAAATTAACCTTTCCTTATATCAAAATAACTTCGATGAAGTAGATTCCTTATTTATCAGTTCATAATAAACAAGTAAAAAATTTTATATTTCATCAAGTTCTTAAAACATATTATAGAAAACATATAAACCACATTACATCTCTCAAACATCATAATTACTTAATTTGTTATAAGAATGTATAAATTAACCTGAATAATTTAGTGGATAAACAATTATATATGTTAGAGGTGTAGGTGGTTTCATAGATTAGTATATACTTGAATAATTGTTATAAGTTATTCCTGAAAAAATTCTTAAAACAATGAAAATTATATTCCTTTTGAATTTTAATGGATACTAAAAAATTGTTAAATTAAAATATCAAAGATGAAATTAAAAAAATAAAGGAGAGGATTAAATCCTCTCCTTTTTGTTTCATATTAATTATATTAATCAGTTCATTATACTGTAACTTCCATTCCAGATTAGAGTACAAATACATTGATTGTTATATATTCTAACGTTCCAACTGGTATTATTCTAAAACTGACTGAAATTTCATTTCTATTTCTTTGTTCATCTGTTTAACTAATTTCGTATTATTAATCTTCAACTTATCCACTTTATATAAGTTCATTCCTAAATTAATATAGTGTGTTTGAAATATTTGTTAGTGTATTTTGGTTATATACTTCAAACAAATAAGGTTTAAGTCTGTTTTTCAATTCTTTGACAACATTCAAAGACACAAATCTTCTGACTGATAATCTATTTAGTTTAGAGAACATTTGATACTATGTCTTATTACCCCAAATATATATTTATGAATTTATTTCTTTATAGAACGGATTTATTGAATTATTATATAGTTAATCTCTATCATTTCTTGTAAGTTCAAATTACATCATATAGACACCTGAACCAACTGATAAATCAATAACTTTTCCATTTTTCTAACCTTATTATTATACATGATAACCTAATGTTGAATCAATTTCTTGTAATTTTGGAAGTACTAATTATGACGGTGGTATATATATTTACTGATTATTTGAATTATATGTCATAAACCACGGATAGAATATTTATTAATATGAACTATTTATATTTGTTGATTAGTTTTGTACTTATGTTTCAAATTCACTTCTTTTTGTTTAGTTTTAAATGTCAACTATTTATACTTAATCTTTTTTATCTTCTTATACTTTTACAACTCTCTGAATTATTTAATCAGACACCCAACCTTAGTTTGAAACATAATCAAATGGTAAATCATATTCAACAAACATATCAAATAATGATTACAAGTCTTAGACAAGTTTTTATTTTTATTGTTGTTGTTCATTTATTTATTGTCCTTTGTTATTTACAATTGATACATGTTGTTCTGAATCAACTGTCTAATCATCAAATAATACTTCAGTTCCATTTTACAATGTTAACATGAAAACTCCTTCAGTACTAACTGAATAATCTTCAGTTACAAGTTTCAATTTATTAATAAATGATTATCCTTGTGGATTTGTATTGTGTATTTATGTTACGTATTTTGATGATTTAAATACATCTTAAATATACAATGATTTTCCTGTTTGACTATCAACAACATTTTTTTCAAATACAAAATCGAACGTTTCTACTGTTTAACCATCAAATAATACTGTTTACGTGAAATGTCTGTATTTTGGTACTCCTACTCCTTATGATGTATTCTTTATTGGTTCTATTTTTATTTGTAGTCTATTATTGAAATAGACACCTGGAAATTTTTATAAGAATAATATTGTAGTATTTTAACTTTGTGATTATACATATTATTGTTATTCTTCAAGTGTCTTTATATTCAACACATCTGTACCAGTTATTTATAATTCATATCTTGTTACTTCGTTATCTTCTATTTTCTCAATTAAATCAAATTTTACTTATTTTTATTAATATGTTTATTCTTTTTATTACCTTATTATCCATTATGGTTAATTCTTCAAATAGTTATATTATACATATTATGAAGGATGTCCTGTTTCTATTGGATCATAACTTCCAAAAAAGTCTAAAAATTCTGACTGATTCCTACAAAGTACTGGTGTATTTGGTATACCTTTAAGAGTATGTACCACAAATTATCCTTAGTGTTATAATGATTAAGGATATTATACATTTTGTTCTACATTAGAAATATCATATACATTTACTATAATTTTTGGTTCTCCCATTAATTCAGTCATATCATATACCCCCTTATATTATTAAAATATTTCGTACAATTATAATTTGAAACATACATAAACCATAAAACCTATTTTTAAGTTTTATTTTGTTATATAATAAGTAATATGTTTTCATATTTTTTAAACAAAGTTTAATAAACATATAAAAAAAGTAAACGGAGATTATCTCCGTTTACTATATGATATAATATTATAAAATATAGATAATGTTATCTATTAATCAATGAAGTCGTCTATTACGATTATGTCTCATTGATCTAAGTCTTTCATATTATTCTTCTTGTTAATCTTTTCCTTTTTTAGTCTTATTTCTCTTATTTAGTCTTTCGTGTATTCTTCTTTTTCTTCTCAATTATTCTTTTATTTCTTCAACTTCTTCATCGTCAACATCAATATCATCAACATCAACATCAATATCATCAACATCAACATCGGTGTCTTTTTGTAACATTTATTTAAGTTCCTTTATCATCTATTCCAATTCAGATATTTTTTATTATAATTCTGATTCGGAATCTTCATCAACATCAACAATAACATCTTCATTATCAAAATCTTCTTCTTCTCTAAGTTATTTTAGTTATTCAACCATTCTCTTTTTTCTCATAATCCGATTCATACTTTCCTTAATTTATTTTTCTCTTTTCTAATCAAAATCTCTTTTTTCTGTTCTATTTACCATATTACTCCCCCCTTAAATTTTTCTACGTATTTATTTCAATTGTTCTTTAAGTTCATCTACATTGGTATCTTAATCTTATTTATCTTCACTTTCACATTAACCTTTTTTGACTTATTTTTTCTCTTGTGTTACCATTTGTTGTTTCTTTTATTCTAATGACTGAACATATTACAATAGTGTACGTATTTACTCTTAAACTTCATCTTCAGTTACTTCTGGTTCAGGTGATACTGAAGGATATTATAGTTGATTATTAATTGTTTACTATACATCTGATGATGTTGTCATTTCTGGTGTCATATCAACATCTTCAGTTACTTCTTCTTGTTCTGTTTCTTCTTAACTTGTCTTTTTCCAATCATTAATTTCTTGTACAAGTTCATCAATCTTTGAAATTTATTGTGTTATCAATTGAGATATTTCATCACCTTATTATTCAGGTTTTTCTTCGGTTTCTTCAGGTTCTTAATCAACATCATCTGATTCTTCATCATCAGATTAATCTTATATTTACTTATCAACTTATTAGTCAATACTTGTTGATTCTTCAGATTCATCTGGTAATTCTTCAGATGTTTCTTCTGTTTTTTGTTCTATGTTTTCTACTTGTTCATCATCGAGTACATCATCTTATTCTTTTTGTTCTTTTTATACTTTAGTTTCTTTATCTGTAACTTGTCCCATTAACTATTCTATAATATCTTTTATATTTTCACTGTTTTTCTTTTTATTTTCCATGTTTATTTCCCCCTTTAACAATAAAATTTGTGATTAATATCGTTAATAATATTATTACTATTTTAAGTTTCTATCTGATGTGTCATAATTATAATATTTTTAACATTTTCAAATATTTTTAACAATGTAATATTAAAATCAATTCATACTATAATTATTTGTTACATTGGAATTAATTATATCCAATAATTGATATATAGTATAATATGTTTCCTAATTATTAAGTTATTCGATGTGTTTCAAATTATTATCGTTTTATCTAAAATATTATATACTATTTTAAGAATATAATTTTTCATTAAAATATGTGTAATTATTTATAGAGTTGATGTCTTAAATTTCAAATACATCAATATAATTTAATATTATTTCAGGTTAGTTTTATTATTCATTATTACTACAAATAACAAAATTGTTTGAATAATTTTATTTATTAAATGTAATTCCTTATGTTTCTTGTTCACCTATGTATATTCCATTAACATATTATTTCATTTTCTTTTATGTAATTAAGTCATAACACAAAATAACTTCATTCCATCCTTATGGAAGTACTTATTCAATATCTTTGTTTTAAGTTCCATCACCTACCCTGAATAATACAGTATTTTATTTAACTTAAATTAATGGTTACTTAAATTAATCACCTTATTATTATCTTAATCCGATATATTGATATGATGATTTATTATATTGTTATGGTATATAAACTTTAAGTTTAATTTATTATTTTGATAATTTTTGTTTGTCTTGTTCTGTAAGTGGTATAGAAATTGATGGTGTTTAATGATTATTTTATACGTGTTATTTTTCATACGATACTTTCTTTTATATGTAAGGAAGTTATACATAAACTATAGATGGATACAAACAATCTTATAAAGACAATTCCGTTAGTTAATTTTATTAATCTAAATAAGGTACGATTTCAATACCTAAAGTTTAATTTAAAACATTATTTTAAATAGATAGTTCACCATCAAGATGGTATTATTTAGTATCATACGAATCAGTTATTATTTTAGTATAATATGGTGTTTCTTATATTCTATTTCCTGATTGATTGTTTATGAAGAATCTGTATTTGAACATGTAAACTTTATTTACGTCAACATTTGTACTAAATTATAATTTGTTAATATCGTCAACGATTTGATTTCTATTATATTATTCTTATAGTTGTTGAACATACTATATATATTCTTATGGTGTTAATTAATTTATTGTTTGTGTTTAGTCGTTGTACAATTTTTTAAAGTAATCTGTATATTATTATAACTAAACATCTTATTAAACATATAATTGATTATTTTATTAAATATTAAATGATTGATTAAAATTAATTTTTATAGATGGATTTAATTATTGTAATTATGTATTACTATATAATTTTTACATATATCCTAAATTAATAATCAATTAGTTAATATTATCTTAGATATACTCAACATTTGTCTTTACTTGTTAATTATTAATATATACATTTTAATTTTGAAGATTATAACTATTTTGAATTAAATTATTATACTCCTAACTGTAAAGTAGTTAACCTGATTATTATTCTAATATTTCACGATATATATATACAGGTTGTACATTAATATTTACATTTTGTGTTTATGTTGATTTTTATTATATATTAATAGAAAGTTCTGAATTTAGATAAATTAAATTGTTTTTCTATGATAGAAATTGTGGTAATATAACAAGTTATTTATCTGTTGGATTTTCTAATTCAACTTCTATTGTTTGTTATTCATCGGATTAATTTATTTGTATTTCTTTTATTTATTTTAAATTTGTTACATCTTAATTCATTTTATTTATATTGTTTTGTATAAAATTATAGATGTCTGAATTTTCTGTTAATGATGAAAATACTTGTTGTTGTATTTAATATTCTTATAATTATTAAATAGATTAGTATTCAAATTATTTCTATACAATTGAAATTAGTAATGTAATGTCTTTGTTAGAACTAACTTTAATAACAAAAGATATTTTTTCATGTGGATTTATATGTATATAATTATCTTATTACATATTAAATTAATATTGTTATTATATCATATTTAAATTTGAGTAATATTGATTAATACCATACAATTACGTATTTTGTTTCATTAACATTTTCATATCATTATAATTCAATGGTTTAAATTATTTTTTAAGAGTAAAAAGTTATTTAGTTTGTGATTATGTTAGTGTTGTTTATTACTATACATTATTATTATCAACAATTAGTGTAGTACTATTATAAGATTCAACAGTACAATCATAATGGTATTGTAAATATTATAATTCTTCTTGTGTTAAATCATCTGTAGTTTATTAAATTGTATTAATATTATGTATATGTTGTGATTGTTATGATAAATATATATCAAGTTATTTATTTGTTATATATTCTGTAAAAAATAGATTTGAAATTTGTAAATTAGTTATGAAATAAGGTGATACTATAGAAAACTGAATTGACTAAATTCCATCTGATGGTATATCGTTAAATATAAATTAGATAGAAGTTTTTGTTTTACCAAAGTTATCGATTATTTGTTATTTTGTTTACGTAACTAATTGAGAGTTTACGATTAATTTTTATGATATTTTAATTGTTTCTTCATCATACATTGTACTTAAATTTTGAAAATCACAAATAAAGATATAGTTTTTGTGTTATTTAACATCACTAATATTAGATAATGTAAATATCTACGGATTTTAGTCTGTATTTTAATAGAATAGTTATTGAAATTTACCATTATTTTGTGATGTTATCGTTGTTTATGAATTACTGGTTATTGTTGTTTCATATGTTTTTAAAATATACTGATTTAATACTTTATTGTTTTCATAGAATGTATCTGTTTATATATTATTTTCGTATAGTTTTAAATTAAATTATTATTGTTTTGTATCTTATTAAACAGATAACTATTGATTTAGAATGTTTGATTTATTATTTTTCTGTTAAATATTTTCACTACTTGTTTATATTTTATTTATCATTAATGGTTTACGTTATATGTTGTATATATATCTTTCATTGTATTATTGTTTGAATAACGTCTCATACATCATGTATATTAAATCAGGTTAATTAGTAACATTTTCACTTGTTTACCATTACCAGTCCCATAAAATGTTCATTAATTATAACCGTTTTTATTCTTGTTATGAAGGTCTATACCAATACTTTCCGTCAGGACTTTTCCATTACATAAAAAATTGATATACATCAAATATATCATATGCAATATTTTAATTTACAATATTTTTACTGAATTACGCAGGACTATACAATTCATATTCTGAATAATCAATGTATCTGAAAACAGGTAAATTCTCATAAAGTTGTATAAACAAGTTTTATAATTCTCTTTGTTGTGATGATGTTTCTTATAACACACCATTATATAACAAGTTTTTTGTGTATGTTAATTTAATCAAACCATATTAATATTTTTAATAGTCAGAAAAGATAATTATATCTTCTGTTAATTATTTTTATTATAATTCTTTCTATTTATCAGATATTAATGTGTTAAGTTGAAACATATCATTTATATTTCTTGGTAATGTATCTTATTATTTATCTATGTATTTTATTGTTTTTACATTAGATTGTTCATTATACAAAGGTGTAACAAATTACTTTTCGTATTATGATTATTAAAGGAAATAATCCGTATAGACTATTTTTGAATTTGGTATCATTTGTTTTATTCGTTTAAATAACTTGTTAACTTAGTATAGAGTTCCTTTAAAGTCTATGTTTTTAAGTAATTCGTAAATAAGAAATTTGTCAATATGTTCATTATACGATAGAATATATGATGAAATATTTAATTCATTTTATTTTTATTTTACAATTGATAATGGTTATATTTCTATATTATAGATTGATTTAAGTTATGTACCTTATATATAATTTTGTTATTACATATGTGACAAATATTAAAGGATATTTTATTTAAACATATTTTTTTATTCTTCATCTTTTTAAATGTCGTTATATATCATATGTAACACAGATGGATTAATATCACCTTGTGTAAAATTAATAACATCAAATATATTATACCAAATATCATTGTATAATTATTCATACTAATATACATATTACACTATGTATTTTTTTATTGTTGTTGTATTTTCTGTTTAACTTGTAAATAATTATTCTAATTACTTGTTTTTTATATACTATTCGTCAAAGAATTATGTTTCTATACTTACATCAATTAAATTAAAAATTTTGATCTAACTATTAATAATATCGTGATTTAATACTATTGATTATATATCAATGTTAAAATATATTTCAGGAATATTGAATTGTATAAATACAAGAGAATATTATTAGTTTTATTGTTTTGTAACTGTTTCATTCATTTGTTTATTTAATATATCTTCTTAATACATACCCGATATTTATTAATCAAAATACTAAATAAACTTATTCTATGTTAGGGGTTATATATGTGTGTATGTTAGTATATTATTTTGATTCTAATTTTGTTAATTGATATATTAATTATTATACAACAATCTAAACAAAAAATATGGATTACCTTTTGATTAATCAGACTAACCAAGAATGAATTACATTATTTTATTTTTTTCAGATTATGTTTGTGTCAAATTTAGTTATAATCCATA
>Ga0116181_1003868_pt1 | contig 11476 bp, 11 predicted proteins | sample AD_UKC075_MetaG_FD_89752 | JGI IMG/M metagenome (GOLD analysis project Ga0116181, IMG submission 89752) | Active sludge microbial communities of municipal wastewater-treating anaerobic digesters from USA - AD_UKC075_MetaG | ecosystem: Engineered > Bioreactor > Anaerobic > Digestate | place: USA...
AGGCGGACATATCTGGATGAAGCTCAGTCCAAATGCAACTACTATGCAGTTTAAAACTACGGCAGTGTCTACAGTAAAAGGTCAGTCTGTTGCGCTCTACCCTAATCCAGCTACTACTGCCGTGCATCTTAAGAAAGCAAGTACTTACCGTCTCTACAACATCACTGGTACCTTGCTGAAAACTGGCACCGTTGCTGCCGATGAGCCCATATCGGTACAGCAACTGCTGCCGGGCGCTTATTACCTGCAAACCAATAACGGAGCAAGATATTCTTTCATCAAAAACTAAACTTCGACATTATGAAATCGTTTATTTTAAGTAGTTGTTTGGGATTTTTTCTTCCGTTTTTGCTTGCAGCACAAAGCACACCACTCTACACATGCAAACCGGTTGGCATGACTTTGAGTTCTTTGGGTGTTGCTCCTATTTTTGATTATATTCCACCCATATACAGTCAACTCCTGTACAAACACAGCGATTTCCCTAGCATACCCATACAAGGGGTAATAACAGATCTGTATGTACAGCTAAGAACCAAAACACCAAAAGGATTTAAATTGGATAACCTCACCATCCAGATGGGCATGACAAATCTCTGCGGCTTTACAATGAGTATGCACATGCAAAAGTTGCCCATGATCACTGCCGGAATGGATACCGTGTTTTATGACAGCAGCTATGTACTAGCCGACTCTATACCAGCAGGGGCATGGTGGCGGGTTCCCTTACAACAGCCCTTTCATTACGATTTTTCTACTGGATCCATAGATAGCTGTAAAAACCTGCTGTTGGAAATTTATGGCAGGGGAGAGCCTGCTTTTGAAGGAGCAACCTTCGCTGTTCCTGGAATGGAACCGAAATATTATGGCTTTAGTACTTCCGAAAGACACCTTATGGCTGACTCTGCTACGAAGCATTATACCACTTCTTTTGGAGCTCTTTATATGATCGGTTTCAATCCTAAACCAGATCCGGTGGGGGTAAAGGAGGTGAGTAATAGCCAAATCACAATCTATCCCAATCCTACTAAAGGCTATCTATACCTGTCATCAACACCACGTCCCAATACTGCCTTTAGCATCACCGATATCACCGGTAGGCAGTTGCTACAAGGTGTGGTAAAAGACAATTCCATATCGGTGCAGTCCTTACAGCCCGGCTTGTACCTGCTGCGCATAGGTACAGAGGTGTTGCGGTTTGTGAAGGAGGAGTGAGGTAAGGGATAGTAATCGAACTTTTTTTCTCATATACATAAACATGCCTCCAATTAGTATCTAAATTTTGGAGGCATGTTTACTTTGCGGTTTGTGTATAAGCGTATTATTGACTCTAAAATGTGCCAACTACTAAAAAGTTATTTCATAGGCTCATCAGTTGCTAATTTAATAGTTCTACTTATTTCCGTGCTAACGCCTTCTACTTTATTTCCTGCTTTATCCAGAAGTGTCAATTTAATAGTATTAGAGCCTAATGGTAGGTTTTTAAGTAAGTAAGATTTCCATTCGTTTAAGATAAAAGCAGTATCTACACCATCACCTGTTACCTGTGCTTTTACGGTATAGTCAGTACCTAGTGTTGCATTCCACAGATAGAAATCCAACAATAGATTTTCTATGTCTTTACCTAGATAATCTCCTTTAGGACGGCTATAGGTAAGCATCGGTGTTGTAGGAGTAGCCATTTTTTGCAATTTCCCTTTTTCATCTATTTTAAAATTGTAAAGCAATGCAGCTCCCGGACTTTTGATACTTTGATGATAAGAGCGCGATAAGAATGCCACTAGAGAATGTTCTGAGTTTTTAGCAAGGGTTACTTGATTCTTGGGTTCATACAAGGCTTTATAAGGGGCATTATCCATGATAAAATGAATATGCTGCCCGTCTTTTGAGTTGTTGCATTGCATAGATTCGGCATCTGTAGTTTGTGCTTTTAGTTCGTAGTTGCTTACCTTGAAATTAAATGTCAGCTTTACTGAATCGGTTCCTTGTTCTTCCACCTTTACATCTTCCATGGCTAGTTTTGCCTCATTAAATTCCACAGAACTAGGAAAATCTGCTATTGAAACTATAGGAGTTGCAACTTTTTGAGCGGTATCAGTTGTTGCAGTTTCAGAAGTGGTGTTGCCATCTCCACAGCTAATCAAAGCGAGGGTTGCTAAAGCAGGAAAGGCATAATTAATAAATAGATTACGGTGTTTCATAAATATAAATTGGCTTTAAATATTAGTTGTACTCTTATGGAGTAGCGAAAAAGTAAAAGTATCAAATGTATCTCAACCACACTACCCTAACTTATGAATAGCGGTATAGCCTTTTATCTATAAGCTTTCAAAACGCCTTCCAATAAAGGGATGTATCTCTCCTAGTCATTCGTTCAATAGTTCATTCATCAGTTGAGGTTGACTGCATTGCTCAACGTGAAAATTTATTTAACACCCACCATTTTCAGAAAATTTTAATAGAACTGAATTTTGAAAGGCAAGCTTTGGGGTTAAATTTGTTGCATTAATCAATGGCAGCCGATACCAGCCCATGCTTACCACATCAGAAATTTTACAACGAGTTCGGAGAATAGAAATAAAAACGAAAGGACTCAGCAATCACATCTTTGCAGGCGAATATCATTCGGCATTTAAAGGTCGTGGCATGTCGTTTAGTGAGGTACGTGAATATACTCCCGGCGATGATGTAAAGGCTATAGATTGGAACGTGACGGCTCGATTCTCTCATCCTTTTGTAAAGGTTTTTGAAGAAGAACGGGAACTGACCGTGATGCTATTGGTGGATATGAGCAATAGTTCGTTGTTTGGCACTAAAGGTCGTTCTAAAAAAGAATTGATTACGGAGATCTGTGCTGTACTTTCTTTTTCTGCTGTTACTAATCAAGATAAAGTTGGTGTGATATTTTTTAGTGATAAGATAGATAAATACATCCCTCCTAAAAAAGGGAAAAGTCATATTTTAAGAATCATCAGAGAACTTATTACTATAGAACCAAAACAACATAAGGACACACAAGTTGCCCTAGCTTTAGACTTTCTAAATCATGTAGTAAAAAAGAAAACAATTGCTTTTGTTTTAAGTGATTTTATGAGCCGTCCTTATGAAAAAGCACTACAACTAGCAGCTAGAAGGCATGATGTTATCGGTATTCAAGTATTTGATAAAGCAGATCGAGACCTACCGAATGTAGGCTTGGTACAAACTGTAGATGCCGAAAATGGATCCGCTACTTGGATAGATACCCAAGATAAAGGACTGCGCATTCAATACCAGAAAATGTTTGAAGAACAACAACAATATTTCTTACAAAGTTTTCGAAAATGTAATGCCGGCTTGATTTCCATACGAACCGATGAAGACTATATTAAAAAATTACAAGGTTTTTTTAAAACTAGATAAATGCCTATAAAATTTGCCATCAAAAGCTTAGGCTGGGTATTAACTCTATTGATTTGCCAACAAAGCTTTGCTCAACAACAAGAAGTATCGGTACATGCAAAATTAGATGCGGTAGATATCACCATAGGCGACCAGATAAAACTATTTATTGAAGCTCGCAAAACAGGTAACCACACGCTACTGTGGGCTACCCTTCCGGATACGTTTAATCAATTAGAAATTGTTTCAAGAGGGAAAATAGATACCTTACAAGAAGGTACCACAACAGTATATAAACAAAAGCTACTCCTCACCGGGTTTGATAGTGGATTATTTAAAGTTCCCTCCTTTCAATTTGCTACGACCAACCCTTCCGGTAGTACCACGATACTTTCCACAGATAGTTTTCTGGTAAATGTCACTACGGTACCAGTAGATACCACACAACCCTTTAAAGGCATCAAAAATATCATTGCTGTAAAACCAGATTGGAAACAATACCTTCCTTGGATATTCGGAGGAATTGCTCTACTTGTGCTACTTATTTTCTTGGTTAAAAAAATCATCGAAAAGAAACCGGCACCTGTAATTACGATTACTCCGGAAACATCCTATCAAAAAACATTGCGTTTATTAGAAAGTTTGGAGCAAAAAAAACTTTGGCAATCCGGCAATATAAAACTCTACTATATAGAACTAACGGACATTTTGCGAGGTTATATCGAAGAGCGGTTTAAAACGCCTGCAATGGAATTGACTACAGACGAATTGCTAACTCAATGCCATAACCACAAAGAAATGAGCAAGCATTATGATGAGTTATCACAAATACTCACTACTGCAGACTTAGCAAAATTTGCCAAAGCACAGCCGTTACCTTTCGAACATACACAAAGCATAACTCTTACTCGAAATTTTGTAGAAGCTACTAAACCTGTAATTGTAGAAACCAATCCTCAATCTGCTTAACTCATGGATGCTTTATTAGACTGGAAACATATCAGCTTTGCTCAACCCTATTTTTTTGGACTGCTCTTGCTTTTACCATTACTAATATGGTGGCAACTGAAACAACAACAAACGCCACTATTAAGACTAAGTAGTACCTTTCATCTAAAACGAATGCCGGCTACTTTCAGAGTTCGGTTCCGCCCTATTCTTACGGTGCTTCGGGCACTTACCTTGACCTTTTTGATAATAGCTCTAGCAAGACCTCAATCCAGTAATGTATCAGAAACAATAGATAGTGATGGTATCGATATCGTACTATCGATAGATGTGTCCGGTAGTATGCTTGCCGAAGACTTAAAACCTAACCGCATAGAAGCCGCTAAAAAAGTAGCTTTAGATTTTGTGGAAAAGCGAATAACCGATAGAATCGGTGTGGTCATTTTCTCAGGCGAAAGCTTTACACTTTGCCCCATCACCATTGACCAAAATGTGTTGCGCCAACAACTTGAAAGTATCCGAAGTGGAATGTTGCAAGATGGAACGGCAATAGGTGAAGGGCTAGCAACCGCTGTAGATAGAATTAGAAAATCTAATGGTAAAAGTAAAATCATCATTCTTTTGACTGATGGCGTAAACAATGTAGGCAAGATAGGACCTGAGCTCGCCTTAGAAATTGCTAAAGCTTATAAAGTGCGTGTCTATACCATTGGTGTAGGTACAAAAGGCATGGCACCCTATCCTACTCCTACTCCTTTTGGTGTGCAGATGCAAATGCAAGAAGTGCAAATAGACGAAGCCTTGCTCCAAAAAATATCTAGTGAAACCGGTGGTAAATATTATAGAGCTACCGACAATAAATCTTTAGCAAAAATCTACAACGACATTGATAAACTAGAGAAGTCCAAGGTGGAAATCAGCACTCACAAACGCTATGCAGAACTCTTCTTCCCGTTTGCAGCCATTGCATTAGCTTGTTTGAGTCTAGAAATTATACTACGCTACACGTATTTTAGAAGTATCACGTAAGAGTTGCATGGAGCAAATCTTATTCAGGAGATTTACTATCCATAGTGATTGTAACCGGTCCGTCATTTATCAAACTTACTTTCATATCCGCACCAAACACTCCGGATGCTACGGGATTGCCTAATGCTGTTGCAAGCTGACTGATAAAATATTCATATAAAGGAATCGCTACTTCAGGTCTTGCAGCTTTGATAAAAGAAGGTCGGTTTCCTTTTTTATAGGAAGCATGTAACGTAAACTGACTGATGACTAGAATCGCACCCTTCGCAGTTTTGATATCAAGATTCATCAATCCATTTTCATCATTAAAGACCCGAAGCTGTACTACTTTTTTCACCAGCCAATCGACATCATCTTTGGTATCTGCGGCTTCCACACCTATCAAGATTAAAAAGCCCTTAGCAATGGCTGCTACTGAACTTCCATTGACCGCAACATTGGCTTCACTTACTCGTTGAATGACGACACGCATACGTTACTAAATTTATGAGTTGAGGAAATTTTATAAGGAGGGTTTCTTGTCTTGGTATAATTCGTTTAGCTGCTGTTCCATAATGCCAAAGGTCTTTTCTTTTAAAGCTTGTACCTCCAAACCATCCACATCAATAGGCGGTAGAAAGTAGGCACGATTCTTACCAGGCTTTAGTTTCCACCAATGGCTATAATGCCACCGAAACGGAGTATCAGGAAATAGAATTGGCAAGATGGGTGTTTGAGTATTGACCGCCAAACGAAAAGCTCCATCATAAAAATCTTTTAAAACAGCCGGTGTTTCATTAAAACTGCCTTCAGGGAAAATGGCAATATGGGATTCATTCTTCAATAAACGCCACATCAACTTCATACTCTTCGTACGGCTTTGTGTACTGCTTCTATCTACAAGAATAGTTAGCTGTTTATAAACCATACCGAATATGGGAATGTGTACCATCTCTTTTCTTGCTAAGGTGCGGAAATAGGCAGGTATCGCTCCATAAATATTTATCGTATCGAGATAGGAAATATGATTGGCTACCACAATGTACTTTTTATCGTTTGGGAAACTCCCATAACAACGAAGTGGCATCCCGATGAACATCAACCAAAGCCTTGCCCAATAATGAACCACATAATAGATAAACTTCCTAGACTTACTCGTATTGATAAGCCCTGAACAAAGAAAAATAGGAAAGGCAAGCACTATGCTGATAAGGAAACTAACCACTACATATAACACGTAGAAGGGTTGCCACAACCATTGAATGCCTTTCATACGAGAACTATTAAATGAAGCCAGCGTTACATTCCGGGGAACAAAGGTCTTGCTATACCCGCTCTAAAAGGCCAAGGAATAGTAACAAAAATGATGATGGCAGCAATTAAGGTGAACCAAAATAACTTCTTGAATTTAGAAGCATCGTTAATATCTTTTTTAGTAGCAGCATATCCAAAATGTACAAGAATAACACTGATAACCATACCAGTAATGTGCTCTACTGCCCAGAATCTACCAATAGTATCTTTCATCAATGTAGCCATACCTTGGTTTTCAATATTCTTTAAACCCCATGCTCCGACTAGATACAAATACATACCAATGAGCAACTGTATGTCCATGCTTATCATTAAAAACAAAGCACTTTTTTTATCACCAGAAGTGAATGGACGATTGCCTTTAAAGGAACGAACTAACGTTATAATCATAAAAATGATCACCACCCATCGCATGATATTGTGTAAATGTAACAGACCTACTTGCATATTGATTTTTTGATTAGTGCTGCCAAAGATAAGGATAACAGAGATTAGTTCTGCCTTTGGTCATCTGATTGTTTTCCGATAACTCGTCCATACTTATGATACTGCCATAATGAAAAATTAAACGTTTGGATAAAGCAGATTTCATCATCATTCTCCTCTTATTTACCAGTACCTTTGAGCGCTTTGATCTAGCTATACGCTTTCGAGAGCTAGGTCGTTAAATTATGAATACGAAGATGAGTTATCAGTTTTTTAATCCTTTTGCCAATCTATTTTTTGATGATTCTACCTGCTTCTTAACCGGTGCATCGCTTACGGAGACTTTAGATACCGTTTCTGTTTTTCCTGATTGGATATTGGACCAATATGGCTATCGAGAAAAACGGTTTAAGATGATGGACTTTGTAACCTCTGTCAACTATCAAGACCTAAGAATGACTTGTACACCCGAAGTAAAACAAGCTATTGAAGCCTTAGATGAAGAAGTACGATCAGCAATGGAACAAGGTTTCGAAGGCATTGTAGCCTTCAACCCACATCGGCTATTTCTTTGGATGGGTCGTATTGTATATGGCATCTTATATCACGATATGCTTTTTGAGAAGAAAACAAAAGCACTTCAAAAAAAACCCTTTTCGATATCCGAAAAATTAAAACAACGTTTAGGGCTGTTTCATTTAATGTTACAATCCTTAGTAGCTCCATTACAGTTCAAAGGGACTTATCCATGGAGCATCTCCGTGGTACGGCTAAAATATTCTAAAGAAGTCTTCAATTATAAAGATGATACCATTCAGCTCATGTTTGCTTTAGGTATGAATGGCTTTGGCATTATAGCTTGCCTTCAGGATAATGGATTCGTAAAACAAGAACATAAAAATTTGTTGGAAAAAATAGGTAGTACCATTCTTCATCCTATTCAATTTGAAGAACTCTGTGCCCGTTATTTTTATTACAACTATCTCTTACTTCCGCAGCCACCATACAAGATAGAGCCTACCTCAGACGGCATGAGCCTCGAAACCGTAAGCCTCCAGCCGGAAGAACACCACAATATTTTTGGGAAATGGGACGATCAAATTTTTGCTAAAGTATTGACTGACTATTGGGCACCTTGGGGACTTACCCGTAAACAAATTCATGACTTTCCTAATCCACCCATTAGCTTCCTAGAGAATAGTCAAACCTATGAGTTTATTCAACCGGATACCATCCCCTTACTGTTCTAAATCAACCAATACAAGCAGCTTTAAGTAAGCCATAACGCTTCAAAATCTTAAATCTAACATAGTGCAACAGTATTTTTTACCTACTTTTACTTGTTGAAAATAGAGAACGTAATTTCGTAATCAACTTCTTCAAAACAATCATCAATTTTATAAAAAACAACAACTATGTCTCAAACACTCACTTTTGCGGAAAAAATTGCTAAAGCTGATAATTTTTTACCCATTAATGGTACCGATTACATTGAGTTTTATTGTGGCAATGCAAAGCAGGCTGCACATTTTTATAAAACAGCTTTCGGTTTTCAATCTGTAGCCTATGCAGGGCCTGAAACCGGTGTACGTGACCGAGCCTCTTATGTGCTTCAACAAGGGAAAATACGCCTAGTATTGACTACAGCATTAAACTCCGGACACGCTATAGCAGAACATGTAAAGAAACATGGAGATGGTGTGAAAATTTTAGCCTTGTGGGTAGATGATGCTTATAAAGCTTTTGAAGAAACCACAAAAAGAGGTGGGAAACCTTACCAGGAGCCTATTACATTGACCGATAATGATGGTGAATTACGGATGAGTGGCATTTATACCTATGGCGAAACCGTACACATGTTTGTAGAACGCAAGAATTATAAAGGGGTGTTTATGCCAGGTTATGAAAAATGGGAAACGGAATATAATCCTACCGATTGTGGATTACTATACGTAGATCATTGTGTAGGAAACGTAGGCTGGAATAGAATGTTGCCAACAGTAAAATGGTATGAAGATGTAATGGGCTTTGTCAATATTTTATCATTTGACGATAAGCAAATCAACACTGAATACTCGGCTTTGATGAGTAAAGTAATGGCAAATGGTAACGGCTATGCTAAATTCCCTATTAACGAGCCTGCCGAAGGAAAGAAAAAATCACAAATTGAAGAATATTTAGACTTCTATGAAGGTGAAGGCGTACAACACATTGCAGTAGCAACCAAAGACATCATCAAAACTGTTACTGACCTAAAAGCAAGAGGGGTGGAATTTTTAAGTGCACCTCCTGAAGCTTATTATGAAATGCTACCCGAACGTGTAGGCAGCATTGACGAGGATATTCAAAAATTACAAAAATTAGGTATCCTAGTTGATAGAGATGAAGAAGGCTATTTATTACAAATATTCACTAAACCGGTAGAAGACCGCCCCACCTTATTCTTTGAAATCATTGAAAGACATGGTGCCCAAAGCTTTGGCGCCGGCAACTTTAAAGCACTTTTTGAAAGTATAGAAAGAGAGCAAGCTAAACGAGGTAATTTATAAGCTTACTTTTTAAAACATTCAATGGGCAGGACATTTAGTTCTGTCCATTTTTCATTTTACTATCTGCCATTGATAAATTTTTAGAAAAATATTTCCATGACTAAATAGTCTCTTTGAAAAGCAAGCCCGAAGGTCTTTTAAAAAATCCTTCAAAATCATTTAATACCTTTGCGCCGTCAATTCAAATACATTACTCAACATCCAAAATTTTAACGATGGAATACAGAATAGAGAAAGACACCATGGGCGAAGTTCACGTGCCTAAAGATGCCTACTATGGAGCACAAACCCAACGCTCTATAGAAAACTTTAAGATTGCTCAAGACATCAACAAGATGCCCAAAGAAATCATAAAGGCATTTGCCTATCTAAAAAAAGCTGCGGCTCTTACTAACCATGACCTAGGGGTTCTTCCACAAGAAAAAGCCACCCTAATAGGCAACGTATGTGATGAAATCCTAGATGGCCAATTGGACGATCAATTCCCACTTGTGGTATGGCAAACGGGCTCCGGCACACAATCTAACATGAACTGTAATGAAGTAATAGCCTACAGAGCACATGTAATGAATGGAGGTCAACTAACAGACAAAGACAAGGTAATACACCCTAATGATGATGTAAACAAATCACAGTCTTCAAATGATACGTTTCCTACAGCTATGCACATTGCTGCCTATAAAATGCTGATGGATATTACGATTCCGGGTATCAAAAAACTAAGAGATACGTTAGATGCAAAAGCTAAAGAATTTATGCACGTCGTGAAGATTGGCCGTACCCATTTTATGGATGCGACACCTCTTACTTTAGGTCAGGAAATCAGCGGTTATGTTTCTCAGCTAGACCATGGATTAAGAGCTATCAACCACACATTGGCACATCTTAGCGAACTAGCTTTAGGAGGTACAGCTGTAGGTACTGGCATTAATACCCCAAAAGGATATGCAGAAAATGTAGCACAGAAAATTGCTCAATTAACAGGATTACCTTTTATAACTGCTGAAAATAAATTTGAAAGCCTTGCTGCTCACGATGCTATTGTAGAGGCGCACGGTGCTTTAAAAACAGTAGCTGTTAGTTTGATGAAAATTGCTAACGATATTCGTATGCTTAGCTCTGGGCCTCGTTCGGGAATTGGTGAAATCTTTATTCCAGACAACGAACCCGGGTCGTCTATCATGCCTGGTAAAGTAAACCCCACACAATGTGAAGCACTCACGATGATAGCTGCACAAGTAATGGGTAATGATGTAGCCATCAATATTGGTGGTGCTACCGGACATTTTGAATTGAATGTATTCAAGCCTGTGATGATTTATAACTTCTTGCATAGTGCCCGCTTAATTGGGGATGGCTGTGTAAGCTTTAACGATAAATGTGCTGTAGGTATTGCGCCTATTGAAGCAAACATTAAGAAACATGTGGACAATTCATTGATGTTGGTAACCGCACTAAACACTAAGATTGGCTATTACAAAGCTGCTGAAATAGCACAAACTGCCCATAAAGAACATACTACTTTAAAAGAAATGGCTGTGAAGCTAGGCTACGTAACACCCGAGCAATTTGACGAATGGGTGAAACCGGAAGATATGGTTGGAGACATCAAATAGTTTGTAGTGTTCATCAGAATATAAATAACCCCTGATACTTCTTCGTATCGGGGGTTTTTGTTTTACATCTTATATTCTTTTACAAAACATACTCAGTATTCAAGTTTCAATCCAGTCCAGCTACTTAAGACTCAAAATATTTTTATTAAAAATTAAAATATTCTAAAAATTATTCGCTTATTTGTAGCAACAATTACTTCACATAATCATTGTATTATGAAACAACCCTTTTTG
>Ga0116181_1003872_pt1 | contig 11464 bp, 8 predicted proteins | sample AD_UKC075_MetaG_FD_89752 | JGI IMG/M metagenome (GOLD analysis project Ga0116181, IMG submission 89752) | Active sludge microbial communities of municipal wastewater-treating anaerobic digesters from USA - AD_UKC075_MetaG | ecosystem: Engineered > Bioreactor > Anaerobic > Digestate | place: USA...
CGCATTCGGTGCCAGGCCCAGCACGAAGAAGCGGTTGTCGCCCCGCTCGCCGTCGAAGGCACCCTGCTGGATAGACGTGTACAGCGCACGCACCTGCTGCACATGCCGGTCGGGGTCGTCGCCGCCGAACAAGGCCGCCAGTTCGCCGACAAACGGGTCGTCGCGCTGCGCCCAGAACACGGTCGACGCGTCACCGACCTGCATGCGCTGGCGCGAGTCGCGGGCGAGCAGGGCGTTCAGCGCCGTGGTGTAGGCAAACGCGGCGGCGGGGCCCACAGGCGCATTCGCACCTTGCTGTCGGCCGTGCGAGTTGAAGGCGTCGAGGTTGAACGAGACGATGTTGGCGCCCGAGGTTTGCGCACCCCACACGCCCTTGATCGCCGTGTGCAGCCGCGCGGGTGCTGCCGTGGTGCCGGTGACCAGGCAGATGCCGTTGACCGCCGCTTCCGGCGTGTCTTCGGCATCGTCCGGCTCGACCAGGCCGGCGGCCACGGCCGGGCGCTGGCAGACCAATTCGGTGTCGCCGTCGAGCCGGAAGCTCAGCACTGGGTTCGATGCAGCAATCTCCGGGAAGGCGTCGAAGCGAGCTGCTGCGGCCAACGGGTCAGAGGCCAGGAATGCAAGCACAGCCTGCACGCCAGCATCGGCGCGGGCGGCCTCGGGCAGCGCATGGAGGCGCGCGGCGAAAGCGTTGCGCATGGCCTGGAGTCGTTCTGACCGATCAACTGCCGCGCCCGCCTCGGCCTTGTCCGCACCCTTCTTTGGATCGGCGCAGCCGAGCACGTACTCGGCCGTGTCCCACAGCAGGTTGGCGGCTACGCCGGAGGTCTTCTTCACGCCCTTGGGCACCAGCCGGCTGGTGCCGATCTTCTTCTTGCCGACGATCTGGCGCGCATCTGTGATGCCGATGAGCGCGCCGGTCACGTCGACTTCAACGATGAACGGGATCTCCTTCAGTTCAAGGCCGAAGGCGGGCAGGCGGTTGGCGGGGTCGGCGTCTGCACAGCGCCGCAGGTAGTAGTCGTGCAGGGCTTGCAGAATCATCCCCGCACCTCCGCGGTCGTCAGGTCCACCACGCCGCGCTGCACCTGGGCACGGAAGAAGCGCGGCTGCGGGCCAGCCGGGCCGGCGTAGTCCAGGTCGTGCAGCATCCAGCCCAGGTCATCGGTCCAGTCCTGCAGTGCTGGCGGCTCGCCTGGCCCCGGTGCGCCGTCGCCACCCAGCGTTACTAGGCGGAAGCGTGCAGCGAACTCGCGGCAACCCAGGTAGGGCTGGTTGACACACTGCCCGGCCTCGGCGCGGCGGGTGAACATGGCGGCGTACTTGACTGGGTTGGCGCGCGCCTCGTCGCCCAGCAGCTCCATGTCGGCCGTCAGCCGATAGGCCACATCACGCAGGAACAGCCCGGCGCGCTGCTGGCGCTCCTCTTCGACGTACAGCGCCAGCCGGCCTTGGCCTTCGTGCATCGCCATCAGCGCATTGCGGGTGGACGCGACGGCACCAACCTCGTTACGGCGAACGCTGATCCAGCGCACGGGATTCAGCACTTCGATGCGCCGCATCCGCCAGCGGATCGCCGGTTTCCACAGGATGGCCTCGAACACCGCCCGTGCCGCCGACGGCGTGATCAGGTCGTAGGACACCCGCTCGACCTTCATCTCGGGCCGGGTGAAACAGGCGAAGTCGCCGCGGACTTCCAGACAGAACGGTCTCAAGGTGCTCTCCCCAAAAACTCAAGCAGGTACGCCACCACGATGAGCAGCAACAGCAGGTAGATCGCGAAGAATCGAGCCGGCTGCAACTGCGTTGCGAGCAGCCGGATTTCGCGCATCACACCTTTCCAGTCGACATGCGGTTGCATCGCCCCTCGCCTGACAAGTTGAGAAGGCGCGGATGCTAGCACTATCTTCCAAGATAACTACGTACAATATTGGCCCTGTGTTAGCATTCACCATCGCTTTGACAAAGCGCGGATTGAAACCAAGAGCACTACGGACCAGGGCCGCCCGCTGTTCAAGCAGCGGGGTAGGCCGCATCTATGTAACGAAACTTGCTGGGTCTCCCGGTGCCGAATCGACCCGGGCGCCAAGCACCGGGTCGTAGAAGCCATCCCAGCCTTCCCGCTGCACGTACAGACCGGGGCAGGTGGCGATTTCGGTGATGTCGCCGCGCTGCAGCAGCGACGTCAGCTGGTGCTGGTAGATGCTGACGCCGTAGCGCTGCAGCTTGCGCATCAGCCAGCGGCTTGGGCCCTTGGCTTCGAGCAGGCCGATCAGCGCATTCACATCCACGTCCGTCGCCTGGCTGCGGTAGCGCACCAGCACCGTCGCGGCGTCCTTGTCGTCGATCAGCTTGAAGGCTTCAGCGGCCTCACGGAACTGGACTGGCAGTGCCATGGAGTCGCGATCAGGCTTGAGTCGCAGGAGCTTCGCGATTTGCTTGCAGTCTGTCGAAGGCACGTCGTACAGAAGGTGCTTGAAGTACTGCTGAACGAGATCAAGCGCCAGCGGCTCGGCCGGCATGCCGTGCCAGACCTTGCTGCAGGTCTGCCTGGCCAGCCGCAGCAGGCCGGGCGGCGCCTGCGTCGGCGGCACGAACACATGCACCTGCCCTGGCTCCGCCAGCCGGCCCTCGCGGTTGCAGCGACCTGCGGCCTGGGCGATGGAATCCAACCCTGCGAGCGCGCGGAACACCACCGGAAAGTCGAGATCGACACCGGCCTCCACCAGCTGGGTGGACACCACCCGCACCGGCTGCGCCGGCAGGCCTGCCACCAGGGCGGCGCGCCGGGCCTGCAGCGCCGCCTTGATCGCGGCGATGGTGTCGCTGCGGTGCTGGGCGCACATCAGGGCTGACAGGTGCCAGCAGGGCGCATCGCCTCCTTGTGCCTTGACCAGGCGAAACAGCTCAGCGGCATCGGCGCGGCGGCTGACGATGGCGAGCACAGCGTCATGGCTGGCGACGTCGTCGGCCAGCTCAGGCCAGTTGCGTGGCGTCTGCAGGTCGGCCGGCAGATGCACACGCACCCGTTCCAGGCTGCGGTAGAGCGCGTTGACGTCGTCGATGATGTCGGTGGCCGGCGGCAGCCCGCGCCGCAGGCCGCGCTGGGCGTCGAAGCTGGGTTTGTCTTCGTGTGGTGCATCCAGCAGCGGCTGCGTGGCGGTGCACAGCAGCAGGGTGACGCCGAAGTCCTGTACCAGCCAGCGCAGCACGTCGACGATGGGCTGCAGGTGCTCCAGCGGCAGCAGTTGGGCTTCATCGAGCACGATCACGCTGTCCGCCAGGTTGTGCAGCTTGCGGCAGCGCGAGGTGCGGCAGGCGAACAGGCTCTCGAACAACTGCACGTTGGTGGTGACGATCAGCGGTGCGTCCCAGTTCTCGCTGGCCAGGCGTGAGCGGGCGGTTTCCTGCTCAGGGTCGGACTCGGCGTTGCTGTGGTGCTCGACCACGGCGTCGTCGCCCAGCGCCGCGAACACGCTGCGGTACACGTCGGCGGTCTGCTCGATGATGCTGGTGTAGGGGATGGCGACGATCACGCGCCGCTTGTCGTGGGCGAGTGCGTGGTTCAGCGCAAAGTTCAGGCCCGCCAGGGTCTTGCCGCCGCCGGTGGGCACGGTCAGCCGGAACACGCCCGGCGGCTGCAGCGCCTTGGCGCGGCACTGCGCCAGCACCTGGGCGCGGGCGCGGTTGACGGCGCTGTCGTCACGCGTCATCGCGTCCAGGTGTCGCTGCAGCAAGGGCTGCAGGTCGGCGATGCCGGGCGCAGCGGCACGGGCCGCAGACCTGGCGCCGTCCATGTACGCCTCGGTGTCGAGGAAGTCGGCATCAACCAAGGCCGAGAACAGCATGCGCACCCACAGCGCAAACCGGCCGGGCTGGCCGCTGTCGTGCTCGTTGGTGATCGCCAGTGCCTTCAGCGTGGCTGCCGTGACCGCAGTCAGTGGCGGTCCTTGCAGACTGTCGGCCATCTGGTGCGCCGTCGCCTCCTGGAACTCGCGCTCGGTCTCCGGCTTGTTCAGCCGGTGGGCGAGGCCGCCTTCCCAGTTGTCCAGGCCGGCATGGTGGCCAGCGATGACGTACTGCAGCACCCGCGCCAGCAGCAGACCGGCGGGGCCATGCTGTCGCTGCAGTTGCGCGGCAGCCCACAGTGCGCCTGCGGCGGAATGGGTCTTGGCCTGGTCGGCCACCCGCTCGATGTGCGCGGCGTCATCGCGGGTGCTGCGGATGTAGCGCTGAAAGCCCGACCGCAGCTTGCCCAGGTCATGCCACAGGCCTGCCAGTTCCGCCAGCGGCGCCAGGGCAGGGGTGGCAAATTGCCGGGCGAGCGCTGCCACAGCCCGCAGGTGGGCATCGAGCAGATGGGGCTCGGCGTTGTCTGCACTGCCCGCCGGCGGCGCATGCGCCCAGGCGCAGCCTTGATCGGCTGAAAACGGTGGTCTGGCTTTGGGTGCCATGTACTCTCCCTGACTTGAAGGAGAGTATCTGGCGTCACTGGCTCAAATCCTGAGCTATCCCTTGTTCTTGGGCACCCGCCCCATCAGGTAGAACTCGTCGTTCGGCCGCATCGCCGTCAGGTTGGCCATGCGGTTGGAGAGGCCGAAGAACGCGGTGATGGCGCCGATGTCCCAGATGTCCTCGTCGTCGAAGCCGTGGCTGCGCAGGGTGGCGAAGTCGGCGTCGTCGATCTCGGCGGCGCGCAGGCAGGTCTTCATCGCGAAGTCGAGCATCGCGCGCTGGCGTGGCGTGATGTCGGCCTTGCGGTAGTTGGTGGCCAGCTGGTCGGCGATCAGCGGCTTCTTCTCGTAGACGCGCAGGATGGCGCCGTGCGCCACCACGCAGTACAGGCATTCGTTGGCGGCCGAGGTGGCGACGATGATCATCTCGCGCTCGCCCTTGGTCAGGCTGCCGGTGTCCTTGACCAGCAGGGCGTCGTGGTAGGCCATGAAGGCGCGCCACTCGGCCGGGCGGTGCGCCAGCGCCAGGAACACGTTGGGCACGAAACCGGCCTTCTCCTGCACCGCCAGGATGCGTTCGCGGATGTCGTCGGGCAGGTCCTTCAGGTCGGGCACGGGAAAGCGGCTGATGGCGGTCATGGTGGGGTCTCCGTCGATGGGCTTTGCAGGTCGGCCGTCAGCATAGCGTGCAGCCGGGCGGTCGCTGCTGCGGCGGATCAGAGCAGGCGCTCGGCGATGAACAGCGACTGCAGCCACAGCTTGAAGCGCAGCCAGGGGCTGCTGCCGGGCTCGTCGGTGGTCAGCGTCGGCCGGCCCTGGGCGTCGCGGCCGGCCCATTGCACACCCTGGCTGTCGGGCCGCAGCTGCAGCCGGAACTGGCTGCCGCTGGCGGCGCCGCGGGCGCCGGCGGCGGTTCCGATCGTGCCGCCGGCTTCGCCTTCGCCCATCAGCCCCATCAGCTGGGCGGCCAGCTTCGGGCTGTCGATGACCACGCCCATCTCGGTGTTGGCGATGGCCGAACGGGCATCGAGGTTGACCGAGCCCACCAGCACCTGGCGGCGGTCGACCAGGGCCACCTTGGCATGCAGGCGCGGCGTGGACCGGCCGAAGTTGCCGAAGTGGCCCGAGTCGCGCGGCGTGCCGGGGTCGACCTCGTGCAGGCGCACGCCGATGCGCAGCAGTTCGGGGCGGTAGCGGCTGTAGTGCAGGTGCACCAGGGGCTCGTCGGTGGTGGCCAGCGAGTTGGTGAAGACCAGGGTGCGCACGCCGTGTTCGGCGGCGCGCCGCATCATCGGCATGCCGACGTCGCCGGGCAGGAAGTAGGGCGAGACGATCACCACCTCGTTCCGCGCGCCGGCCAGGGCCTGCAGCAGGCCCTGCATCGCCGCGGTGGGCTGTTTGCCCGGGGCGCCGCCGGCGGCCTTGTCGGGCGGATCGGCAAACACCTGGGCACGGGCGCCATGCTGCAGCAGCCGGCCCTGCTGCAGCTGCTGCTCGACCGGGCCCTGGCCCAGCGGGTCTTGCGGGTAGTCCGGCACAAGGGGGCGGGCAGCGGCCACCGCGGCGTCGAAGCGCGCCAGCGCCTGCGCGGCCGGTGCCGGCGGGCCCAGCACCTGCGCGATCGGCCAGGCGCTGTCGCTGTTCCAGTAGCGGTCGAACACGGCGGCCAGGTCGGCGACGATGGCGCCGGTGGACAGCACGTCCATGTCGATGAAGTTGGCCTCGGGGTGGCCCATGAAGTACTCGTCGGCCACGTCAGGCCGATGCGCGCGCCGTAGGCGTATTCGCCGGTGGGCAGCAGGCGAAAGCCCGAGGGCCCGTCCGCCGCCGGCGGCAGGCTGGCGGCGGCCAGGCGGCCCAGCGGGGTGTCGGCGGTGTCGCTGAGGCTGGTCGACGGCGCTGTCGGCAGGCGCGGCGGCAGGCCGGCACAGGCGCTGAGCAGGCCCAGCAGCAGTGTCAGCAGCAGGCGTTGCAGCATGTGGACTCGGCCGTCGCGGTGGGAGCAGGGCGCCATGCGCAGAGGCTAACCAGCGGGCGCCGGACCTGACCGGTGTGGACTTTCAGCTGCGGAACTGCATCGCATGCAACCGCGCGTACAGGCCACCGGCGGCCAGCAGCGCGGTGTGCGTGCCCTGCTCGACGACCCGGCCGCCGTCCATCACCACGATGCGGTCGGCATGCTCGATGGTCGACAGGCGGTGGGCGATGATCAGCGTGGTGCGCCCGCGCATCAGCGCGTCCAGGGCGGTCTGCACCGCGCGCTCGCTCTCGCTGTCCAGGGCCGAGGTGGCTTCGTCCAGGATCAGGATCGGCGCATCCTTGTACAGCGCGCGGGCGATGGCCAGGCGCTGGCGCTGGCCGCCCGAGAGCTGGTTGCCGTTGTGGCCGACCACGGTGTCCACGCCCTGCGGCAGGCCGTCGACGAAGTCCAGCAGGTTGGCGCCGGCCAGCGCGGCGCGCACGCGCGGGCCATCCACCTCGGCGCCCAGGGCCACGTTGGCGGCGATGCTGTCGTTGAACATCACCACGTCCTGGCTGACCAGGGCGAACTGGCGGCGCAGCGCATCGACCTGCCAGTCGCCCAGGGCCACGCCGTCCAGCGTGATGCGCCCGCCGGTGGGCACGACGAAGCGCGGCAGCAGGTTGATCAGCGAGGACTTGCCCGCGCCCGACGGGCCGACCAGGGCCACGGTCTCGCCGGCCGCCACGTCCAGCGTCAGGCCGTCGAGTGCCGGGGCCTGGTCGTCGGCGTAGCGCAGGGTCACGTCCTGCAGCGCCAGCCGGCCCTCGGCGCGCTGCAGCACGGTGGCGGACTGGTGGTCGCCGCTCACCTCGGCGGGGCTCGAATCCAGCAGATCCAGCCCGCGCTCGATGGCCGCCAGGCTGCGGGTGATCGGTGCCATCACGTCCGACAAATGCTTGACCGGCGCCACCAGCATCAGCATGGCGGTGATGAAGGCGACGAAGCCGCCCACCGTGCTGCCGGTGCTGCTGCTCTGCCACAGCGCCACCACGATCACCGCCGACAGCGCCACCGCGGTGAACAGCTGGGTCAGCGGCGTCATCACGCCGGCCGAGGCCGCCGTCTTCAGCAGCACGCGGCGCAGCGTCAGCGCATGGCGCTCGAAGCGGGCGGCCTGGGCGGGTGCGGCGCCATGCAGGCGCACGATGCGCCAGGCCAGCACGTTCTCCTCGACCACGTAGGCCAGGCCGTCGGTGGCGTCCTGGCCCTCATGGGCCAGGCGGCGCAGGCGGTTGCTGACGCTGCGCATCAGCAGCGCCACCGCCGGGAACAGCACGCCGACGAAGAGCGTGAGTTTCCAGTTCAGCCACACCAGGTAGACCAGCAGGGCCAGCAGGGTCAGCGAATCCTTCAGCAAGGTCAGCAGCGACTGCACCAGCTGCAGCGCGCCGCTTTGCACCTCGTAGACGAGCGTGTTGGTCAGGCTGCTGGCCGAGTGGCGGGCGAACAGCGCCGGCTGGGCGGTGAGGATGCGCTGGAACATCGCCTCGCGCAGGGCCTGCACGCCGCGGTGGGCGGCCCAGGACAGCGCGTACTGCGCGATGAAGCCCGCCGCGCCGCGCAGCGCGAAGGTGCCGATGATGGCCACCGGCACCAGCCACAGCGGCAGCGCGCCGGCACTGAAGCCCTGGTCGAGCAGCGGCTTGAGCATCGCCGGGATCAGCGGCTCGGTCAGCGCGCCCACAAGCGACGCCAGGAAGGCCACGCCCGCGGCCAGCCGGCTGTGGCGGAAGTAGGGGGTGATGCGGGCGAAGCGCTGCAGCAGGCTGGGCATGGAGAGGCAGGGAGCCTGCGGTGCTGTCGACGGAAGGCGGCGGCGCCGGGCGGGTGGCGGATTATCCGGCGGCTGTGCAGCAGGGGCGCCGCAGCTGTGCGGTCTGGCGCTTGTCGACAACACTGTATGAAAGTACAGTTATTCTGTGAACTTGCCGCTGCCCTTCCTGGACCTCGACGACGACGCGCCGGCGGCTGCGCCCGGCGTGGCGGGCGGTCGTGGCGCCGCTGTGGCGCCTGCAGGGCCGGCGCTGGCGCCTGGGCGGACAGGGCAGCCGGCGCAACCACCGCAGGCCGATGTGGTGCGCACGCCATCCACGCCGGCACCCTCCGACGAGCCGCCCGGCCTTGACCTGGCGCTGCACCCGGCGGTGTGGCGCGCCAGCCAGATCGGCGGCGGCGCGCAGCCGGTCAGCCCCAGCGGCTTTGCCGCGCTGGATGCCGAACTGCCCGGCGGCGGCTGGCCGCATGGCGTGCTGACCGAACTGCTGCTGCCGCAGCCGGGCATCGGCGAGCTGCGCCTGCTGGCGCCGGTGCTGCAGGCGGTGTCGATGCCGGTCGTTACCGCCCCACCGGCGCCGCCGGTCACCACGGCTGGGCCGTCCAGCCGGCATCGCCGCACGGGTGCTGCGGGCGCGGCCGGCACGGCGGCGGCGGCCAGCCCGGTGCGGGCCTTCGCTGCGACCGGGTCTGCCGGTGCCACCGGTGCGCCCAGCCCCGCCCGCCCGTCCCGCCCCACAGGCCGCAACCCGCAAGCCACGGCCACCGTACCCGACACCGGCCGCTGCGTGATGCTGTTCGACCCGCCGGCGGCGCTGAGCGCCTGGGCGCTGGCGCAGTGCGGGCTGGACAGCCGGCACTGGCTGGTGGTGCGCTCGCGGCCGGTGGGGCAAGGACAGCAGGGCCGGCAGGGCGGCGCCGCGGCGCCTGCGCCGCCGGCCTGGCAGCCCGACATTGCGCCCGGCGTGCCGCGCGGTGCCAGCCGGCTGGCGCCGCTGCTGCCGGGCGCTGACCTGCTGTGGGCGCTGGAGCAGGCGCTCAAGAGCGGCCAGGTCGGCGCGGTGCTGGCCTGGCTGCCGGTCAACCTGCGGGCCGATGCGCTGCGCCGGCTGCAACTGGCCGCGCAGGCGCAGGCCGGTCCGGTGTTCCTGTTCCGCGATGCACTCGCCCGTGGCCGGCCCAGCCCGGCGCCGCTGCGCCTGCTGCTGCAGCCGGCAGGTGCCGACGCGCTGGGCCTGCGCATCCTCAAGCGCCGCGGGCCGCTGCTGGCCCAGCCGCTGCGGCTGGCGCTGCCGCCGGTGCTGCCGCCCGCGCTGCAGGTTCGGCTGCAGGCCGAGGCGCAGGCGCAGGCCCTGGGCCGGGCGCTGGCCGGTGGCCCGGTGCACCAGGTCTGACCGGCCGCCGCCACTTCTGCCGCCATGTCGACGCCGCTGTGGGTGGCCCTGCACCTGCCCTTGCTGTCGCTGGAAGCCTGGGCGGCGGGCGTGCCGCCAAATGATCGCCCTGGCGTGCTGGTCGCCGACCATGTGGTGCAGCAGGCCGACGCCGCTGCGCTGGCGCTGGGCGTGCGCCCGGGCATGAAGCGCGCCACCGCGCTGGCGCTGGCCGCCGACCTGCGCCTGGGCCAGGCCGATGCCGCGCGCGACGCCCGCGCGCTGCGCGCCGTGGCCCATGTGGCGCTGGGCTTCAGCCCGTCGGTCACCTGGCTGCCGGTGGCCGGTGCGGACGATCCGCCGCCCCTGGTCGGCGTGCGGCTGGAGGTGCGCAGCTGCCTGCGCCTGTGGGGCGGCCTTCCGGCGCTGCTGCAGCGCCTGCGTGACGCGCTGGCGCCGCTGGGCCATCGGGTGCAGATCGCCTGCGCGCCCACCGCGCTGGGTGCGGCGCTGCTGGCCGGCTGGCGCGAGGGCCTGCACGCCGGCCCGCATGTCGACGACCGCGAGGCGCTGCAGCGGGTGCTCGACCCGGTGCCGCTGCCGCTGCTGGTGGGCGATGCAGCACGGCAGCAGGCCCTGGCCGGCATGGGCCTGCGTCGCCTGGCCGACCTGCACCGCCTGCCGCGCGACGGCCTGGCGCGGCGCTTCGGCGCGGCGCTGCTGCAGCGCATCGACGCCGCCCGTGGCCATGCGCCCGAGGCCCATGCCTGGCTGACCCTGCCGCCGCGCTTTGCCGCCCGGCTGGAGCTGGCCCACCGCGCCGACAGCACCGACGCCGTGCTGGCCGGCGCCCGCGTGCTGCTGGCGCGCCTGGTGGCCTGGGTGCAGGCGGGGCAGGGCTGCGTGGTGCGGTTCACGCTGGTGCTGCACCACGGCCCGCGCCACCGCAGTGACAGCACGGTGCCCACCCACACCCCGCTGGTGATCGCCCCGGCCCAGCCGTCCGACGACGCGGCCCACCTGCAAAGCCTGCTGGCCGAGCACCTGGGCCGGCTGCCGCTGCCGGCGTCGGTGCTCGACCTGGGCCTGCTGTGCGACGAGCGCGCCGATGCCGCGCCGCCCAACTCCGAGCTGTTCGGCGCCGGCCACGCCAGCCCCGAGAGCCGGCGCGCCGGGCTGGCGAAGCTGGTGCAGCGCTTGCAGGCGCGGCTGGGCAGCGCGCAGGTGCTGGCGTTGTCGCCGGTGCCCGACTTCCGGCCCGAGCGCGGCACCCGCTGGCAGCCGGCCGATCCGGCGCGCCTGGGCGCCGCGCCCCGTGGTGCCGCCGATGTGGCGCAGCAGGCCCGCCTGCTGGGCACCCAGCCGCTGTGGCTGCTGCCGCAACCGCAGGTGCTGGCCGAGCGCAACGCGATGCCCCTGCTCGACGGCCGGCCGCTGCAGTTGCTGGCCGGCCCCGAGCGGCTGGAATCCGGCTGGTGGGACGGCCAGCCTGCCCTGCGCGACTACTTCATCGCCCAGGCCGCCAGCGGCGCGCTGGTGTGGATCTACCGCCACCGGCTGCCGGTGGGGCCGGGCGAGCCGGGGTGGTTCCTGCAGGGGCTGTTTGCTTGATTGATGCGGCCCAGCAGATGTTGCCTCACCGCGCATCCAGCGCCTGTGGTGAGCATCAGCCGGTTGAGCAAAGCCAAACGTACGGCGCCTTGGCCGGACTTCCCGTCCCACGAACATTGACGACGATGTCGACAACCCGCCGCCATGAAGCGAAGCAGGCATCCTCGCTGGGTCACCCCTCCACCACCCGCGCCTTCACCTTCTTGCCCTTGACCTTGCCCTCGTTCAGC
>Ga0116181_1003874_pt1 | contig 11462 bp, 13 predicted proteins | sample AD_UKC075_MetaG_FD_89752 | JGI IMG/M metagenome (GOLD analysis project Ga0116181, IMG submission 89752) | Active sludge microbial communities of municipal wastewater-treating anaerobic digesters from USA - AD_UKC075_MetaG | ecosystem: Engineered > Bioreactor > Anaerobic > Digestate | place: USA...
CTGGATGGCCAAGGACTGAACGCGGTTCCAGCCGCGCGTTCGCACAAACTGACCTGATGAGTCCCCGGCGTTGCCGGGGATGCAGGCCGGCATCCAAATTCCGCTCACTTTCGAACGCCCGGTTACCTGTTATTTGGCATCCAGGCACTCTCCACAGCCCGCAACCGGTGACGGCACCGCACGCTTATTCCCGGTTCGGCGAGCTTGCCGTCAGCGTCGTGGGGTTGGCGTTGTACACCGACGGATAGCGGTGCGACCAGCCGATGGTTCCATCCGGGTGATAGGACAGGACCAGCCCTTCATAACTGTCGAGTTGACCATACGGAACCGGGTTAGCCTGGGTGTAGTTCGCGGAAACCTGGAGTTCGGTGCCCACCACGAGATAGCAGTTGGCAGCCCTGGCCACACCCTGGCAAAAGGTATGGCCATTACCGCTCATGCCCAGTGCCGTGAGGAAGGCGCCATCGCCCTGACTGGCGGTTTCCGCACCCACGATGCGCGCTACCAGACAGGCCCGAATCCAGATCTTATCCACCAGACCTCGCCAGCCCTGAAACAGGCTCACGTCCGATGGCCCGAAGCCTTCGCCCAATTGCAGAAATCCCGGGGCACCGTGACAGGAAATCACCAGTTCCTTGAGTTTGCCGCCGGGCGCACTGCGGGCCACGGCCGCGACCCAGGCGATGATATGCTGCTTGGTGTCGGTACGGGTGACGCGCCATGTATTCCACATCTGAACGAATACCGGGGCGCGCTCATCGTTCAGCCCCATGTGCGGATATTGAATGGTAATCATGACTTGCTCCAAAAGGTGGCGAATGAAAATCCATCCCTAAGCACTAAGATAGACACGATTCCATCAGGAACCCATGCGCGTGCTCACGCAGAACCACTTAGCAAGCTCCATGCCCATCTCCCCAGCCCAGAACGCTCTGCCCACCGTGCTGCTGGTCGGCCACGGCACCCGGCTCGCTGCCGGTCTGACTGAATTCGCAACCCTGGTGGCGCAGGTCCGTCAGGCGCTGCCGGAACGCACCGTACAGACCGCTTTTCTGGAACTGGCCGCGCCGGATATCGCCACTGCACTGGAGCAGCTCTGGCAGCAGGGCGTGCGCCGGGTCACCGTGCTGCCGGCGCTGCTGCTGGCCGCCGGGCATCTCAAACACGACATTCCGGCGCTTCTGGAATCGGCGCGGGCGCGCCATCCGGAAATGACAATCATCCTGGCCGCTGAACTGGGCGTACATACCCATCTGCTGCACGTCGCCGCTGCCCGCATTGCTGCGGCTGAAGCAGCCTTCGCGAGTCATTACCAGCGTCAGGACAGCCTGCTGCTGGTGGTCGGGCGCGGGGGCGCCGATCCCGACGCCAACGCCACTGTTGCCCGCGCTACCCGCCTGCTTGGCGAAACCCTGGGCTTTGCCTGGATGGAAACCGCGTATGCCAGTCGCGCCATGCCGTCCGTCGAACAGGCCCTGGAGCAGCTGCGCCGGCTCGAATTTCCACAGCTGCTGGTGTTGCCCTATCTGCTATTCGCCGGGCGACTGGCGCGACAGATCGAGGCCACGGTCACCGCCTTCCAGCAGCGCCACGACCAGCCCCAGGTGGCGCTGGCCTCCTATCTGAACGCCGATCCCGGCGTGGTCGCCACCCTGCTGGTGCGACTTGAGGAAGCCGAAAGTGGCCGTGCACCGCCGAACTGCTGGTTATGCCCAAACCGAGCCCGCCGCGATCCCGTTGATCCCGTTCAGGAATAGAGCAATACAGCGCGCCGCACCGCCTCAAATTCCGCCCGCTGCCGCGCCCAGTCGGCCGCCAGCTCCCGCCAGTCGGCGGCATCTTCCAACGCCTGACGCAGGCTGGCATCGCCCGCCAGCAGGTCAATCGCCGGAATGTCGGCGACAAATTCATAGGGCTTTTCCCGCCAGGCAAATACCTGCGGCGCAAGACGCTTGACGCTGTCCAGAAAGGCCACGCCGGTGGCATAGGCATCAAACTGCTGCCGCTCAGTGATATGAATCTGCACGCCCCCGCAAGTGCCGCCGGCGTGCTTTTGAAACTTGGGCCGGAAATACAGCGGGCGAAACCGGCAGCCAGCCAGACCCTGCCGCGTCAGCTCGGCCGCCAGCGCCTCGGCATCGATCCCCGGCGCACCGGCGACTTCAAAGGGCCGGCAGGTGCCGCGTCCTTCCGACAGTTCGGTAGCCTCCACCAGGCACATGCCCGGATAGACCAGCGCGGTTTCCAGCGTGGGCATATTCGGTGATGGATACACCCAGGGCAGCCCGGTCGCATCGAAATACATCGCGCGCTGCCAGCCGCGCATCGGCACGATCTCCAGTTCGCAGTCGATACCGCGCCACTCGCGGACATAGCGGGCAATCTCGCCGGGGGTCAGGCCATGCCGGTTGGGCACCGGATGCAGGCCGACAAAGGATTCAAAGCCCGGCTGGAGCAGATTGCCCTCGGTGGTGATGCCATTGAGCGGATTGGGCCGGTCACAGACCAGTACGCGCAGGCCAATCTGGCCCGCCGCTTCCATGCACAGCGCCAGGGTCCAGACGAAGGTGTAATAACGCGCACCGACATCCTGCAGGTCGATCACCAGCACATCGAGATCGCGTAACTGCTCCGGGCGCGGCTTCAGGGTGGCCAGGCTCGCCCCGTACAAGCTGTGCACCGGCACGCCCAGACGCGGATCCAGCGCCAGATCATCCACCCCTTCCATATCCTGCGCTTCGCCGCGCGCACCATGTTCAGGACCGAAAATGGCGGCGATGTGCGCACCAGCCGCCTGCAGCAGGTCCAGGGCATGGCGCAGTTCGGCATCAACGCTGGCAGGATGGCAGACCACGCCAATGCGCGCACCACGGATTTTTTCAGGACAGTCGCTGATCAGGACTTCCAGGCCAGTCTGGACACGGGACATCGCGACTTGCGCTCCTTGATTGGGAAATGGGGAGTGGTGATTCTACATGCCAGCGGCATCGGAGTATGCTGATGCTCAACGAGAATACGGGACATGCGCGATGCCGCTACACCGCTTGACCACACTGCGCAAGGCCAAGGTCGCCCTGGCGCTGCTGACAGTCCTGCTGCTGCTGTTTGTCCTGACCCAGATGGACGCGGCCTGGCGCTCCCGGGACGTCGCCGATACCTCTGACCGGGCGCTGGCCCGGGAACTGGGCCTGAGTGATCTAAGCCTGTTCACCGAGGCGCGCTACACCCGCCACCCGAGTCAGGCCGACTACCACGCACCCTTTCAGGATCATCCAGCGGCGCTGGAACACTTCCCTAGCGGTGCACTGCTACTGCCTGTTCCCGGCGCCGAATAATGCGGCGTGCTCAGGCATCATCGCGCGTCTGTTGCACCCAGATCAGAGCTTCGGTAGCAAAGCCCAGGGCCTGGGCCTGCTGCAGCAGAGCCGCGCGCACCGTCGGTGGCAACTGCCGCTCGCGGGCCAGAATCCACAGATAATCGCGGCTCGGCCCGCTGATCATCACCCAGGCATACTGTTCCCGATCCAGGGCGATGACGTGATAACCACCATAGAACGGGCCGAAGAACGACACCTTCAGCGAGCCCACACTCGGCTCGCCGATGAAATAGGCGCGGCCCTCAGCCTCCTTCCAGCGTTGCGCCTGGGCATCGTAGCCACGATTCAGCACCCGCACGCCGCCATCATCGCGCAAACTGTAGCTAGCGCTCACATCGCTCAGGCCGCGTTCAAAGCTGTGATCCAGCCGGGCGATTTCATACCACTTGCCCAGATAGCGCTGCAGCTCGAAACCGCTGAGCGGGGTCACACCCTCGGGCGGCGCCACTGTGCAGCCGCTCAGCAGCATCAGCAACAGCAATGCGATTTTTTTCATATCCACGCCTTCTCCCTTGAAGATGATCAATGCCAGGTGCTTCCCGTTACCGCGATTGTGATACCGTTTTGCTCCCGGCGTTCCCTGACCAAAATGAGATGCGTACCTGGCTCGAACGGCAGAACTATCTGATCGACTACACCCTTGCTGCCCTATTGCGGCGCAAGACCCGCAACCTCGGCCTGCTGCTGGTCTACACCCTGCTGGTGTTCCTGTTCGCCTCGGTACTGCTGCTCAGCCAGGGCCTGCGGCGCGAGGCGGCGACGCTGATGCAGGATGCGCCCGAACTCATCGTGCAAAAGCTCAACGCCGGCCGGCATGATCTGCTGCCTGCGGCCTGGCTGGACACCCTGCGCGGCATTCGCGGCGTCAGCGCGGTGCGCGGCCGGCTGTGGGGCTATTACTACGACCCGGCGGTCAAGGCCAATTACACCCTGATGGTTGCCCCGGAACGCGGTCTGACGGCGGATGCCATCATGGTCGGCGCGACGCTGGCCCGGGTACGCGAGGTCGGTGTTGGCGACTATCTCAGCCTGCGCGCCGCCAATGGCCAGCCGCTGCCGCTGAAAATCACCGCCCTGCTCGATAGCACTTCGGAACTGCTCAGTGCCGATCTGCTGCTGCTGTCGGAAAGCGCCTTCCATCAGTTATTCCAGCCGCCGGCGGACACCTACACCGACGCGGTGCTAACGGTGCGCAATCCGCGCGAGGCGCGCACCATCGCCGGCAAAATCACCCTGGCCCTGCCTGCCAGCCGGCCGATCCTGCGCGCGGAAATTCTGCGCACCTATGACGCGCTGTTCAACTGGCGCGAGGGCATCGTATTCCTGACCCTCGGCACCCTGCTGCTGGCCTTCCTGATTCTGGCCTGGGACAAGGCCGCCGGCTTGAGTGCCGAGGAAAAGCGCGAAATCGGCATTCTCAAGGCCATTGGCTGGGAGACCGGCGATATTCTGCGCATGAAACTGTGGGAAGGAACCCTGATCTCGCTGACCGCCTTTCTCACCGGCTACGCGCTGGCCTACGTACAGGTGTTCTACGGTGGCGCACGCCTGTTCGCGCCGGTCCTGAAAGGCTGGGCGGTGCTGTATCCCGAATTCCGCCTGACGCCGGCGGTGGATTTGCAACAACTGCTGGTCCTGCTGGCGGTGACGGTATTGCCCTATATTGTCGCCACGCTGATTCCGGGCTGGCGGGCGGCGATTGCCGATCCCGATGCGGTGATGCGCGGCTGAAGGGGTTGATTGATGATTGAACTAAGCGCGGTCAGCAAGATTTTCCATCAGGGTCAGCCCAACGAGTGCCGGGCGCTGTGCGCGGTCAGCCTGACGCTGCAGCGCGGCGGCATGACTGTATTCAAGGGACCGAGCGGCTCCGGCAAGACCACGCTGCTTACCCTGGTCGGAGCGCTGGCGCGGCCTACGAGCGGGCGCATCAGCCTCGATGGCCGTCTGCTCTCGAACCTGCCGGAACGTTTCCTGACTGAGGTGCGCCGACACACCTTCGGCTTTGTGTTCCAGCAGTTCAACCTGATCCGCGGCCTGAGCGTGCTGGAAAACGTGATGCTGCCGGCCTATCCGCTCGGCCGGCCACACCGGGAATTGACCCAGGCCGCCCAGGCCCTGCTGGAACGCTTCGGCTTGGACGGAAAAACCGCCAGCCGGGTGGAATGGCTGTCCGGCGGCGAGGCGCAACGGACTGCCCTGGCCCGGGCGCTGATTAACGATCCGGCGGTACTGATCGCCGATGAACCCACCGCCAATCTCGACAGCGCCCTGTCCGGCGAGGTGCTGGCGCTGCTTGGCGAACTGGCGGCGCAGGGGCGCACCGTGCTTATCAGCAGCCACGATCCACGGGTATGCAGCGCCGCGCCGGTCACGCGACTGATCGAACTGCACGATGGTCACATCGTCGGTGACTACGCATGCTGATCACGCCCGCCCTGGTCGCCCTGCACCTGATTGCCCTGTGCGTGAGCGGCGCACTGCTGCTGGCCAGCGGCTTTGCCTGGACCCTGCTGCGGCACTGGGATATTGCCAGCGGCAGCGAACTGCAGATCCGGCTGGAGCGGCGCACTTATCTGGTGTCCACCCTGCTCGGTTTCGTGCTGGGCGCGGAACTGCTGTCGCTGCTGCTGTTTGTGCACAGTGCCGAGAGCCTGTCCAGCCAGTTTGTCGGCGCGATGTGCGCCACCGGCGTGCTGAACATCAATGCCTTCGGCTTTCCCACCCTGCTGCTGAAAATCGCCCTGTTCTTCCTGGCGGCACTGTGGCTGCTGCTCAACCGGGTCGATCAGCAGGGCCATGACTATCCGCTGGTGCGGGTGAAATATGCCCTGCTGTTGGCAATCATGCCGCTGGCGCTGCTGGAGCTGCTACTGCAAAGCGCCTACTTCCTCGGTCTGAAACCGGAAGTGATCACCTCCTGCTGCGGTTCGCTGTTCAGCGCCGAGGGTCAGGGTGCAGCGGCGGAACTGGCCGGCTGGCCGGTGCGGCCGGCACTGCTGGCGTTTTATGGCATGGCCGGGCTGCTGCTGGGCAGCGGTGCGGCCCTCTGGCGCTGGCCGGCGTTGGGAGCGCTGTTCGCCGCCATCAGCGGGCTGACCTTTGTAGTCGCTATCGCCGCCATCATCGCGTTCCTGTCCCTGTACGTGTACGAGAATCCGAACCGTCACTGCCCGTTCTGCCTGCTCAAGGCGGGCTATGATTACGTCGGCTATGCGCTGTACCTGCCATTGTTCGCCGCCACTGCTGCTGGATTGGGTGCCGGACTGCTCGCACCCTGTCGCCACATCGCCAGTCTGCGCAGGGTGATGCCCGGCGAAATGCGCTGGCTGACCGGCGTGGCGCTGGCTGGATTCGGCGCCTTCTATGTGCTGGCGACCGCTCTGATCCTGCGCTCCAACCTGATCCTGCTCGGATGACGCACCCATGACCCTGCTGCGATGGCTCCTGATCGCTCTGCTATCCTGGCTTGCTGCCTGTGACCAGAACATCACCACCCTGCACAACGGTACGCCAGCGCCGGCGTTTACCCTGGAGCAGCTCGACGGTCCGGGGATACGTTTCCCCGAACAGTATCGCGGTCAGGTCGTTGCGCTGCGTTTCTGGGCCGACTGGTGTCCGTACTGCCATGGCGAGATGCAGGCGCTGGAACCGGTCTATCGCCAGCACCAAGGGCGCGGTCTGGTGATTCTGGCCGTCAACGTCATGCAGCCTGTGGAAACCGTGCGGCCCTTCGTCGCCGGGCTGGGCATTTCCTATCCGGTACTGCTGGATCGCCAGGGCGTGGTCACCCGCGACTACCGGGTGATGGGCCTGCCGGTGACCTTCCTCATCGATCGCCAGGGCATCATCCGCGCCCGCATCATCGGTGAATCTACTCCCGAGGTCTTTGCCCGCGCCGTCGCTGATCTGCTGTCTCAGCAATGACCGTCCGCAATGCCAGCACCCGATTGATCGATTAAGATGAATCCTTATCCACTTTTATCACCCATCCAAGGGAATTGCCGTCATGACTGATCCTGTCCAGCCCACACGCCGCCAGATGCTGCGTCTGTTCGCCGTTACGGGTGCCACCGCCGGCATCGCCGCGCTCAGCGTGCCCAGCATCGCCAGTACCCCCTGCGCAACCGATGGCACGCCGCTGCAGTTCGTACCCAAGACTCAGCCGGACCCCAAGCCGCTGGATAACGAGCTGGTCCGCTACCCCAAGTGCCCCTACTGCGGCATGGATCGCACGCAATACCATCACAGTCGCCACCTGGTGCAGTATCAGGATGATCTGATCGATGCCACCTGCTCGCTGCACTGTGCCGCACTCAGTCTGGCCCTGAATCTCGACCGTGGCCCGAAGGCGATCTACGCCGCCGATTTTGGTGCCAAGACCGATCCCAAGCCGCTGGTGAATGTAGATGACGCCACCTATCTGATCGGCTCGAAACTGCCGGGCGTGATGACCCAGCAGAGCAAGGTCGCCTTCGCTGACAAGACTGCTGCCGAAGCGGTCCAGAAGGAACAGGGCGGTGAACTGGGCGATTTCGACACTGCGCTGCAGGCTGCCTATCAGAGCATGGCCAGCGATACCGCCATGATCCGCAAGAAGCGCGCAGACAAGAAGCAGCACGCTGCGCACGGATGAGCACACCCCGGCTCAGGCTCAAGACCCGACTGGCTGCCGGACTGCTCCTGTTCGGTCTGCTCACGGCGGTCTGGGGCGAGTCGCTGCAACTGCCCGCACCCGGTCCCAGGGATACCTGTCCGGTGTGCGGCATGTTCGTCAGCCTCTATCCGGACTGGGTCGCAACCGTGCATTACCAGGACGGCCATGCCCATCACTTCGATGGCGCTAAGGATCTGTTCAAGTACCTGCTGAACCTGTCCAAATATGCACCCGGTCATAGCCAGGAGCAGATCGCCGCCATTGGCGTGACTGAGTATTACGGGGTCACGCGGATCAATGCCCGCAACGCCTGGTATGTGGTGGGCTCCGATACCCTCGGGCCGATGGGCCACGAACTGGTGCCGCTGGCCAGCGAGGCGGAAGCACGGGAATTTCTCAAGGATCACCATGGCCGGCGTGTCCTGCGCTTTGACGAGGTGACGCCTGCCCTGCTGGAACAGCTTGATCGGGGTGTTTTCGAATAGGCAGGCGCGGCCGGGCCATCTCAGGGCACGGCTTCGCCTTCCTGCCATGCCGGCTGGGTGCCGCCTTTAGCCGTGCAGCGCGCCAGACTGCGCTTGAACATCGACAGATCAATCCGGCTTGGTCTCGGGTCAATATCCAATACTGCTGAAATCCATCGCGGCGTAATCGCCATTCCAGGGAGATTCCCGGCGGCCCCGCGCGTTGCCTGCCTCGGGGAGCGCGCTACTGCCGGGAACCGGTCTTTAGTTGTTATCGCATCGACAGCGCTGCTTCCACAGGCGCGGTCCTAAGCTCAAGCCTTACTCTGCCACACTGCGCAACAGGGGATTACGCCGGGCAGTCATTTCCTCAGTCCGCTTGAGCAGGTTGGCGAAAAAGTCCAGCCCCCCTTCCCAGTTGGTCATCATGGCCTCAAAGCTGGCCATCTGCACTTGATTGGTCAGATCGATCATCTCGCCCAGGAACTGGGTCGGATCGAAAAACTCGCTTCTGGTCCGGTTCATGGCATGTTACTCCGGTTCTGTCAGTTTTAACCGGCGACCGGTCTGGAACCCGGCGCCCCACGCGGCATCACGACTCATCCATACAGCCCGGATATCAAGAGTCAAAAAAATGCAATGACCGCAAGCGAGGATTCTAACGAAAAAATTTTCCCTTTTGTGCAGTGCGTCGTTATTTTTTGTGCGCCGCATCGTCAGGCGCTATCGAAACGATCGAAGGTCATGGTGAACTGGCCGCGACCACGGGTCATGCCGCGCAGATCGGTGATATAGCCCAGCAGGCGATCCAGTGGACAATCACACTGGATCACGCTCATCTCACCCAGCGTCGCGGTGTCGCGGATCACCGCCCGGCGCGCCTGCAAATCACCCAGCACCGCACCGACATCGCTCTCCGGCACCACCACCTCGGTGGTCATGATCGGCCGCAGCACCAGACCGCCAGCCTGGGCCAGGGCCTTGCGCGCCGCCTCGGCCACCGCCACCCGCAGCGCCTGCGGGCTGGACAACGCGCCAAACAGCTCCACTTCCAGTACCCGCAACGCCACATCCTGCAAGGGCGCACCACGGGTCGGCCCCGTCGCCAGGACATCATCGGCACCGGCGGCCAGGGCCTCACGCTGCGCGGGGTTCAGCTCCAAACCCGCCGGCATCACCTGGGGTGCATCGGCACTGACCGTCACCCCGGCACCACGCGGCAGCGGTTCAACCGCCACCCGCGCCCCGGCCTTCATCTCCAGCTTTTTGCCATCAGGCTGCTCGATGAGCCGGTGGAACAGGCTACTGGCCGTGGCGGCGCGTTCGATGGTTTCCCGGGTCACCACGTCGGGGCTGCCCACGCGAATGTTGACGTTGAACTCGCGCCGCAGACGTTCCCCGGCAATTTGCAGATGCAGTTCGCCCATACCCCGCAGCACCCGCTGCCCGGTTTCCGGGTCCTCCTCGACGCGCAGGGTCGGATCCTCCTGCTGCAGCTTGTCGAGCGCCTCCAGCAGCTTGTCCTCATCAGCGCCGGACTGTGCCTCGATCGCCAGACCCAGCACGGGCGCACGGGTCTCGATGCGCTCCAGCCACAGCGGATGCTCCGGTGCGCACAGGGTATCGCCAGTCGTCGCCCAGCGCAGCCCGGCCAGCAGCACGATCTGCCCGGCGCTGGCCTCGTCGATCCGGCTCTTGTGATTGGCATCGACCTCAAACAGCCGCGCCACCCGTTCCTGGCGCATCTGGCCGCGTGGCCCGGGAATCGCCACCAGATCGCCGGGCCTGAGCGTGCCACGATAGAGACGGGCAAACAGATGACGGCGGCCTTCCCACATCTGCACCTTGAACACCAGCGCCGCCAGCGGTCCGGCTGCGTCCATCACCACCGCTTCGCAGGTCCCATCGGGACGCTGTGCCAGACTCGGCGGACGCTCGGTTGGCGCCGGCAGCAGACGGGTCACGCCATCGAGCAACGGCTGCACGCCCTGATTGCGCAGTGCACTGCCCGCAAAGCAGGGACAAACCCGACCGGCCAGGGTCACCTGACGCAGTGCCATCCACACCGCCTCCGGGTCCGGCTCCTGCTCGGTCAGCACCTGCTCGGCCAGCGCATCGTCCAGTTCCGCCACCGCCAGCAGCAGGGTTTCCCGCCAGGGCCGTACCTGCGCCCAGGTCACGGCATCGCAGGGCAGCGCGCTCAACTGCTCGCCACGTTCGCCGCCAAACCGCAGCCGGGTACCTTCGATCAGATGGATCACCGCGCCAGCGCCGGCCGGGTCCGGCACGGTCACCGCCACCGGTTCGACAGCGAGCCGCTCGCGCACCGTGGCCAGCGCCCGGGCGAAGTCCGCCCCGGGCCGATCGAGCTTGTTGACGAAAAACAGGGCCGGCAACTGGAAGCGGGTGCGCTGCTGCCACACGGTTTCCGTCTGCGGCTCTACGCCGCGCACGCCGTCGAGCACGATCACGCAGCCGTCCAGCACCCGCATCGAGCGCTCGACTTCGATGGTGAAATCGACATGGCCGGGCGTGTCGATCAACTGGATCAAATGCCCACGCCAGGGCAGGCGGGTCACGGCGGCGGTGATGGTGATGCCGTGCTCCTGCTCCTCGGCCATATAATCCATATGCGCCGCGCCCTCATGCACTTCGCCGATCTTGTGCGAGGCACCCGCGTAGTACAGCATCCGTTCGGTCAGGGTGGTCTTGCCCGCATCGACATGCGCGGCCACACCGATGTTGCGCACGCCGTTCAGATCCAGCAGCTCCAATGCCTTGCCCATCGCCCGATCCTCGTTGCTCGGCGCCGACGCGCACCGTTCTCAGGGAATAATGCGCCGGCACTCCAGATAAAAGCGTTTCTCGTCAGCTTCGCCCATCGAGAAGGTTTTGCGCGGCAGCGCGCCATCGCGAATGATGGTGCGGAAGAAATCGCCCTTGGCCAGCGCCGGCAGGTAAAAG
>Ga0116181_1003878_pt1 | contig 11454 bp, 7 predicted proteins | sample AD_UKC075_MetaG_FD_89752 | JGI IMG/M metagenome (GOLD analysis project Ga0116181, IMG submission 89752) | Active sludge microbial communities of municipal wastewater-treating anaerobic digesters from USA - AD_UKC075_MetaG | ecosystem: Engineered > Bioreactor > Anaerobic > Digestate | place: USA...
GATTTTAATAAACGAGCATCTTTGAGCAAAGCCGCAGTAAAGCCCATCATTCCCCAGCCCAGCATCTGCCAAGGTGTCCAAGGCCCCTGTCCCAAGAAAACATTCGAAATCAATGCAGCGGTATTTCCAACTAAAAATCCCACTTCCCTTCCGAAGGATAGGGCGGCCATAATTACTATGAAAGAGGTAGCTTGTATGCTGGGAAGGGCCGCAAAGGGTACCCTACCCACCGCTGCAAGGGCAGATAGCATGGCCATCAATACCATTTCCTCCGCATTTAGTTCTTTTTTCTCAAACTTCATGTAAAAAGGAACCATCGACAATATAAGTAATGCAAAGCTCAAGGGTAAGATAAAATTGTCCGCCGCATATATTGAAATGGCAAGAATCCCTATTATGCCTATCACCATCAGTGTGAGGCGGATTTTGCCAGCAGGTACTTTTCCCACTTGCATGCTTTTATCACATCCTCTAGAGTAATAGCCTTTGGCAATTTTTCCCTTACAGTCCTGTTTACGGCGGTGGTATAAAAATAGTTTTCGCTGAAGAAATTGCTAGGAGTATCTTTTGTAGTTATTTCACCGTTAAAAAGCAGGGCACAGGATGAGGCATTTGCTGCAACAAATTCTATATCATGAGATACCATGACGATGGTAATTCCGCTTTTGATGAGTTTATTGAGTATATCTTTAAAGCTTATCTTAAAGGTCGGGTCAAGGCCCTTTGTAGGCTCGTCTAGTAAAAGCAGCTGTGGCCTCGACAAAAGCACCATCGCCATTGCCAGCTTTTGTTTTTCCCCACCGCTTAGATCATAAGGATGCCTTTTTAGCAAGGGCCCAAGGCCAAAGAAATCTATGTACTCTTCCAGAAGTTCATCTATGCCTTCAACTTTGCCTTTTAGCATTTCCCCACGTTTGTACAGCTCATCCTCCACGGTCTCGTGAATGAAATAGAGCATGGGATTTTGCGCAAGATAGCCTATTTGCAGGTACCTTTTTTCTTCTTTAATGCAAAGTACATCCTGCCCTTTAAAATAGACTTTGCCTCTTTGCGGCTTTTTTAGACCTGCCATAATTTGCAACAACGTGGATTTGCCGGCGCCGTTACCTCCTAAAATTGCAAGAAATTCTCCCGGGCAAACATTCAGTGATAGTTTTTTTAAAATATCCGGCGAGTCTTTTTCATAGCGAAAACAAACATCCGTCATTTTAACAATGGGTTTTTCAGTGGGTTTATCGCCTTTTTGGAAGTCTCGGGGATTCATTAATTGCTTTTCATCTATAAGATCACATATTAACTTCCTTCCCTCTCTCACATCAATGGGTATCTCAGATTCTTTAATGTCTCCTTTTAAATACGAATACATTCTGACCACCGATGGAAGATAGCTTTGCAGTGTGACATCTTTTGACCTTAGAATGTCAAAGCTTATGCTTTTGGGATCTCCAATGTATTTTACTTCACCTTCCTGCATAAATATTACCTTGTCAGCGAGAGGGAATAGGTCTTCTAGCCGATGCTCGCTCATAATCACCGTCATTGAAAGTTCCCTGTTGAGCCTGTATAGCATCTGCAAAAACTCTTTTGCCGCTATTGGGTCAAGCTGGGAAGTGGGCTCATCTAAGAGCAGCAGCTTCGGTTGAAGCAGCAGTACCGAGGCCAAGTTCAATATCTGCTTCTCGCCGCCAGAGAGTTCGTGTACGGATTTATAAAGCATTTTTTCCAGTCCGAAGAAATTGCACATTTCCCCTATCCGCTTTTTCATGGTAAGGATGTCGTAGCCCAGGTTTTCCATGCCAAAAGCCAGTTCGTGTATGACAGTATCAAGGACTATTTGATTTTCTGGGTCCTGAAAGACCATAGCGATTTCTTCCACGGCTTCTTTTTTTGAAAGGCAGTCAATTGGTTTTCCCCGGTACAAAATCCTGCCGCTAATCTCTCCTTCAGGCCGGATTTCTCTTTTCAACTGGCTTATCAGGGTTGTCTTTCCGCAGCCTGAAGGGCCGCATATGACCACAAATTCACCAGCTTCTACAGAGAAATTTATATTTTTTAAAGCCCTTTGAGGGGAATTTGGATAAGCAAAGTTTAAATTTTGTATGTCTATTAAAGCCATGCCAGTTTTTCAGCTCCTTCTACCACTAGGGGAATGGCAAGATATATAGCAGAAACGGCCAAAAAAAGTCCCGTGTTCATGTCTAAAACCAGCGGCGCAAGCACGGGATATATTTGAAAGTACCCGATACCCCAATACCAGAAGAGTAGCAGATTGGCCCAAGTAAAAAGTATCAGGAAGAGAATGGCCCAATCCCTTCTTGTCATCTTATAATCGAAATATGAGCTCCTGTTTTTTGTAATACTGTATCCTCTCGCCCTCATGGACCTCGATGTGATAATGGCTTCTTCCAAAGACCATGTAATTAGTATTACCAGTATCTGCATGCCGTTTTTTATGCGCTGTATGAAAGTCCCGGAAGATATATCCGTGCCCCTGGTCTTTTGGACAAGGGCAATTTCTTGGCTGCGCCTTTTGAGGACCGGCACAAAGCGCATGGCCATCATGGCCATAAAGGCAGTCTTGGAGAGTATTGAAGAAAAAAGAAACATAAATTTGTCCGGAGTTATGACCATGTTGTAAGAAACAAAAGCTATTAGCACGGTCAGAAGGGACATCATCATGGCAATGCCGTAAACCACAGCTTCAAGGGTTACGGGATTGTCCATGAAATAAAAGAGCACATTCTGACCCCGGCGGGAAACAAAGGGATTTATCAAGGCTATAAACAATCCAAAAAATATGTAGAATCTGGCGGATTCCTTTAGCTTCCTGCCCCCATCCTGCATGATATTGAGTAGTATTTGAGAGCAGAGGGCCAAGAGTAAAAACAGAGGGTGGTAGATTATCATCACAAGTATGACGAGACCGACATAATAAAGAAAACAGGGGGCAGGATGAAGCGATGCAAAGCCCCTATTCATCTGCCGCCCCTCCTGAATCCTCTATATCTCTTCCCAAATCAAGGGTATAGAGCCACTCAATCACATCACCGGCATTAACAGTAAAAGCTCCGGCACTTTTGCTGTACATGCTGCCGTTTACCCTGTAAAGCCAGCCGCTCCTTGGCCCATGGTCGAATTCAAACAAGTTATTTATGCCTTCCACATATGCCGTGGATTTTTTCCCTCTGATGGATATGGGAATATTGTTTTGCTTTGCTGCCTTTTTCAGCGCATCCAGCACCGTTTCCCCTTCTTCTATTTCAACCTCCGTTGCTTCCAAAATCACGCCCATGGCCTTGTGGCCAACTATGGATATGGTAACGGAAGGGGCCGGATCCGCATCCCCGGGCTTTTCTTCTTCCTTGCTTTGACTCTTTTCATCTTCCTGACCTTTTCCGTTTGAACTACTTTTTTCTGGACTTGTTTTAGATTCCTCCGCTTTCGGTGCAGGATCTACCCTGTCAATACTCTCTTCCTGCTTTTGCCCTTCCTGACCGTGGCTGATGTCTGCTTCTTGTTGAATATTCTCCTGGCGCCCTTCAGATCGAGGAGAGGTCTCGGGAGCGGACGCCTTGCTGCCGCAGCCCACTATTAATAAACAGGCTATCAGCAGTATTAAAACTAAAAACAGGGTCTGTCTGTCCATGAATAGTCTCACTGCCCTTCGCCTCTTTCAAATACTCTTACCATTACCGTGGCTGCCATCTCCCGGGTAACATTTTGTCTTGGCGAAAAGTTGCCGTTTGCCCCTGTCATCAACTGATTTCCCACTATAGCCTTAATTGCCGGAACCGCCCATTGGGACGCATCCTGTAAATCTTTAAGGTCAACTTCTTCTGCTGTCTCTAAAGACAAAGCCCGCTGCAGCATCACGGCCATTTCTTCCCTTGTAATATAATCATTTGGCATGAATTTATCTTGGCTTTTTCCGGTGATTATCCCCTTTTCGTAGCAGTTCATGACATAACCGAAGTACCAGCTGTCGGGTTTGACATCACTGAACACCTGCTGTGCACTGCTTTTTCCCTCTAGCTTAAGTAGTCTAACAAGTAGTGCAGCAAATTCTGCACGAGTGATATTCTGCTTTGGTTCAAAGAGGTTTCGCCCTTTGCCCTCCATGAGGCCGTATTCTCTAGCCTTTTCGATGGATTGCCTGGCCCACTCGGAGGCGGAATCAATATCTGCAAAGGAAGTATGGTCTTCAGGAGAACTTTCTTTTCCCTCTGTCAAGTGGTAAATCCAGCTTTCGTCATCTAGGAAGCGCTTATAAGCCACCAAAGCCACTAGCGCCTGTTCGGTTGCCATTTCATCGCTGCCTTCACCTTCAATGTGGGAGTAACCGCCGTCTGCCTCCCTAAAGGATAAGAGCTTTGATATGAGGTTGCCGTCTTTTATAAATCTTGGGTCTTTTAAGGGGTCAATTTCCAGGGCGATCAGGGCTATTATGGTCTGGGAAATGCTTTCACTGCTGGAATCGCCCCAGGCGGTAAAGCCACCATCAGCAGACTGCTTTTGTGACAAAAACTCGATGGCCCTTTCAATGGCAGCCGCAACTTCCGGCTTGTCCCGGTACAGGGACATTGCCTGAATGGCCATGGCAGTAAGGTCTATGTCACTTATTTCCCCATAAACCAGGGAAAAGCCTCCGTCAGGGTTTTGCTGGTTTAAAATGTAATCTAATAGCTTTTGCCTGGTCCACAGGGCATCATCGGGAATCAAAATGCCGCAGGCATCCAAGGCTATCAATGCAAAGATGGGGCCATTTGTGCCCTGCAGGGTCATATTACCATTGTTATAAATCTTTTCTATAATGTTATATCCGGCAACATTTCTCGGGTCACGGTTTAACGCCGAAACAGCCATTGCCAGCTTTGCATAATCGGTGATTTTCCTAAAATCGCCTTCGTGTTCTTTTAGGTATTCCTCCAGGTATTCATAAGCTTTTTCCGGAACTTCTATACCCAATGCTCTCATTCCAATAATTTGCCACTCGGTATATTCCAGGTTTTTATTAGTTTTATATATATAATCTACAATCTCATCAATGGCATCGGATATTTCTTTAGGCCCGATATTTGTATTCTCTGCTGCAAAAATGTAGCCGCCTAACTGGACGACAAGTAATAGAGCTAAAGTCATAGCAAGAAATTTCTTTGTCCGCGACATGTTTAACACTTTATCACCTCTCATTTTTTGAATTAGATTGACACTATTTGGTCAATCTAGCCCAAGTAGTTTGTAGGAATGGTTCCTGTAGACAGTAAGGTTCACAGGAACCACTTTCATACTCCCGACATAGGAGAATATATGAAAACAACCCGCTCCGCATTTAAAACAAAATGAGACAAGGGACCGTCCCCACGCTTTCCTCCTAAACTAGCTTTGGAAGCAGGGAAGCGTCCCCTGCTGCTTCCTATTTGATTAGTAAACCGTAAATGCGATATAGCACCGTTGCAGCCTGTGCCCTGGTGGCATTTTCCAGGGGTGCGAATACTCCTTCACTGATACCGCCTATGATTTTTTCCCTTAGGCATAAAGCGGCACTTTCCCGGGCCCATGAGGCAATCTCCTCGAAGTCCTTAAATGCTTTCAAATTGTCAACTTTTTCTTGCGAATGGAATTTGTCTTTCATTATGTTGGAAATGATTTTGGCCATTTCTTGTCGTGTAATCTTGCCATTTGGGTCAAACTCGGTTGCGGACTTACCGTTTACCAGGCCTTCGTTGTATGCAATGGCTATCGGATTGTAGTACCAGTCATTTTCCCTGACATCCATGAAGGGCACGGTATATCCATGGTTTTCGCCGTATCCCATTGCCCTTGTCATCAGTGCGACAAATTCAGCCCTCGTGATATTGGCATCCGGGTCGAATATTCCTTCACTCTTTCCCTTTATTATCCCCTTGCCGGCCAGGGCGCCAATTTCCTTCCTGGCCCAATGGTCTTTTGTGTCCTCAAAATCTGCTACCGATTCCTTGGCAAAGTATGTGCTGAAATGAGTCGTGAAAAATCTGGCTGTTTTGCTAGCCGGGTCGTAGATTCCGCCCACAGCTTGAACACTGCCATCTTCCTTTAACCAAAATACGGTTACTGCTGTCTCATCATTGTATTTGCCTTCAAAGGGTATCCCCACTTCGATTGGATGGCTAAATCTTTGACCACTTGCTTCAGTTATTTCTATTAAAATACTTCCGTCGGGAATCTGATCCTGTAAACTCTCAGGCAAAGCTTCTTTGTCTGCTTTTTTTGCAGTTATTTTTAGCCCCTGCTTTTCGTGAATGTCATTTAGTGATTCCACGGGCAGGACTGCAGTCAAGATTCCTGAAGATATATCCAGCTTTTTAAACCCTTTTTCCGTTGCCTTGCCAATAAAAATTCCGGGGAGGTTTATCTCTGCATTTTCTTCATTTTCTTGGGGAATTGCAGCATAAAATCTTTGTTCCGGCTGTAAATTATCCGACTGTATTTGATGCAGCTTTTTATTCAGCTCAAGGGCAACATCAAGTATATCGTCGATGATCTTTTCCATTTTGCTTTCATCACTCATCTTGTTTACAAACGCAAGTGTTATACCGATGCTCTCTTTTACTACCGAAGATATTTCAGTTATCGATGCTTCTTCATCGGTATAACCTAAAAGTCTTGCCGCCATCTCGGCTACTCTTGCACTATTAGCCGAGGCACTATTAATGGCATATTCAGATTTCACACTTGCTAAAACTTTTAAGAAAATATCGTTGACATCTTTTAAATCCCTTAACACGGCTTTCTTAATATCATCCTTGCTTTTAACACTGTTTACCATATCCACAATATAATCAGTAATGTTTTTCACCATGTCAATTATTTCTTTTTCACTAGCGTTCTTGTCATCAAGCAGGGCTAAAGCATCATCTATGATTTCTTTTCTGGGTTCCTCGTATATATTTCCAATATCTTCACCCAGGTTAGTGGTGTATAACCACTGAATGTAGTCCCCGTCTTCTACAGTGACACTTCCCGGGCCAATACCTGGAAAATCCCCGTTAACGGAAAACATCCACCCGCTTGTGGGGCCTTTGTCAAACTCGTTTTGCCCGTCGATCCCTACCACATATCCGCTTCTAATCCTGAAATCGATTCCTTTTGAATCCAAAACCCTCCTGGTTATACTTAGCACCGTATCGCCTTTTTTTATTTCTACCTCTGTCTTAGGCAATATAACTCCTTCGTATCCTTTTATGTAAATATATGCCACCGCAGGTTTTTCAGGCTGTTCAGGTTCTTCAGGTTCTTCTTTTTCCACCACAATAGTCTTGGTCTGGTTAATTCCATCTAAATTCACCGTGCACTCATACTCGTTTCCCTGCTCCAAATAGGTGTTAAATACAGCTTGCCCACTTGCATCCGTTTCCTTTTGATCTATATAATGCTTTCTGCTGCCATCCCCGATAACGATACTGACGGGCTTGTAACTTTCCCCTCTGACGATAACACTCACTCTAGCGCCGTCCACTTCATAGTCCACTGTAAGGCCTGCCGCAAAGGCAAAGGAGGGCAGCAGTAACGCAAGTATCATCAGAAATGATATTAACTTCCCTCTCAAACCATACACCTCCATTTGTTAAATTTGCATATATTAATTAAATATGCACAAACCTGTACACCTGGCAAACGAAACGTCCCCCTGGCAGATAAGTCAAAAGTGGTGGTGTAGCTGAACGCTTTGTTTCAGCTACACCAGGGAGTAGGTTGTGCTTACACTTATTTTTCTACATCAATATCAATGGGATTAGCCAGAATTACATTTTGATTTTCCAGGTCTTCCCATACAAAACACTTTATAATATGGTTTCCGGTTTCGGGCACCAAGAAACCCGCACCTAAGTTGGTACTTTCTCCCGGTTGATATTCTTTTGTTGCAAAAGCGTAATTGATCATCTTGTTGGTATTTTTATCGTAGAGGGCGACAATCAGCGTTGCAGACCTGGTTTGTTCCATGTTTTCCCGTATGTTAAACTCTAGTCTAGCTTCACTGCCGTTCTTTATTTTACCTGTATCGATTCTAGTTACTTTAAATTCTTCCGGCTCTACGGTAAGCTCTATGGTGTCCTTTATACTGTCATGGCCCTCTACCGTAACGGTTATGGTAACCTTTCCTGCACTTTTAGCAGTGACCAAGCCTTCACTGTCGATCTCGGCTACAGCCGGATCTGAGCTTTCCCAGAGGAGGCTATGGCCTAATATAATCTCACCATCGGGATTATATACATTTGCCCTAAGTTTCAGCTTGCCGTTTTCTTTTATAGTCGTATACGGAGGTTGCTGTATCCTTACTTCATGGGGCTCTACATCTTTCATAACGATCTCATGAAACATGGATTTTCCCCTATACAAGTCTGCAAGGGCACAAAATGCTTGCTCTGTAATTGAATCTATATCAGTTCCCCATTCGGATACATATTCAAAGTGGTCATCTATCATGAACTCCAGGAGAGCATCTAAGATGGTCTTTCCACTTTCAGTGGTCCATTCTTCCGATAGCGGGTCTTCACCTATAGCAATAAGCCCTTGGATTGCTGCAGCTGCTGAATATGGGTTTTCTGCACCCCAAGATACAAAGCCACCATTATCCTCCTGCTTGTCTTTTATATATTTTTTAGCCTTTGCTATAGCATCTTTTGCTCCTTTAATGTCTTTATGCTTGGCCAAAGCCATTATACACATTGCTGTATCGTCAACACTGTCACCCCATCCGCCATCGAAGCCTCCATTATCAATTTGATAACTTAAAAGTGCATCAACCGCCTTTTCTACATCATATTCTGCCTTTGCCATATCCAAGGCCAATATACCCCAGGCAATTGAAGTGGGATAGGCATCCCAGTTCTGATCATCCAGGCTTTGTATTAGAAGTTGTACATAGTTTTTACCATTGTAATTTCTGGGGTTTTTACCTGCTGCAATAAGGCCTATTATTATTCCCGAATAGTCTGAAGGACTAGCAGATTCTTCATTCATCTTTAATCTTTGCTGTATTATTTGCGAGTCTCTTTCTAGGTTGTCGCTGGTAAAGTTATATGCCAGCGCTACCCGGAATGTAAAATCCTTGCTACTGTAGTAACTTCTCAATGCTTCAATCGCATCTGTTATTTTCTCTTCATCGGTTTTGTCTTCATATACATCTTCTAGTACTGTCGGCTCGTCTGCCGCATATGCCTTGGGCTGTAAGCCCGGTATGAAACCTAAAATCATCGAAAGAATTATAACTAAGCTCATGATTTTCCTTTTCATATGTACTGTCCCCCTTTTAAAATTACTCTTTTCTCATGGATATTTTGTCGATACTTTTTCAGCACTCCCCCTTCCTGATAAAACTTTATATTACTTTAAGCTTCCTCTCCTTGTATTTAAAAAGCCCCCTTCTCCGATTAAAGAAAAGGGGGAAAAGGGGGCTTAAAGATTCATGGAATAACAGTTAAGCGTCTTCCCTATCTCTAAGTCGGAGATAACCGAGAAGACAATGCGATGACAAGGTCTTCTGGCTTCCGGTTCATCTTCGAGCTTAGCCTTCCCACCTGCGGCAGTGGCAAAAATAAGCCTTCATCACCGGTTACAGCTGCGACTACAGCAAGGGACTTTCACCCTTTTCCCTTTATCACCACATTGCTCTATTTAGTTCTTACTTAAAAACAAAACACCCCAACCTTCATCAAGGTTAGGGTGCTTTTATGCTAAGACAAATTTTAATATGACCTTTCCCTGGAAGGTATATTATGGGAACCGTTCATTCTAGTATCCTGGCTCGTGGATAATCGCTCGCTTTCGCCTTCCCGGCAAGTGCCAGTGGCTTAATTGAAAGCTCGCTCCCCACTCACAGTGGCCGGACCGCTCTGGATTTTCACCAGATTCCTAGAAGCTGAACTTGTATTAATATTCTTTTTTTCAACTTTATTATAACTCAAACAATTTTTTATATCAAGCCCATTATATGGAAAAATTTAATATCATGTGACATGTTACTAATTTTTTTGTTGGCACGACATAGACAGCAGTCATAAATCCTTAAAATAAATTTGTTGACATTTATATAATTTTAAGCAAAAGAAATAAACTTGCTATTGATGAATTTTAGCGTGTGTTGCCGCGCCTTTATTTCTAAGGAATCGTCGAGTTCCTGAAGTTCTTCGATGCCATACTTATTTTTTAAGGCTATGCTTATTATGTCATCGCAGAGCTTTGGGTTTTTTGGCAGCAGCGGGCCGTGAAGATATGTTCCAAAGACGTTCTTGTATCTGACTCCCTCGGTTTTGTCCTTGCCGTTATTGCCAAAACCGGAAATCACCTGGCCGAGGGGATTTAACTCGTTTAAATAGGTCCTGCCGCTGTGGTTTTCAAAGCCTATCAGGTGATAATCGCCGACTTTTACCACTACATTGCCTACAAAGTACTTGTCTCCGGCTTCAGTGTAAAAGTCAAGAAGGCCCAAACCGCATGCAGCATCCCTTTTTCCACGATAGTATTTGCCCAAAAGTTGGTATCCACCGCAAATTGCAAGCACAACCTTGCCTTCTTCGATGGCATATTCCATCTGCGGCTTTATGTTTCCTGCATCATGGCTTGCGATATTTATGTCGCTGTCGGCACCGCCGCCGATGAAAAAAATATCCACCTCTTTAAAATCTGCTTTATCGCCTACATTATAATTTACAACGTTTAAATCTATTCCCCTCCACTGGCAGCGCCTAATCAACGTGATAATGTTGCCGGTATCACCGTACAAATTCAAAAGTTCAGGATACAGATGGCACAGCGTCAGTTTTAACATCTCGATTTAGCCCCTTTAAGATTTTCTGTGTTTCAAAGAGCAGACTGTAGTTTACCAAAACATATCCTGTATTGCTCTCGGTCCTAACCAGGTTATATACTGCATCTTCAATTGTTGCTGAAACAGTAATCTTGTTTTCATCAATCCCCGCATATTTCAAGCGAAGAGCCATGTCATATCTTCGCCGGCCAAAAACCGTATAATTTGCAATCGATTCATCGATTTCCAGCAGTATTTCAAAATTTGTATCCCACAGCCATGATACATCTATGCCGTCAGAAGGCATGTCATTAATACCTAATGCAATTACCTTGGAACTCGTATCCAGGCTTATTATCTTCATAGATTCGTTAAAACCTACCGGATTTTTGGCAAGGTTCAATACAATGGGCTTTCCAATGTCGAACCTTTCCATTCTTCCAATTTGGGGTTTGTATTTTTCAAGGCCATTTAACACCGTTTCAGAACTGTTTCCCAATAAAGCCGCACAGGATACGGCTGCCAGCGTGTTGTATAGGCTGTACGTGTCAGTAATATGAAAATCTATTTGGACGCTAAAGCTGTCATCCCCATCTGCCACGGTAAGCAACCTTTTTGTTCCGTCGTCCTTTACATGGGCCTTATAATGAGGTGTGGGCCGTTTAAAA
>Ga0116181_1003884_pt1 | contig 11445 bp, 9 predicted proteins | sample AD_UKC075_MetaG_FD_89752 | JGI IMG/M metagenome (GOLD analysis project Ga0116181, IMG submission 89752) | Active sludge microbial communities of municipal wastewater-treating anaerobic digesters from USA - AD_UKC075_MetaG | ecosystem: Engineered > Bioreactor > Anaerobic > Digestate | place: USA...
TCGCGCACCAGCTGCAGGATCTTCAGCGCCGAGGCCGTGTCGTGGTAGCTGACCACCACCGCGCTGGCGCGGGCCAGGCCGGCGGCCATCAGGCTGGGCAGGCGGGCGGCGTCGCCGAAGACCACGCTCTGGCCCGCCGCCGCCGCCTGGCGCACGCGGTCGGGGTCCAGGTCCAGCGCCATGTAGGGGATGCCCTCGGCCGTCAGCAGCCGCGCCAGGTTCTGGCCGCTGCGGCCGTAGCCGGCGATGATGACGTGGGCCTCGGTCTTGATCGCCTTCTTGGCGATGGTGGTCAGCTGCACCGACTGCATCAGCCATTCGTTGGCCGACAGCTTCATCACGATCCAGTTGCTGCGCATCACGATGAAGGGCGTGGCCAGCATCGAGAGCACCATGCAGGCCAGCACCGGGCTCACCCACTGCGGCTGCACCAGGCCGCGCTCGGCGCCCAGGGTCAGCAGCACGAAGCCGAATTCACCCGCCTGCGCCAAATACAGGCCGGTGCGGATGGCCACCCCCGGCGTGGCGCGGAACAGCCGCGCCAGCACCGCCACCAGCGCCCCCTTGACCACCAGCGGCCCCACGCTGAGCAGCAGCACCAGCCCCCACTGGTCGATCACCGGGCGCCAGTCCAGCTTCATGCCGATGGTGATGAAGAACAGGCCCAGCAGCACGTCGTGGAAGGGCCGGATGTCGGTTTCGACCTGGTGCTTGAACTCGGTCTCGGCCACCAGCATGCCGGCGACGAAGGCGCCCAGCGCCAGGCTCAGGCCGGCATGCTCGGTCATCCAGGCCAGGCCCAGCGTCACCAGCAGCAGGTTCAGCACGAAGAGCTCCTCGCTCTTGCGCCGCGCCACCAGGGTCAGCCACCAGCGCATGGCGCGTTGGCCGCCCACCAGCAGCAGGGTCAGCAGCACGGCGGCCTTCAGCAGCGCCAGGCCCAGGGCCCAGGCCATGTCCTCGCCGCTGCTGCCCAGCGCCGGGATCAGCACCAGCAGCGGCACCACGGCCAGGTCCTGGAACAGCAGCACGCCCATCACGCGGCGGCCGTGCTCGGTCTCCAGCTCCAGCCGCTCGGCCATCAGCTTGACGACGATGGCCGTCGACGACATCGCCATCGCCGAGCCCAGCACGATGGCGCCGGGCCAGCCCAGCTGCCACTGCACGCCCAGCCAGGCATAGGCCACCGTCAGCAGCGCATTGCCGGCCACCGCGCCCAGCACCGTTAGCACCACCTGGCTGAGGCCCAGGCCGAAGACCAGGGTGCGCATGCTGCGCAGCTTGGGCAGGTTGAACTCCAGCCCGATCACGAACATCAGGAAGACCACGCCGAACTCGGCCAGGTACTTCACGCCCGCCGTGTCCTTGGCCAGGGCCAGGGCGTTGGGGCCGATCAATACGCCCACCGCCAGGTAGCCCAGCATCGGCGGCAGCTTCAGCAGCCGGCAGCCCACCACGCCGAGCACGGCCGCCACGAGGTACAGCAGGACAAGTTCGAGGGTGGTGGCCATGCCGTCCGTTGGGCGCTGGCGCCCGGGGTGGGCGCCTAGAATCGATGCAGGAATCCTGATCCTAAGCCACCCCTTTCGCTCTCACTTCGGCATCCCTTGAGCCAGCCTCTGCCCCCCGTCGACGAAGCCCAGGCCATGCGTGCGCTGGCGCTGGCCGCCCAGACCTTCGAGATCGAGGCGCGTGGCCTGCTGGGCCTGGCGGCACGCCAGGGCGCAGGCTTCAGTGGCGCCGTCGCGGCCATGCTGGCCTGCCGCGGCCGGGTGGTGGTGATGGGCATGGGCAAGAGCGGCCATGTGGGCCGCAAGATCGCCGCCACCCTGGCGTCCACCGGCACGCCGGCGTTCTTCGTGCACCCGGCCGAGGCCAGCCATGGCGACCTGGGCATGGTGCAGCCGGGCGACGTGGTGCTGGCGATCTCCAACAGCGGCGAAAGCGACGAGCTGGCCGCCGTGCTGCCGGCGCTGCGCCGCCTGGGCATCACCCTGGTGGCGATGACGGGCAAGGCCGAGTCGACCCTGGCCCGCCATGCCGACCTGGTGCTCGACAGCGCGGTCGACCAGGAGGCCTGCCCGCTGAACCTGGCGCCCACCGCCAGCACCACCGCGCAGATGGCCCTGGGTGACGCCCTGGCCGTGGCCCTGCTCGACTTGCGCGGCTTCAAGGCCGAGGACTTCGCCCGCTCGCACCCGGGCGGTGCGCTGGGCCGCAAGCTGCTGGTGCTGGTGGCCGACCTGATGGTGCGCGGCGACGCCCTGCCCCGCGTGGCACCCGAGGCGCCCTTCATCGACATGATGCGCACCATGTCGGCCAAGGGCCTGGGCGCGGCCCTGGTGGTCGACGGTGACGACCGGCTGCTGGGCATCTTCACCGACGGCGACCTGCGCCGCCAGGTCGAGCGCGGCGCCGACCTGCGGGCCCTGACCGCCGGCGCGGTGATGCACGCCAACCCCAAGCGCATCGGCCCCGACGCGCTGGCCGCCGAGGGTGCCGACCTGATGGAGCAACACCGCATCACGTCGCTGGCGGTGGCCGATGCCGAGGGCCGCCTGGTCGGCATGCTGACCATCGGCGACCTGATGCGCGCCAAAGTGGTGTGATGGCTCCCCCCCGAAGCGCCTTCGGCGCTCCCCCCCAGGGGGGCGCCGCCTGTGGCCCGGCGAAGCCGGTTCCACGGCGACCGCTTGCTTCGGCCTGCGTACTTGGTCCCGCAGTGCGCCATGGCTGAGTCGGCGCTGTCCTTCCCGCCGGAACTGCTGCTGCGCGCCCAGGGCGGCGGGCTGGGCGTGCGCGCCGCCATCTTCGACGTCGACGGCGTGCTGACCGACGGCCGGCTCTACATCGCCGAGGCGGGCGAACTCTTCAAGGCCTTCCACGTGCTCGACGGCCATGGCCTGAAGCTGCTGGCGCGGGTGGGCATCGCGCCCATCGTCATCACCGGGCGCGATTCACCCGCGGTGCGCCGGCGCATGGCCGACCTGGGCCTGGCCGACGCCCACTACGGCGTGGCCGACAAGCTGGCGGTGGCGCAGGCCCTGCTCGACGCCCGCGGCCTGGCCTGGACCGAGGTGGCGGTGATCGGCGACGACTGGCCCGACCTGCCGCTGCTGGCGCGGGCCGGCTTCGCCTGCGCCCCGGCCAACGCCCATGCCGAGGCGAAGGCGCTGGCGCACCACGTCACCACCGCCCGCGGCGGCGAGGGCGCGGCGCGCGAGTTCTGCGACCTGCTGCTGGCCGCCAGCGGACGCTATGCCGCGTTGTTGGCGGCGCACCAGGGCACGCTGGATGGGCGGTGAACTGACTGTCGCGCGTCCGGGCCGAGCGCCGGGCCGCTCCCAAGCCGGCCCGCAATCCCCTCGGGGGATCGGCCGACGTATCCGTCGGACGAGGGGCTGACATCACACGGCCTGAATTGCACCTGCCCGACCTGCCCGAGGTGTCGGTGCAGCTCGGCTTGCCCGAGGCGGCTGGCGCGCCCGGTCAGCCTGTGCGCGCACGCCAGCCCCTGGGCCGGCGCATCCTGCAGGGACTGTCCTCGTACCTTCCGCTGCTGCTGATGGCCGTGCTGGCCGCCGGCACCTGGTGGCTGGTGCGCAACACGCCCGGCATGCCCGGCGCCAAGGCCCCCGCGCCACCGAGCCAGACGCCCGACTACACGATGACCGGCTTTGCCATCACCCGCTTCGCGCCCGACGGTCAGGTGGCGCTGCGCATCGCCGGTGACATGCTGCGCCACTTTCCGGCCACCGACCGGCTGGAGATCGACGGCGTGCGCATCCGCGCCACCGCGCCCGACGGCCGCATCACCGACGCCACCGCGCGCCAGGCGGTGGCCAACGGCGACGGCAGCGAGATCCAGCTGCTCGGGTCGGCCGAGGTCGTCAGCCAGCTGCCCGGCGGCCAGCGGCTGGAGGTGCGCGGCGAGTTCTTGCATGCCTTCCTGCGCTTCGAGCGGCTGCGCTCGCACCTGCCGGTGCTGGTGCGCCACGGCGGCACCGAGGCCCGCGCCGGCGGCCTGGACTACGACAACCTGCAGCGCCAGCTGACGCTGGCCGGCCCGGTGCGTGCGACGGTGCAGCCGCCCGGCCGGGCACGGGCCACCGCGCCTGCGGCATCTGCTGCGGGCCCACGCTGACGGAAGAACAGGCCACCGCCATGACCCGACCGCTCGTCTTCATCACTGGCGCGTCCAGCGGCATCGGCCAGGCCCTGGCGCTGCGCTACCACCGCGCCGGCTGGCGCCTGGCGCTGGTGGCCCGGCGGGCCGACGCGGTGCAGCAATGGGCCGCCGAACAGCGCATCCCGCCGGCCGACCTGCTGGTGCTGGCCGCCGACGTGCGCGACGTCGGCGCCATCACCGCCGCCGGCCGGCGTTGCATCGACGAAGCCGGCCTGCCCGATGTGGTGATCGCCAACGCCGGCATCAGCATCGGCATGGACACGGCCGACTTCGCCGACCTGGAGGTGATGCGCGCCACCTTCGAGACCAACAACCTGGGCATGGCCGCCACCTTCCAGCCCTTCGTCGCGCCGATGTGCGACCGGCGCAGCGGCACCCTGGTGGGCATCGCCAGCGTGGCCGGCATCCGCGGCCTGCCCGGCCATGGCGCCTACTGCGCCAGCAAGGCGGCGGTGTTTGCCTATTGCGAGAGCTTGCGTGGCGAATGCCGGCCGCAGGGCGTCAAGGTGGTGACCATCGCGCCGGGCTACATCGACACGCCGCTGACGCAGCGCAACCGCTACAGCATGCCCTTCCTGATGGCACCCGACGCCTTCGCCGACCGCGCGTTCGCCCACATCGCCGCAGGCGCCACCAAGCGCTTCATCCCCTGGCAGATGGGTGTGGTGGCCGGCCTGCTGCGCCTGCTGCCGGACTGGCTCTACGACCGCGTGCTGGCCGGGCGGCCCCGCAAGCGGCGGCAGAACGAATAGGCCGGCAGCCGTCGGCCTGCACACCGCGGCCAATGCTGCACGGCCATGAAGGAGGGCCATGAAAAAGGGCGCCCTGGGGCGCCCTTCGTTCTTCAGCAGCGAGCTGCTGCAGCCGGATCAGTAACCCTGGCTGCCGCCGCCGTAGCCACCACCGCTGCCGCCACGCGGGCCGCGACCGGTGCCGTAGGGGCTGCGGCCACCGCCGCCGCCGCCACCGTAGCCGCCACCACCGCCGCCGCCGCCGTAACCACCGCCGCCGCCACCGTAGCCGCCGCCACCACCGCTGCGGCCACCGCCGCCGTAGCCGCCACCACCACCGGCGCCGCCGCCACCATAGCCACCGCCGCCGCTGCGGCCGCCACCACCGTAGCCACCACCGCCGCCGCCGTAGCCGCCCGGGCGCTCTTCGCGCGGACGGGCTTCATTGACGACGATCGCGCGGCCTTCCAGCGGCTGGCCGTTCATCGCGTTCATCGCGGCCTGGGCTTCCGCCGGCGACGACATCTCGACGAAGCCGAAACCCTTGGAGCGACCGGTTTCCCGGTCCATCATCACCTTGGCAGACGTCACGCTGCCGAATTGCCCGAACGCCTGCTGCAGGGACTCGTCGCGCACCGAATAGGCCAGGTTGCCGACGTAAAGCTTGTTTCCCATGAGGGGAAGCTCCTTCTCAAGAAAAGTAAACCATGTGGAGCTTCATCCCTGGCATGAACGATCAAGCTGCAGGCGCCGTCTCCAGACACGGGCCGAGGGCGCGGACGCCCTCGCGAGTCATTATGGTGGCAAAAGCCGTGCCGCCACCAGCGCAGGCAAGCCCGTGCTAACCCGCACGTATCATCAGTGTTGTCATGCGGGTACAACCAGACGGTCAGGGTGCACTGACGGCGCTCGCGTCGGTGCTGCAGAGCATCGATTCGGTGCGCAATGCGCGGGCCGCGTACCTGTTGCTGCTGGCGTTCTCGGTCGGCGGCCTGCTGACGGGCTTTGCCCGCCAGGCCTTCGCGCGCGAGGCCATCCAGACCGCCGCCCTGTGGCTGGGCTGCGCCTTTCTCACCCTGTTCTATCTGAGCAACGCCGCTGGCCTGGTGCTGATGGACGAGGCGTGCGGCCGGCCCCCGCGCCAGCCCCTTGAGGCCCTGGGCGACGCACTGCGCCGCGCCCACCGCCTGCTGCTGGTGGTGGGCTGCGTGCTGCTGGGCGCCGCGGCCCTGGTGGCGCTGGCGCTGGGGCTGCTGGCCGCCTGCCGGCTGCCGGGCGCCGGCCCGGTGCTGCTGACGGCGGCGGTGGTGCTGGTGGTGCCCGCCCTGGGCGTGGCGGCCGCGGCGCTGCTGATGCTGGTCGGCCCGGTGGCGGCGCCTGCGGTGTGGGACGGCCTGGGCACACGGGCGGTGCTGGCCCTGCTGATGCGCCAGCTGCGCCACCACTTCGTGCGGGCGCTGCTGCTGTCGGCGGCGGTGAGCCTGCTGACGGCCACGCTGGCGGGCCTGGTCAGCGCCGTGGTGCTGGCCGGTGGCCGGGCGATGCTGGCGTTGGCGGTGCTGGTGCTGGGCCTGGACCTGACGCCCGGGCCCATCCTCGCCGCGCTGTTCGGTCAGGGCTTCTCGCTGGCCCCGGGCGCGCCGGCACCGTCGGCATTGACCGGCGCGGCCGTGGACGGCGCTGCGCTGGTGTTTGCCTTGGGGCTGGTGCTGCCGGGCGTGGTGTACCTTCGCGGGCTTTGCGAGCTGTACCTGGCGCTGCGCCGCAGCGACGGCCCGCAGACGCCATGACGCCGCCGACCCTGGACCTGCTCAAGCCGCTGATCGCCCTGCTGGCGATCGTCAACCCGATCGGTGCGGTGCCGTTCTTCCTCGCCTTCACCCAGGGGCTGAACCGCGAGCAGCGGCTGCGCACGCTGCGCGTCAGCGCCTTCTCGGCCTTCTGCGTCATCGCCGTCAGCGGCGTGGCCGGGCTGCAGATCATCGGCTTCTTCGGCATCTCGATCGCCAGCTTCCAGGTCGGCGGCGGCATGCTGCTGCTGATCTCGGCGCTGCACATGCTCAATGCCCAGCCGGCCGAAAGCGGCAAGGACGACCTGGCCGAGGGCCAGAGCAAGGCCGACGCCGGTGTCAGCGTGGCCGTGGTGCCGCTGACCATCCCGCTGCTGACCGGCCCGGCGACGATCAGCACCGTGGTGATCTACGCCGAGAAGACGCGCCACCTGTGGGAGCACGCGGTGATCGTGGGCTACGGCGTGGTGATCGGCCTGGCCACCTATGCGGCCTTTGCCGCGTCGGACCGCATCGCCCGCGTGCTGGGCCGCACCGGCATCAACGTGATGACCCGGCTGATGGGCCTGATCCTGGCGGCGATGGCGGTGGAGCTGCTCGCCGACGGCCTGGTCAAGCTGTTCCCGATCCTGGCCAGCCCGACGCTGCGCGGATAAATGAACGAACGCCGAATGCCCGATCCGACCTACACCCACATCGTCGTCGGCGCCGGCACGGCCGGCTGCCTGCTGGCCAACCGGCTGAGCGCGGTGCGCGACAACCGCGTGCTGCTGATCGAGGCCGGCGGCAACGACGACTACCTGTGGGTGCACATTCCCGTGGGCTACCTGTACTGCATCGGCAACCCGCGCACCGACTGGCTGTACTTCACCGAGCCCGACGCCGGCCTGAACGGCCGCAAGCTGCGCTACCCGCGCGGCAAGGTGCTGGGCGGCTGCAGCAGCATCAACGGCATGATCTACATGCGCGGCCAGGCGCGCGACTACGACGGCTGGGCCGAAGCCACCGGCGACCACCGCTGGCGCTGGGCCGAGTGCCTGTCGCACTTCAAGCGCCACGAGGACCACTGGCGCGGCGCCAGCGAATCGCACGCCGCACCCGGCTTCGACCCCGGTGGCGAGCGCGCCGGCGGCGAGTGGCGGGTGGAGCAGCAGCGCCTGCACTGGGAGATCCTGGACGCCTTCGCCGCTGCGGCGCAGCAGGCCGGCATCCCCGCCACCGACGACTTCAACCGCGGCGACAACGAGGGCGTGGGCTACTTCGACGTCAACCAGCGCCAGGGCATCCGCTGGAACGCGACCAAGGCCTTCCTGCGCCCCATCCAGCACCGGCCCAACCTGCAGGTGTGGACCGGCGCCCAGGTCAGCCGGCTGCTGACCACGCGCGACGACAACGGCGTGCGCATCACCGGCGTCGAGGTGCTGCCGCGCGGCCACGACAACCACCTGGCGGGCGCGCCGCTCATCGCCCGGCTGGCCGACGATGGTGGCAGCGGCCGCCATGCGGTGGTGATGGCCGCCGGTGCGGTCGGCACGCCGCAGATCCTGCAGCTGTCGGGCATCGGCCCCGGTGCACTGCTGCAGCAGCACGGCATCGGCGTGGTGCATGACCTGCCAGGCGTCGGCGAGAACCTGCAGGACCATTTGCAGATCCGCGCGGTGTTCCAGGTCGAGGGCGTGAGGACGCTGAACACCCTGGCCAACAGCCTGTGGGGCAAGGGCCTGATCGGGCTGGAATACCTGCTGCGCCGCAGCGGGCCGATGAGCATGGCGCCGTCGCAGCTGGGCTGCTTCACGCGGTCGTCGCCGCAGCACACGCATCCCAATGTGCAGTACCACGTGCAGCCGCTCAGCCTGGACGCCTTCGGCGAGCCGCTGCACCGCTTCAACGCCTTCACCGCCAGCGTCTGCAACCTGAACCCGACCTCGCGCGGCACGGTGCGCATCACCAGCCCCCGGCCCACCGACGCGCCGGCGATCCAGGCCAACTACCTCAGCACCGAGGCCGACCGGCAAGTCGCCGCCGACAGCCTGCGCCTGACGCGGCGCATCGCCGCCCAGCCGGCGCTGGCCAAGTACCGGCCGCAGGAGGTGAAGCCCGGCGTGCAGTTCCAGACCGACGACGAGCTCGCCCGCCTGGCCGGCGACATCGGCACCACCATCTTCCATCCGGTGGGCACGTGTCGCATGGGCCGCGCCGACGACCCGCTGGCCGTCGTCGACCCCCAACTGCGCGTGCGCGGCGTGCGCGGCCTGCACATCGCCGACGCCAGCGTGATGCCCACCATCACCAGCGGCAACACCAATTCGCCCACGCTGATGATTGCCGAGCGGGCGGCGGACTGGCTGCTGAACCCAGGTTGACGGCGGGTAAGTCCGGGCAGACGGCGCTGAGCCGGCTGACTACAGTCCGCCCGCTCGGCATGCGACCTGTTGCAGCGGATCGCATCGCCCGGGGGACCGAGGAGACACGGACAAGAGCAGAACAGATTCACGGGCAGCGGGCCCGGCGCACGATCAACAACACAGCGCCAGCGATGCCCCCGTCCGACTTTTGAATGCCAGGCCCCACGCCTGGCATTTTTCTTGGTGGCGCACGAACAGCACCGCCGCGGTGGCGCAGTTCGGCGCTTTGGCATGCGGCGCGATCGCTAGCCTCGGGAGACCCGTTTCTCCCGCCTGAGCCGCCGCCATGTCCGTCTCCCCTGAACTGCGCACCCTCGAGATCGACATCCCGTCCAAGCCCGACGTGCTGGTCAAGCTGTCGTTGCTGCTGGCCGACGACGAGGTCAACCAGCAGGCCGTCGGCGCCCTGGTCGAGTCCGACATGGCCCTGGCCGCCGCGGTGATGAAGGCGGTGAACTCGTCGCTGTACGGCCTGGCCGGCCGGGTGCAGAGCGTGCAGCAGGCCATCACCTACCTGGGCACGCGCGAGGTCGCCGGCATCACCTTCGAGATGGGCCTGCGCGCGGCCTTTCCGCCCGCGCCCGAGCTGGAGCCGATCTGGCAGCGCGCCAGCCACCGCGGCCTGCTGATGGGCCGCCTGGCCGCCGCGCTGGGGCTGGACGCCTGGGCCGCGCATTCGGCCGGGCTGTTCGAGGAATGCGGCAAGGCGGTGCTGTTCCGCCATGCGCCCGACCACTACCGGGCGATGCTGCGCGCCGCCGCCACCGATGCCGACCTGTGCCAGCTGGAGTACACCGGCTTCGGCGTCAGCCACGACGCGCTGGGCGCGGCGCTGTGCGAGAGCTGGGGCCTGGGCCCCGGCGCGGTGGCCAGCGTGCGCCACCACGTCACCGCCCAGGGCTTGCTGGAGCTGCCCGGCGCGCCGGCGCGGCGCAGCGTGCTGGCGCTGTCGGTGATCGCCGCGGCCATCGTCACCATGCCGCCGTCCATCGACGAGGTGGTGCCGCAGATCGCGCCGCAGGCCGATCTGGATTCGACGCTGGCCCTGCGCGCCGCGCGCCGGCTGGTCGACGACCTGCAGGCCGCCCAGGCCCACGGCCGCGCCGCTGGATGCAGGTCAGGCGCCGGCCCGCGATCCGGCTGAGCGCCGCAGGTTCCCTGCCGGCGCCTCGGGTGGCGCCCTGATCTCGAAACTCCCGTGGGCAGCCTGGCGGCCCGCGGCTACGCTGCGTCGGTTCTCCACCGGCTTCGCCGTTGCCGCGAAAGGTCTGCCATGCGCCATGTTCCCGTCGATCCGTCCCAGCTTGCGCTGCAGCGCCTCTACCACTGGGAGAAGACGGCCCCCACGCGGGTGATCTTCACCCAGCCCATGGGCAAGGAGAACGGCGGCGCGGTGCAGACCTTCACCTGGGCCCAGGTGATGGACCAGGCGCGGCGCATCGCCAGCCACCTGAAGGCGCAGGGCATCCAGCCCGGCGACCGCGTGGCGCTGATCAGCAAGAACACCGCCTGGTGGATGGTCACCGACTTCGCCATCTGGCTGGCCGGCGGCGTGTCGGTGCCGCTGTACCCCACGCTGGCGGCCGACACCATCCGCCAGATCCTGCAGCACAGCGAGGCCAAGCTGCTGTTCATCGGCAAGCTCGACGGCTGGGCCGGCATGCGCCCGGGCGTGCCCGCCGGGCTGCACTGCATCGCCATGCCGCTGGCGCCGGCCAAGGACCAGCTGCCGCCCGGCTGCGAGGACTGGGCCACCATCCTCGCCCACAGTCCGCCGCTGGCCGGCGAGCCGGTGCGCGACGGCGACGAGCTGGCCACCATCATGTACACGTCGGGCACCACCGGCATGCCCAAGGGCGTGATGCACAGCTTCGGCACCTTTGCCTGGAGCATCGCCGCGGGCCTGAAGCGGGTGGACGTGATGCGCAGCGACACGCGCATGCTGAGCTACCTGCCGCTGAGCCACGTGGCCGAGCGCACCCTGGTCGAGTTCGGGCTGATCGCCACCGGCATGTCGGTGTTCTTCGCCGAGAGCCTCGACACCTTCGCCGCCGACCTGCAACGCGCCCGGCCGACGGTGTTCTTCTCGGTGCCGCGGCTGTGGGTCAAGTTCCAGCAGGGCGTGTCGGCCAAGATGCCGCCGGCCAAGCTGGCGCGCATGCTCAAGATCCCCATCCTCGGCGGCATCGTGCGCAAGAAGGTGCTGACGGCCCTGGGGCTGGACCAGTGCATCTTCGCTGCCGGCGGCGCCGCGCCCATGCCGCCCGAACTGCTGCGCTGGTACGGCGCGCTGGGGCTGAACCTGGTCGAGGTCTACGGCATGACCGAGA
>Ga0116181_1003887_pt1 | contig 11442 bp, 17 predicted proteins | sample AD_UKC075_MetaG_FD_89752 | JGI IMG/M metagenome (GOLD analysis project Ga0116181, IMG submission 89752) | Active sludge microbial communities of municipal wastewater-treating anaerobic digesters from USA - AD_UKC075_MetaG | ecosystem: Engineered > Bioreactor > Anaerobic > Digestate | place: USA...
CACATCCTGCTGAACGGGCATTACACCTTCCAGAGCGACGGCAAGATGATCGACTTGGATGCGCTCGTGGCGGGGCTGGAGCTGGGATGACGGAAATTTCGGCGGTTCCGGCTTAGAACCCCAACCCGGGCGCTTGAACAAACTGTCAGCGACACCTAGAATGAAAGGGATCAACCCGTGAATTCCATCATCATGAACCCCATTCTTGGCTACGCTGTCTTTGTGCTCTGCGCGGGCGTCTTGCTGCTTTGGATGGGGCGCCAGGCACGGATCGTCACCGACGAGGTGCGCAAGAGCAACGAGAACGCCGACTGAACAAACCATCACCCACTGAAAAAGCCGCCTTCGGGCGGCTTTTTTTTTGGCCAACTCGCTGTTGGACCGCAGTTGGAGCCTTTCGAGTTCAGCGCCGAGATATCTACGATGAAGGCTCGTTTGGCGCTTGCGTCATCCGCAGTCCTTGTGACTGCATTCAACTGAAACCATCAGGCTATCGCCCAGCCTCTTGGTGCTGTGCATGACCCCCGAGCGCAAGCTTGGAGGTCGTGCGCAATCTCGCTAGGGACTGCTCCGATCCGGAGCGCGTCGCCTCTCCTGCTTCTTGTCTCAGGTGGCAGCAGGGGCGACGTGCCCGGATCATCAAGGAGAGTCCCATGCAGAAATCGTTCAACCCCGCCCAGGTCTCGACTGCCACCGGCACGAACGGCCAGAAGCTGACGAACGCTTCCAACTCGGCGCCCCTGGCGCCCCTGAACCTGCTGCAAGCAGGCGTGCCTCCGAGCGAGGTCGTCTGGTTCCGTCGCCTCCGGCCGGACAGACAGTTCACCGCTCTGCGCACGACCCGCGGCCAGCTGCTCCTCGAGCAGGTACGGTCGCACTTCGCAGCAGCGGGCGGCATGGTCTTGGCTGGCCTGCCCGCCTGAAACACCGAGCATAGGCCGGGGGGGTTCCACCCTTCCGGCCTATTCCTTTTTGGGCCCACTGGACGCCATCGTTGGACCCGCATGACCGCCCACGGCAAGATGCCCATCTCTCCTTTGAGTTTGCGTGTCATGTGCACGCCTTCAACCAGGTTCAGGGCGCTCGACGCGCTCTGAGTTCTACGCGGCACTTTGCCGGCTAACTGCGCCTTGATGGCGATTCCCACCATGAGCCAACACCAATTCGAGCTGAATAGCCCGAAACAGGGCCACGTCCAGGTCACCGTCGGTTACGACGCCCAACTGAGCGAGGCCTTCCTTTCGTACTTCAAGAAGGGCGCGACCTTCTCCACCAGCGGAGGCGTGACGATCGATGACCTGCAAGAAATTGCAGTCACGCAATTGGGCGTCGAGTTGCCGCAGCCCGTGATCGACGCCGTTCACGGCGATCTCGCGGATTTGCGGCTGGGTGCCTCGGACGTCGGCCGCCGGATCACCCAGTACGACCCGGACGGAAACGTTCTGAAGACGCACCGCTGGTAGGCCAGCACCACCCCCATCCCGCCCCGGCCAGTTGGCCGGGGCTTTCTTTTTGTGGCCCCCCCGCTGATGGTCAGGACCGTTTGACGACGATTGGCGAGAAAGGGACCATAGCGGTTCTCGACAAATGCCAGAGGGCGCGCCACGCGCGCCATTCATCAACCCGCTTGGGCAAGACATGCCCGAGTGGCGCGTCTTCGCTCAAGCACGCGGCCCCGTAGCCGCCTACAAGGACATCCCTATGAGCGAAAATATCGCGACCGCGCCGCACGAAACTGTGCGTGCCGGAATCAATGAAGCGCAGTTCTTCAGCAGTCTGAAACACCTCTTCGCCAGCAGCTACTCCATGTTAGGGGAGCTGATGCAGAACGCCCGCCGCGCCGGCGCGACGCGCGTTGACTTCACGCTCGATCAAGACGAGCGAAAGCTGACGATCACCGATGACGGTGGCGGCATCAAGGACTTCCAGGACCTGGTGGTGTTGGCCAAGTCCGGCTGGGACGAGCAAACGATCTTGGCCGAGCGGCCGTTCGGCATGGGCCTCTTCAGCGTGCTGTTCTCAGCCGCCGAGGTTACATTCCTGTCGCGCGGGAAGCGGCTGACCCTGAGCCTCGCGGACATCGTGGATAAGCGTGAGCTGCGTGTGGAGCGCGATGAGCAGGCCCCGGTTATGGGGACGCGTATTGAGCTTCGCAACGTCACCGAGAAGCTGCTCGAATCGCGTCAGTGTGGGTTCTGCGATCTGAAGGAATTCGGCGAACTCGCGAACTTGGCGCTGTTCCGACAGCTAAGGGAACGCGCGGTCGGCTTCGCAATTCCGATCTACCTGAACGGCAACGAATTCCCGCGGCCCCTAGCGATGGAGAACCTTGCAGGCGAAGTCATCGACATCGGCTTTGTCTCGATCAAAGGTATCCATCGCGACCGCGACGAGCGGATTGCGGCGCAGTCGTATCACACCCACTGCGTCTACCTGCTGCAGGGGTTGCCGATCGGAGCACCCTCGGCGCTTCAACCTGCCGGCGGCCCGGGCATCGTTGTCCACTTGGACAACGCCTGTTTCACCGCGAAGATGCCGGACCGATCTCACCTGTTCGACGCCCAAGAAGCGGGGGCGAACATCACCTCGGCGCTGAAGTCCCTGGTCGCTGCGTTCCTGGAAAACCGGAAGGCGACGATGGCGCCGCGCGACTTCGTTGCAGTCCACTGGGAGGATTGCGTGGAACACGGGCTGCTTCACCTCATGAACGACGTTCCGTGGATTCCCGCGAGCGACTTCCATCAGGTTGGATGCATCCAGGAAAATCACGAGAACATGACGGGTTCCCTGGTGCCGCCGAAGGTGGCCCAGAACGCCGGCCAGCCCTACCTCATCTCGAAGGACGATGTCGAGCAGGGTAGGGTGATCATTTGGCGAAATACTCCGAATGGTCCGTCTGAAACGCCTGCGGCCGCTCTGCTGCTGAAGGTGATGCAGCTGCAAGACGTACTCGCGCTCTCACGGCGCTTGCCAGAAGGCCACTGGATCAACAGCTGCACGCCGGATGCTGACCAGTTCGTTATCGATGTGCAGGTCAACAACCCGCGCGGCGAGGCCAGCTTCGACACCTGGGATTGGACGTCGGGATGCGACATTCGCTTGGCGGATGAGGTCGTTGTCACCATCGGTACAGGTTCGGGTGTCGACCCGCTGACCGTGCGGATCGTCGACAACTGGGTGCTGCTGCCTGCGGACTTCGCGGAACAGGGCTTCGGTGACTCCGTGGATCACGGCTCCTTCCGGGCAGTGTGCTTTCTTGTCGGAGCCAACTTCAACAGCTATGACCACCCGGTCGGTGCCCTGTCGTCCTATACGGACGAACACGACCAATACCGAGATGACTGGCAGGACAGCGCCGAGAGGCGTTGGGACCCGGTGGTAGCGGGCCTGGTCGGCGGAAGCATCGCCGGTCTGGTCCGAACAGCACTGGCGAATAGCGACGTCATCGCCTCGGAGGTTCACCTGCCTCATATGGCAGTCGTAAAAACGACGCGCACCTGGTTGCCCGACGGGAAACTAACGCCGCCGTCAATGAACGTCGTGTGCCTTCAAGAGGAAGCGTTCTGGGACAGCTTCGCGCAGTTGTTCGACGCCGCCCAGGCAGACAGCGTCAAAGAGCGACTGAAACAAGCCTTGACCGCTGCCGTGAAACCCGGCGAAGCGCTTGGCCAGCCGCCGCAAGGCGAGGTCTGACGCGATCTCGAAGAGCCGCCCCTTTCTTGGGGGCGGCTCTTTTTTTTGACCGTCATCTTTTGACGACTCACTCTCGTGGATCTGACAATCTGACGACTCGGCTCCTTGCGGCCAGTTTCGGCGCTCCTGCAGCGCCTTTCAACTTGTCCTGAACCGCCCGCGCCACAGCGGACGATCCAGGACTCATTTCCGTCGCTTAGCGACACCCACCCAGCCCGGGACCCTTTCCCGGACGGATCGGGTGCACGGGCTTCATCCCTTGTCAAAATGAACCTCAAAGACACCGCCCGTGAATGGGCTCGTACTGTCGTCGGCCGGCACATCGGTCGCAACATTCGCCGGTTCGACCTCGCCACCTATGTCGGCGTCGCCGGCCACAACATGCTGGGCTATATGGCCTACCTCGGCCCTCAGGAAGGCAACGTTGTGGAAGTAGGCGAGCAGTTCTCGCTGGTCAAGACTTCCTCCAACAAGTTCCTGGCCGTCCTCAACACCTTGCTCACGCAGCCGCTCGTGGTCGGCGAAAAGGTGCGAGTGGCGGGCTACCAGCTTCGCCGCTTCGACGGCACTCTGGCAGACGGCATGGACGATGCCGCTGACGCCAGCGGCTGCCGGTCGACCGTAGTCGGGGGCGCCGAAACGCAGTTCCCCGTCAAGTGGCCCGGTCGCTACCTGGGGATCAACGAGAAGTTCGAGGCTTCCTACCGCGAAATCGTCAACCCGCACCTGCAGGTGCTGATCAAACAGCTGGAAGACATGCCGCTCGACAGCGGGTTTCGCCGGGTGGTCAACTGCCTGGTGGACGCCGGCGGCCACGGTCTGGACTTCGTCGATCCGCCGCTGGAGGAGAGCGGCAGCATCCATCCAGCCGTTCGCGTGAACGTTGCAACTCGAAAATTCACGGGGACCGTCGCGATCTTCTACAAGCTGTTTGGCGACTTGTACGGGATTCGCCTGCACGGCCAGGGTGGTCCGGAAACGGACAAGGTGCTCGACAACATCGGCTTCGAGGAGCTAGGCGAAGCCCTCCAGGACGCGATCGACGACGGCAGCTGGCAACTCGCCCGCGTAACCGTCCTGCGGCGCGCGAAGGCCTCACCTTCGGTCACGGCCTGAGGTGAGCGCATGGCAACAATGAACCTGACACCGGCCGCCCAGGAAGGATTCGACGCGAAACCGGAAACGGCATGTCCGTACTACTCGTCCAGCCCCAACGGCCTCGCGTGGTTTGTCGGCCGCTGGCTGCAATCCACTGGCCGCTCCGCACCTCGGGACGTCCGGCCTGGCCGCGGCTATCGAATCCGCGCCAACGACATGCTGCTGCTGGTGGACACCAGTACCGGCAACGTGACCAGGGAGCAGTAACCCCGACGATGACCCCCCACAGCTCATGCCGTGGGGGGTTTTCTTTTTTGACCGGTGGCCAACAGGGCCCCAAACGGCAGTTGGACGCGGCTGGAGCTGCTCTGACCTGGAAAAAATGGATGCCATGCACTCCGAACCTTCGCTCGCCAAGCAAGCCTCCACGCCGGAGCTCCGCGCGTGGATCGTCGATCAGGCCCGCGCGGGCGGCACGCCTGAGCAGTTGCTGGAGGCCATGAAGCGGGTCGGCTGGAAAGAGGATGCCGCCCTGGATGCAATGGAGGAAGCGTTACGGGCGGAAGTCGGCGCGGCAGCACCTGCCGCCGGGACCACCCGCCAGGATCCAGCGCCGACGTCCACAGAAGTGCCACGCGCAGCAGTTGCACCCACGGCAGTTGTGTCCAAGCCGATGCCCGAGCCGAACCTCACGGGTTTGCCGCTCTACATCGATGCAGGCGACAGGCGCGTCCACGTGCTGCAGGTGGTGGCCAACCCTCGCGTGGTGCTCTTCGGCAATTTCTTGTCCGATGAGGAATGTGCCGAGGTTATTGCCCAAGCCACAGTCCGCCTCGCACCGTCAAAGACGGTGAACCCGGAGGGCGGGGAAATGGCGCACCCCCATCGCACCAGCAGCGGCATGTTTTTCAAGCACGCCGAAACTCCGCTCATCCGAACCATCGAAGAGCGCATTGCGAAACTGGTCAACTGGCCCGTCGAGAACGGTGAGGCGATGCAGGTTCTGCAATACCTTCCGGGCGCCGAATACCGTCCGCACTACGACTACTTCGGCGCTGAGAACCCCAGCTACGCGAAGATTCTCGCGCGCGGTGGCCAGCGCGTGGGAACGTTTCTGATGTACCTGGGCGAGCCCGAGGCGGGCGGTGGCACGGTGTTCCCCGACATCGGGCTTGAGGTCGCCCCGAAACGCGGCAACGCGCTCTTTTTCTCATACCCGGTTGCCGACCCTTCCAGCCGCAGCCTCCACGGCGGGCAGCCCGTGGTGGCAGGTGAGAAGTGGGTTGCCACGAAGTGGCTCAGGGAGGCCCGCTTTCAGTAGGCGGCCAGACTGGACGTGATCGGTGGACGCCGGCGGCCATGCGTCGCAGCATAGAGGCGTTTCCCCAAGGAACGGCGTTTCCTAACGCCCATCACCAATAGCGCGTACCGCCCTTCGGGCGTAGCGCTTCCACCTCACGTATGCCCGCGCATTCACGGCGCAAGGAGTTTCCCATGAGCATCGCACTCGTCGCTTCGTCACGTCCGCAAAGCCTCGCCCTCGCCGGCGGGCCCGCGATCGCGCCCGATGACAACGAACTGATCCTCTCCGTCAGCATCGCACCGACCCAACTGTGCGACTGTTGGCCGCAACTGCTTCGCACTGCCGGGTGGCGTGCGTTCGCAAAACGCGAGTCCGGCTCGACTTGCTCCCCCAGGACGCAATGGCTGCTCAAGTCCGAGGAGCACGCGTTCGCGTTTCACCAGCTGGACCAGGCCGAGTGCCCGCAACAGCTGCGCCTGCCGGCAGCACGTGCGCCCCAGATCCTGGAGCTTTTCAAAGCTGCTGGGCTGTTGGCACACTGACGGCAGGCAACAGACAATGAAGAAAGGGAGCCTTCGTGCTCCCTTTCTTCATTGGTGCAGGCGCGCAGACTAGCTGCGTGATTGCGACTTGCGCCGCTGATCGCTGATCTGCTGCGCGGCCCGCTTGACCTCGATGAGAAGCGGCGGCATCAACTCCCCCATATAGGACCCAAATTTCTTCATGGCGCTAGCCCCGGCCGGCGATGTGTAGAAGTCAGCCAAGGCGTTCATTTCTTCGGCCGAGAACGTCTTCAGCATTGCCGTTCGAGTGATCTGCTCGATGCGGGGTCCGTCGATGGCGCCGCGCATCGCAGCAATAAAATCTTTTCGCTGGTCAGGCGGAAGTTTCGCCGCCATGTCCACGATGGTCCCATCCATCATCTTGGAGACGGGCACAGCCTTCAGATAGCGCTCGAGCGCAGCGCCGCGCGCGCCGTCGTCGTTCGCAGCCGCAACACCCAGGTGCAGGACAAGAGAGATGACTAGAACTTGTCGAAATGATCTCATCTTGCACTCCTGGTTGAGGGTTACTTGCCTGACTGAAAGTTCTTGAGCGCATTCGCCTTGCGCTTGCGATCCTGTTCCTCGGCGAAGAATCGCTTGTCGGCGCCCGGCTCGTACAGCCACTCCACCGCAAAGTAGTGCGCAGCCTTCCCCGGCTTCGCCTCCAATTGCGACTTCACGTTGAGGGTGCCGATGGGGTAGTGGCAGGCCCGCCACGACGCCTTGAGCATGGATGAAGTGCCGTCAAGCTTCTGCGGACACGCAGGCACCTTGAGGTCGCGGTATACGTCGTCTATCTGCGATGACGCGTAATTGCCGAAGACCTTGATCTGCTCCAAGCGCTTAGATTTCTCGTCGAATGCGAGCATGCTGGCATACACCTTGGGGGCAGACGCGAAGTTGCCCTCGCAAACGATGAAGTCGGCCTGCCGCTTGCAGTTGGTAAGGCCGACTTTGGCCGCATCGCCATTGCTCATCCCCAGCGCGTAGCCCCCAACACTGGTCGCCGTGGCAATCGCCGGTGCCAGGAGCGTGAGAGCCAGGGCGAGCGCCTTCATTGGCCCATCTCCGTCAATCGGGCGGCCGCCTCGCGCTTCCCCATCGAGCGCACAGCAGCAATCGCCGGCAGGTATTTTGCACGTGGCCGGGCCTGTCCCGATTCCCATTTGTAGACGCTGAGAGGGGACACCCCCAGCAACGTCCCGTAGTCTGCGGCAGACAGCCCCAGTCGCCGGCGATGGGTTGCCAGCCCTTTTGCACTAAAGCGATGCTTGGTGTCTGCGTCATTCTCCGGAACGGGCTGAGCGCGGCCGACCACCTTCGCCGTCCGCTTCGCTTGCCGCTCCAGGGTGTCGACGCGCCGCTTCAGCGCTGCGATCTCTGTCCTGTAGCCCGCGACTGCCTTCTTGAGGCTTTCGGTGTTGGAGCGAAGTTCTTTTCGCGCGAGGCGGGTGATTTCCTCGCGGAGGATTGCGGCAATGTTTGGCATAGGGCGGATTCTGCCCTAGCTCGTGGCTATGCCCGGACTACCGGCAACTCGTTCCAGTCGGTCGTGTAGTTTGGAGTCTTGAGCTCCTGCTTCATCATCCACCGCCGGTTCGGGCGCGCCGTACCAGCGGTTCCCACGACAACCGTGCCGCGGCCATAGCGCCGGTTCAGCCTGTCCATGGCCGTCATCAGCGAGCCCCGATCTTCGGGCGGGTCGTCCAGATTCAGCTCGTGTTGCTCGAGTAAGGCGTCAGCCAGGTCAAGCAGCATGACACCAGCCTTGGCAAAGTTGTAGCCCGGCCGGTAAATCGCATGGAGGCCAAGAAGCGCAGCCTGCGCGATCAGATTCGTGTCTGCGGTGGGCTTTCGGAGCGGCACCACGATATCCCGACTGTACTGGCGATCTGTCTTCCGAAACGGGCTGGTGTGGAGAAACACGAGCACCTGTCCGGCGTGACTGTCTTGCTTGCGCAGCTTCTCAGCCGCCCGGCTGGCGAAACTCGTCACGGCTTCCATCAAGTCTTCTAGCTTGGTCACTGGCCACCCAAAGCTGCGCGTGCAGGCGATCTCCTTCTTGGCAGCCGGCGCGTCCTCGAAGGCGATGCAAGCCATTCCCTGCAGTTCGCGCACTGTGCGTTCAAACACGACGCTCCAGCGTCGGCGCGCCATTGCCGGGTCCATCTGGACGACTTGCAGCGCATTCGTGATGCCTTCGGCGTTCAGCTGCCGAGTTAGGCTGGGGCCGACCCCCCAAATTTCCTCCACGTTTGTTGCGACTAGCACCGCATCGAAATCCGAAGCGGGTAGGTCGGCGAAATTGCACACCTGGGCCAGCTCCCCTGGATAGCTCCCCGGCTTGCGCTCGGCGGTTTTCGCAACGTGATTCGCGAGCTTCGCGAGTGTCTTCGTTGCTCCGATGCCGATTCCACAAGGGATGTCGATCCATTGCAGGATGCGTTCGCGCACGCGTCGCGCGCGGGCCGTCACATCCCGGATGCCATCGACGGCGATGAAGCTCTCATCGATGCTGTAGATCTCCTGGTGAGGACCCAAGCCAGCGGCTAGGCTCATCATTCTCGTGCTTAAGTCGCCGTAGAGGCCGAAGTTGGCGCTGAGCGCCGTCACTGTGCCCGGGGCATCTTGTCGCGGATTTCGAAGTAGGGCGTCCCCATCTTGATCCCCAACGCTTTGGCTTCGTTGCTCCGCGCAATTGCACATCCGTCGTTGTTCGACAGAACAACCACGGCGCGATCGCGTAGGCTTGGCCGGAACACACGTTCGCAGCTGACGTAAAAGTTGTTCCCGTCGACGAGCGCGTACATCGTCAGATCTTCACGAGGAAGCGAATGAGGCCGGTGGCCACTGCCCATATTTGAACCGTCTGGCCTTCTTTAGGGATGACGTCTGGATAGGTGGGGTTGGCTGCGCTGAGGCGCATCCTTCCGTTTAGCAGGTGCAATCGCTTGACCGTAAATTCGGCTTCGATCAAAGCCACGACGACATGCCCGCTCCTGGGCTTGATGGCTTTGCTCACGACTAGGATGTCGTCGTCAAGAATTCCGTCCTCGCGCATCGAGTGCCCGCGAACTCGCAACATGAACATCGACTGCGGGTAGGGCATGAGCTTCTTCATCACGTCTACCGGCTCGGTGTTGAAGTCCTCCGCCGGCGACGGGAAGCCCAGCGGCGCGGAGCCGCTTGCCAGAAGAAGGACCAGCGGTTCTAGGTCAAGCGGGACCGGCTTTGGAATGTGCCCCACGCCCTCCACGAGTTTCTGCAGCTCACGTGACACGGCTCGCTGTGGCCTCCAGCGTCAACTCGCATTCAAACCGGGCACCAGGTGGAAGTAGGACGCCTAGGTGATCGGCGGCTGCGCGCAGAGCATCGTTCCAGTCGGTTTCGCACGTGTCCAAGTCCAGCGAGTCGACCAAGGTGTGCAACGCAGCTGCAGCGGCCGCGTGGCCGCCGAAGCGGGCGTCCATGGCTTGGCGGACGGCATCTTCGAGCTCGGCGCGGCGCGCCGAGAAGACTTCAGGCGCGCCGCGAAGGTGCACCTCGTAAAGGGAAGGGGGAAGGGATCGAGCATCCATACTGCACAGCTCCATGAACCTGTATTAATATACAGTATGCATCAGTAGATTGGCGCAGGGTTTACCGGGCCAGCCGGAGGCTAGCCGCATCCTCAACGGAGTTGGCCACATACAGGACAATGCGAGAACCTCAGCCGCCCAGATCCGGAGGACTCGATGGAAGAAGATAGGACCCCGCTCGTTACCGCCATCCCGCCGTTCGCGCTCAAGCCCGACACGGAGCCAGGCTGGTACGTCTATCACGACCGGAGCGGGGACACCGGGCTTATAGAGCTTGTGCGGCCGCTTGACCCGTTGCTGGCACGCTTTCCTGGCTGCGACGAAGAGTTCTATGCTGAGAGCCTTGTTGGTCTCTTCGAAGGGCCGCTCACGAAACCTCAGATGACCGCCGCGCTGGACGCTGTCGAACGCCTGCAGAACCGCTGATGCGTCACGCTGTACTAATCCTTCTGGCCGCATCCTGGCTCGCGGCCACCACTCCCGCCGCCGCCCAGGCGACGCGGTTTCCCGGCGGGGAAGGCATACGCACCCTGGACACCAGCGGCCATCCCAAGGCCAAGGGCCTGGAGCTGCAAGTGAGTTTTCCGCAGAGTTGGGCGGTTGAGGAGGCCAAGCGCCCCAATTCGGTGGCGATCGCAACCAGCGAGGGCGGCCGCGGACTGGAGACCTGCGTCGTCACCGTGCACACGACGCAGCAGTTGGGCTGGCCGGCCGAACGCGCACGCGGCGAGACCGTGCGCTCGTTCGCCGAACCTACACGCCTGCGCCAGGTGGCGGCCGACATGCAGGCCGACTACTTGGACGGCGGTCCCGCCAACCTCGAGGGGCTACCAGCGCGCTGGGTGGCGTCGGTCCCCAAAGTGAGCCGGGACGGCAGCGACATCGTGTTCCCCAATGTCACCTATCAGGTTCTGTTGCACGACTGGATGCTTTCGCTGACCTGCGGCACCGGCGCACGCGGCCGTGAGGCAGCGTTGACGCGCTTCAAGCAGCACGAGTTGCTCTTCCGCCTGATCTCCAATTCCATGGTTTTGCCACAACGCTGGCGCTGAATTGATCGCCTGATGTGCTACTCGTCCCAGATCGTTGCTGAATGGAAAAAGTATCGACGCCATTACGAGGGTCGGCAGGGATTCATGTAAAACCCAGCAGAAACAGGCTTAAGTGCCTGTCCCCGTTGACTTTTTCGACTCTCTCTTCCCTGGACGACCGGCCTCTTCAACCG
>Ga0116181_1003890_pt1 | contig 11431 bp, 19 predicted proteins | sample AD_UKC075_MetaG_FD_89752 | JGI IMG/M metagenome (GOLD analysis project Ga0116181, IMG submission 89752) | Active sludge microbial communities of municipal wastewater-treating anaerobic digesters from USA - AD_UKC075_MetaG | ecosystem: Engineered > Bioreactor > Anaerobic > Digestate | place: USA...
ATCACGGCGGTCCCGGCCGGAACGATTCTGATTCGACATGTCTCTCCTAGAACTCCAGGCCGGCTTCGCGGGCACCGTCGGCGACTGCGGCGATCCGGCCGTGGTAGCGGTAACCACCCCGGTCGAAGACCACCTGGGTCACCCCGGCGGCTTTGGCACGATCACCCAGCAACTTGCCGACGGTCGTGGCCTTGGCGCTCTTGTCCCCGTCAGCGGACCGCACGTCGGACTCCATCGTGGAGGCCGAGGCGAGGGTCTTGCCCACCGTGTCGTCGACGATCTGCGCCTCGACGTGGCGGGTGGATCGGAAGACCACCAGACGGGGCCGCTCGGCAGTGCCGACGACCTTCTTGCGGACCCTGGAGTGCCGGCGACTGCGCGACACCGATCGGGCCGAACCCGAACCGAGTTTGGTGACAACGTTACTCATTACTTACCTGCCTTCCCGGCCTTGCGGCGGATGACCTCGCCGGAGTACCGGATGCCTTTGGCCTTGTACGGGTCGGGCTTGCGCAGTTTGCGAATGTTCGCAGCCACCTCGCCGACCAACTGCTTGTCGATCCCCGAGACCGTGAACTTGGTCGGGCCCTCGACGGTGAACGTGATGCCTTCCGGCGCATCCACCTGTACCGGGTGGCTGAATCCGAGGGAGAACTCCAGGCCCTGCCCCTTGGGCACAACGCGGTAACCGGTACCGGTGATCTCCAGGTTCTTGCTGTACCCCTCGGTGACGCCGACCACCATGTTGGCGATCAGGGTGCGGCTCAGGCCGTGCAGGCTCTTGCTCACCCGCTCGTCGTTGGGTCGGGCGACCTCGATCTCGCCGGCGTCGTTGCGACCCACGGTGATCGGCTCGCTGACAACGAGGTTCGAGGACCCCTTGGGGCCCTTGACGGTCACCGTCTGGCCGTCGATGTCCACGGTGACGCCCGCAGGCACCGGAATGGGGTTCTTGCCAATACGCGACATGGGAGCCCCTTACCAGACGTAGGCGAGGACTTCCCCACCTACGCCTTTCTGCTCGGCCTGCCGGTCGGTCAGCAGACCGGACGACGTGGAGATGATGGCGATGCCCAGTCCACCGAGCACCCGGGGCATGGCCCCACGCTTGGCGTACACGCGCAGACCGGGCTTGCTGACCCGGCGTACTCCGGAGATGGAGCGTTCGCGGTTGGGACCGTACTTGAGGTCCACGATGAGGGTGCGGCCAACCGTGGCGTCCTCGGTGCGTACGCCAGCGACGTAGCCCTCAGACTTCAGGATGTTGGCGATCCCCTCTTTGATCTTGGAGTGCGGCATCGCCACTTCGTCGTGGTGCGCCGCACTGGCGTTGCGCAGACGCGTCAACATGTCTGCGATGGGGTCGGTCATGCTCATTGGCTGTGTCTACTTTCTCGCCGTGGTTTCCGCTGTGGGACCTGCGGCGCTGGGGCTGGGGAGGGTTACCAGGAGCTCTTGGTGACGCCGGGCAGTTCGCCGCGGTGAGCCATCTCGCGCACGCAGATCCGGCACAGGCCGAACTTGCGGTACACCGAGTGCGGCCGACCGCAGCGGGTGCAGCGGGTGTAGCCGCGCACCTTGAACTTCGGCTTCTTCTGCGACTTCTCGATCAGTGCCTTCTTGGCCATGTCAGTTCTCCTTGAAGGGCATACCGAGCAGCTTGAGCAGGGCACGCCCACCCTCGTCGTCGGTTGCGGTGGTCACGATGGTCACGTCCATACCCCGGGCCCGGTCGACCTTGTCGGGGTCCACCTCGGGGAACATGACCTGCTCGGTGAGGCCGAACGTGTAGTTGCCGCGGCCGTCGAACTGCTTGGGCGACAGCCCTCGGAAGTCACGGATACGGGGCAGGGCCACCGACATCAGCCGGTCCAGGAACTCCCACATCCGATCGCCACGCAGCGTGGTGTGGGCACCGATCGGCTGCCCTTCGCGCAGCTTGAACTGCGCGATGGACTTGCGAGCACGGGTGACCTGCGGCTTCTGGCCCGTGATCGTGGCCAGGTCGCGCACGGCGCCGTCGATCAGCTTGCTGTCGCGCGCGGCGTCGCCAACGCCCATGTTGACCACGACCTTGGTGACGGTCGGGACCTGCATGACATTGGCCAGACCGAGCTGCTCCTTGAGCTGCCCCTTGATCTCGTCGTGGTAGCGCGCCTTGAGTCGCGGCGAGCTGCTGGTGGTGGTCGTCATTCGATGTCCTTACCTGTCCGGCGGGCCACTCGCACCCGCCGCGTGCTGTCATACGTCGTGCCGTCCGCGCGCCGCTTCTCGACGCTCTCGCGCCGCGAGCCCACCCGGGTGGCCTTGCCATCCTCGACCAGCATCACGTTGGAGATGTGAATGGGAGCCTCGGTGTGGACCAGACCGCCGGTCTTGGCACCGCGATCGCCCTGGCCAACCTTCTCGTGCTTGACGACGCGGTTGACGCCCTCGACGATCACGCGCTGCTTGGCGGGGTCGACGATCAGCACTTTGCCGGTCGTGCCCTTGTCCTTGCCGGCGATGACCTGCACGGTGTCACCCTTGCGAATCTTCACGCCTGCCATCACAGCACCTCCGGAGCCAGCGAGATGATCTTCATGAACTTCTTGTCGCGCAGTTCGCGGCCCACCGGTCCGAAGATACGGGTTCCGCGTGGCTCGCCATCCCCCTTGAGGATGACCGCAGCGTTCTCGTCGAAGCGGATGTAGGAACCGTCCGGACGACGCTTCTGCTTCTTCGTGCGCACGACGACGGCCTTGACGACCTCGCCCTTCTTGGCCGAACCGCCGGGAATCGCATCCTTGACGGTGGCCACAATGACGTCGCCGATGCCCGCGTAGCGGCGGCCGGAGCCGCCCAGCACGCGGATGCACAGCAACTCCTTGGCGCCGGTGTTGTCGGCGACCCGAAGTCGGGACTCTTGCTGAATCATCGGTTACTTCGCCTTCTCAAGGACCTGCACGACGCGCCACCGCTTGGTGGCGGAGGTCGGACGGGTCTCCATCAGCTCGACGCGGTCGCCCACGCCACACTCATTGTTCTCGTCATGGGCCTTCAGCCGGCTGGTACGCCGGACGACCTTGCCGTACAGGGGGTGCTTGAACCTGTCCTCCACGGCGACCACGACGGTCTTGTCCATCTTGTCGCTGACCACGAGTCCCTCACGAACCTTGCGGGGCTCGCGGGGCGCGGCTGTTTGCTCACTCATGCCATGACCTCGTCACTTGTAATGCCCAGCTCGCGCTCACGCAGAACCGTGTAGATGCGAGCGATGTCCTTCTTGACGGCGCGCAGCCGACCATGATTCTCCAACTGTCCGGTGGCGGACTGGAAACGGAGGTTGAACAGCTCCTCCTTGCCCTCCTTCAGACGCGACACCAGATCCTCATCGGTGAGCTGGCGCAACTCTTCTGTCTTCGGTGCTGGCATCAGTCCTCACTTACCTCGCGCCGCACGATCCGGCACTTCATCGGCAGCTTGTGGGCTGCGCGCTGCAGTGCTTCTTGTGCGGTGTGCTCGTTGGGGTAGGTCAACTCGAACATGACCCGCCCCGGCTTGACGTTGGCGACCCACCACTCGGGCGAGCCCTTGCCGGAACCCATGCGGGTCTCTGCCGGCTTCTTGGTCAGCGGACGGTCCGGGTAGATGTTGATCCAGACCTTGCCGCCACGCTTGATGTGGCGGGTCATCGCGATACGGGCCGCCTCGATCTGACGGTTCGTCACGTAGGCCGGCTCTAGGGCTTGCAGGCCCCAGTCACCGAAGGCGACCTTGGTGCCGCCCTTGGCCATACCCGACCGCTTCGGGTGGTGCTGCTTGCGGTGCTTCACTCTGCGCGGAATCAACATCTCAGGCCTCCGTCGCTGCCGGTGCGGTGGCGGGGGCCTCCGCAGGCGCGCCCTGAGCTGGTGCGGTCTCCCGCTCGGTGTTGCGCTGACCACGGTCGCCACCGCGGTCGCCGCGGTCGCCACGGCCACGGCCGCCATCGCGACGACCCCGACCCGGCGAACCGGAGCGCTGCAGACGGGCTTGCCGCTGCTGCTCGCGCTCGGTGCGGTCGGTCGAGACCTCGCCGTGGTAGATCCAGACCTTCACGCCGATCCGGCCGAAGGTGGTGCGGGCCTCGTAGAACCCGAAGTCGATGTCCGCGCGCAGCGTATGCAGCGGAACCCGGCCTTCGCGGTAGAACTCGGTGCGGCTCATCTCGGCGCCGCCAAGGCGGCCGCCGACCTGCACCCGGATGCCCTGGGCACCGGCGCGCTGGGCCGACTGCATTCCCTTGCGCATAGCGCGGCGGAACGAGACACGGCTGGACAACTGCTCGGCGATACCCTGCGCGACCAGTTGGGCGTCGACCTCGGGGTTCTTCACCTCGAGGATGTTCAACTGCACCTGCTTGCCGGACAACTTCTCCAGCTCAGCGCGCAGCCGCTCCGCCTCGGCACCCTTACGACCGATGACGATGCCCGGACGTGCAGTGTGGATGTAGATGATCACCCGGTCACGGGTGCGCTCGATCTCCACCTTGGAGATCCCGGCACGCTCCATGCCCTCACTGAGCAGCCGGCGGATCTTGACGTCCTCGGCCACATAGTCGGCATAGCGCTGCCCGGGTTTGGTGCTGTCGGTGAACCAGCGGGTCACGTACTCACTCGTGACGCCGAGCCGGAACCCGTGCGGGTGGACTTTTTGACCCACCTAACTCACCCCTTTCCTTCGGTCGCTGCCGCTGTGCGCGACGCTACGACCACTGTGATGTGACTGGTCCGCTTCCGAATCCGGTTCGCCGAACCGCGTGCCCGGGGGCGGAAGCGCTTCATGGTCGGACCTTCATCGACGTAGACCTCGGAGACGAACAGGTCGTTCGCATCCAAGTCGTGGTTGTTGGTGGCGTTGGCGATGGCGCTGTCAAGCACCTTGCCCACTGGCTCACTGGCGGCCTGCGGAGCGAACTGCAGAATCGCCTGTGCTTCGGCGGTGGGCAGACCCCTGATGAGGTCCACCACCCGACGCGCCTTCATGGGCGTGACGCGCACAAATCGCGCACGGGCCCTGGCTTCCATCGCTATCCCTGCCTTCTTCTCAAATCGATTCTGTGTTCTTACCGGCCGCGCTTGGCTTTACGGTCGTCCTTGACGTGACCCCGGAAGGTACGCGTCGGGGCGAACTCGCCGAGCTTGTGGCCGACCATGTTCTCGGTGATGAACACGGGAACGTGCTTGCGGCCGTCGTGGACGGCGATCGTGTGGCCCAGCATCGCCGGAACGATCATGGATCGGCGCGACCAGGTCTTGATGACGGCCTTGCTGCCCTTATCGTTCTGCACATCCACCTTCTTCATGAGGTGGGTGTCGACGAACGGACCCTTCTTCAAACTGCGTGGCATCTTCTAGTTCCCTCAGCGCTTCTTGCCGGCCTTGCGGCGACGGACGATGAACTTGTCGCTCGGCTTCTTCTTCGACCGGGTGCGACCCTCCGGCTTCCCGTTCGGGTTCACCGGGTGGCGACCACCGGACGTCTTGCCCTCGCCACCACCATGCGGGTGGTCGACCGGGTTCATCGCCACACCGCGCACGGTCGGGCGCTTGCCCTTCCAGCGGTTGCGGCCGGCTTTGCCCCAGTTGATGTTCGACTGTTCGGAGTTACCGACCTGGCCGACTGTGGCCCGGCACCGAAGATCCACGTTGCGGATCTCACCGGAAGGCATACGCAGCTGGGCGTACGGCCCATCCTTGGCCACGAGCTGCACGCTCGAGCCGGCCGACCGGGCGATCTTCGCACCGCCGCCGGGGCGCAGTTCCACAGCGTGGATGACCGTACCCGTCGGGATGTAGCGCAGCGGCATGTTGTTGCCCGGCTTGATGTCGGCGCCCTGACCGGTCTCGATCCGGTCACCCTGCTGGAGGTTGTGCGGAGCGAGGATGTAGCGCTTCTCCCCATCTGCGTAGTGCAGCAGGGCGATGCGGCTGGTCCGGTTGGGGTCGTACTCGATCTGCGCGACCTTGGCCGGCACGCCGTCCTTGTCCGCACGCCGGAAGTCGATGACGCGGTAGGCCCGCTTGTGCCCACCACCTTGGTGACGGGTGGTGATGCGACCGGAGTTGTTGCGTCCACCCTTCTTCGGCAGCGGCTTCACCAGGGACTTCTCCGGAGTGGAGCGGGTCACCTCGACGAAGTCGGCGACACTCGAGCCACGGCGGGCTGGAGTCGTCGGCTTGTACTTTCGAATTCCCATGTCGTATCCCTCAGCTCACCGGTCCGCCGAAGATGTCGATGCGATCACCCTGCGCAACGGTCACCACAGCACGCTTGCTGCTGGCCCGCTGGCCGAAGCCGGAGCGGGTGCGCACGCGCTTGCCCGCCCGGTTGAGGGTGTTCACACCGGTCACCTTCACGCCGAAAACCTTTTCGACGGCGATCTTGATCTCGGTCTTGTTCGCGTCCGGCCGGACCAGGAAGGTGTACTTGTTCTCGTCGAGCAGTCCGTAGGACTTCTCCGAGATCACCGGTCCCAGTAGGACGTCGCGGTAGTCAGCGATCCTCATGCGGACTCCTCCTCGGTCTCGTTAGCGGCCGACGCCTCGGTCGAGGTGGCGGTCGCCTTGGCAGACGCGCCACTGCGGGGTCCGGCCAGGAACGCGCTCAGCGCGCCCTCGGTGAAGACCACGTCGTCGTTGACCAGCACGTCGTAGGTGTTCAATTGATCCGGGGCCAGCAGGTGCACCTCGGGGACATTGCGCAACGACTTCCAGGTGAGCTCGTCAGTGCGCTCGGCGACGAGCAGCACCGCGGGTGCCATCGTGACGGCGCGCAGGGCGACCACGGCGGACTTCGTCGATGGCACCTGACCCTCGACGATTGCGGCCATCACATGCACACGCTGTGCGCGCGCCCGGTCCGACAGCGCCGCGCGCAGAGCGGCGGCCTTCATCTTCTTGGGCGTCTTCTGCACGTAGCTGCGCGGCGTGGGGCCATGCACGGTCCCACCACCGGCGAACTGCGGTGCCCGAGTGGAGCCCTGCCGGGCGCGCCCGGTGCCCTTCTGGCGGTACGGCTTGCGACCGCCACCGGCCACCTCGGCCCGCGTCTTGGTCTTGTGCGTGCCCTGCCGGGCTGCGGCGAGTTGGGCCACGACCACCTGATGGATCAACGGCACGTTGATCGGCACGTTGAAGACCTCGGCGGGCAGATCGATCGTCCCGGCGGCGTCGCCGGACGGGCTCTTGATGTCGATGGATGTCATGTCATGCGCCCTTCGCTGCGTCGCGGATGAGCACCAGCGCACCCTTCGGCCCGGGGACAGCGCCCTTGACCAGGATGAGGTTGCGGTCGGCGTCGACGGCGTGCACCGTCAAGCCCTGGGTGGTAACGCGGTCGGACCCCATACGTCCGGCCATGCTCAGACCCTTGAACACCCGGCCCGGAGTGGCACAGCCACCGATCGAGCCCGGCGAGCGATGCTTGCGCTGCACACCGTGCGAGGCACGCAACCCGTGGAAGCCATGACGCTTCATCACACCTGCGAATCCCTTGCCCTTGCTGGTGGCGGTCACGTCCACGATCTGACCGGCCTCGAATACATCGGCCTTGAGCTCCTGGCCGAGGGTGTATTCGCTGGCGTCGTCGGTGCGCACCTCGACCAGGTTGCGCCGTGGCGTCACCTCGGCCTTCTTGAAGTGCCCTGTATCCGGCTTGTTGACCCGGCGGGGGTCAACGGCACCGAATGCGATCTGCACCGCGGAGTACCCGTCAGTCTCGGGCGTGCGGACCTGCGTCACCACACACGGACCGGCTTCGATCACCGTGACCGGCACGATCCGGTTGTTGTCATCCCATACCTGGGTCATGCCGAGCTTGGTGCCCAGCAGCCCCTTGCGAGTTGTCGTCTTCATCAGTGGCGTCCTACAGCTTGATCTCGATCTCGACGCCGGCCGGCAGATCCAGCTTCATGAGCGAGTCCACGGTCTTCGGGGTCGGATCGAGGATGTCGATGAGTCGTTTGTGGGTGCGCATCTCGAAGTGCTCGCGGCTGTCCTTGTACTTGTGCGGCGAGCGGATGACGCAGTAGACGTTCTTCTCCGTCGGCAGCGGCACAGGACCGGCGACTTTGGCACCCGTGCGCGAAACGGTGTCCACGATCGTCTTCGCCCACTTGTCGATGACTTCGTGATCATAGGCCTTGAGCCTGATGCGGATCTTCTGTCCCGCCATGGCGCTTGTTTCCTCTTCTTCTTGCCGCTGTCGTGATCACCACCGGCAGGCTTGACGCCTGTCGCAGGTGACCCATGGTTGTGGAGCACGGGTCGGGGGCGAGGGATACCCTCACCCCCGACCGGGGGTAGTGCTGGTTACTACTTGTTGATCTTTGTGACCCGGCCGGCGCCGACGGTGCGGCCACCTTCCCGGATCGCGAACCGCAGACCGTCCTCCATGGCGATCGGCTGGATCAACTGCACCGACATCTGGGTGTTGTCCCCGGGCATGACCATTTCGGTCCCCTCCGGCAACGTCACCACACCAGTCACGTCCGTAGTACGGAAGTAGAACTGCGGGCGGTAGTTGTTGAAGAACGGCGTGTGACGGCCGCCCTCATCCTTGCTCAGGATGTAGACCTGAGCTTCGAACTCGGTGTGCGGGGTCACGCTACCGGGCTTGCAGATCACCATGCCGCGCTCAACATCCTCGCGCTTGGTGCCGCGCAGGAGTAGCCCGACGTTCTCGCCGGCCTGACCCTCGTCGAGCAGCTTGCGGAACATCTCGATGCCGGTCACGGTCGTCTTGTGCGACGTGTCGCGGATGCCGATCATCTCGACCTCCTCGTTGACCTTGACGATCCCGCGCTCGATGCGCCCGGTCACCACGGTGCCACGACCGGTGATGGTGAACACATCCTCAACAGGCATCAGGAACGGCTTCTCGATCTCCCGCTCGGGAGTCGGGATGAACTCGTCCACGGCATCCATCAACTCGAGGATGCTCTCGCCCCACTTCTCGTCGCCATTCATGGCCGGGAAGGCAGCCACGCGCACCACGGGGGTGTCGTCGCCGGGGAACTCGTAAGTGGTCAGCAGTTCGCGGACCTCCATGTCGACGAGCTCGAGGATCTCCTCGTCGTCGACCATGTCGCACTTGTTCAGGGCAACGACGATGCTCGGCACGCCGACCTGGCGGGCGAGCAGCACGTGCTCCTTCGTCTGCGGCATCGGGCCGTCAGTGGCGGCGACCACGAGGATCGCACCGTCCATCTGAGCAGCACCGGTGATCATGTTCTTGATGTAGTCGGCGTGACCGGGGCAGTCCACGTGGGCATAGTGCCGGGCCTCGGTCTGGTACTCGACATGTGCAATCGAGATCGTGATTCCGCGCTGACGCTCCTCCGGGGCCTTGTCGATCATGTCGAAAGGCGTGAAGGGGTTCAGGTCGGGGTACTTGTCGTGCAGCACCTTGGTGATCGCCGCGGTCAGCGTCGTCTTTCCGTGGTCAATGTGACCAATGGTGCCGATGTTGACGTGGGGCTTCGTCCGCTCGAACTTCGCCTTCGCCACTGCGGTCCTCCTATTGTTTCGGGACTGTGAGGCCGTCTCCGGTCGGATTCGGTCTCTCTGGGATTGTTTCCTGCAAGGTGTTCGCCTCAAACATCGAGACGCTGACGTTCGGGACTATTCCCCGCGCGCCTTGGCAATGATTTCCTCCGCGACATTGTTCGGAACCTGCGCGTAGGAGTCGAACTGCATGCTGTAACTCGCCCGGCCCTGGGTCTTGCTCCGCAGATCTCCGACATAGCCGAACATCTCCGACAGGGGGACGAGCGCTTTGACGACGCGGGCGCCCATCCGCTCCTCCATGGCCTGAATCTGGCCACGGCGGGAGTTGAGGTCACCGATCACGTCTCCCATGAAGTCGTCCGGAGTGGTGACCTCGACGGCCATCATGGGCTCCAGCAACACGGGTTTCGCCCTCCGAGCGGCCTCCTTGAAGGCCATCGAACCGGCGATCTTGAACGCCAACTCCGAGGAGTCGACGTCGTGGTAGGCACCGTCGATCAAGGTCACCTTCAGGTCGACCATCGGGTAGCCGGCGAGCACGCCGGTGGCCATGGCCTCCTGACAGCCGGCGTCCACGCTGGGGATGTACTCCCGCGGGATGCGACCACCGGTGATCTTGTTGACGAACTCGTAGCCGTTCTCCTTCTTGGCCTCCGACTCCGAGTCGGCGTTCGGAGCCAGCGCGATGATCACGCGGCCGAACTGTCCCGATCCACCCGTCTGCTTCTTGTGGGTGTACTCGACCTTCGGAACCTCCAGGGTGACCGTCTCGCGGTAGGCCACCTGCGGCTTGCCGACGTTGGCCTCCACCCGGAACTCGCGGCGCATCCGGTCGACGAGGACCTCAAGGTGCAACTCGCCCATACCGGCGATGATGGTCTGCCCGGTCTCCTCGTCGGTGTGGACGCGGAAGGTCGGGTCCTCCTCAGCCAGACGCTGGATGGCGGTGGCCAGTTTGTCCTGATCGCCCTTGGTCTTGGGCTCGATGGCGACCTCGATGACCGGCGCGGGGAAGGTCATGGACTCCAACACGATCGGCTTCGCCGGGTCGCACAGCGTCTCACCCGTGGTGGTGTCCTTCAGACCCATCACTGCGACGATCTCGCCGGCGCCGACGCTGGCGATCTCCTCGCGCTTGTTCGCGTGCATTCGGTAGATCTTGCCGATGCGCTCCTTGCGGTCCTTCACGCTGTTCAGCACCTGGGTGCCGGCATTGAGCACCCCGGAGTAGATCCGGATGTACGTCAGCTTGCCGAGGTGGGGATCAGCGGCGATCTTGAAGGCGAGCGCGGCGAACGGCTCGTCATCGCTGGGCTTGCGTTCGAGTTCGACGCTCTCGTCGTTCGGCTTGTGACCGGTGACGGCCTGCACGTCCAACGGAGTGGGCAGGTAAGCGACAACGGCGTCCAGCATCGGCTGAACACCCTTGTTCTTGAACGCCGAACCGGTCAGGACCGGAGTCAGGTTGCCGGCCAGGGTGGCGCGTCGGATGCCCTGCTGGATCTGCTCCTCGCTGGGCTCCTCGCCCTCGAGGTACATGTGCATGATCTCGTCATCGCCCTCAGCGAGGGTCTCGATCAGTTTCTCGCGGTACTCCACGGCCTGGTCGGCCAACTCGGCCGGGATGTCCTCCAGGACGTAGTCCTCGCCGATCTGGGTCTCGCCGCGCCACATCATGGCTTTCATACGCACGAGGTCGATGAGGCCGATGAAGTCCGACTCGGCACCGATCGGCAGCTGCAGCACCAGGGGGGTGGCACTGAGCCGGCTGACGATGGTGTCGACACAGAAGAAGAAGTCCGCTCCGGTCCGGTCGAGCTTGTTGACGAAACAGATGCGCGGGACGCCGTACTTGTCGGCCTGGCGCCACACCGTCTCGGACTGCGGCTCCACACCGGCCA
>Ga0116181_1003896_pt1 | contig 11413 bp, 11 predicted proteins | sample AD_UKC075_MetaG_FD_89752 | JGI IMG/M metagenome (GOLD analysis project Ga0116181, IMG submission 89752) | Active sludge microbial communities of municipal wastewater-treating anaerobic digesters from USA - AD_UKC075_MetaG | ecosystem: Engineered > Bioreactor > Anaerobic > Digestate | place: USA...
GAGCCTGTACCGATGCCAGAACCGGTGCCGGAGCCGTCCCCGGAGCCTTCTCCAATATCGGACGAGCCCGATCGATCTGGCGGAAATGACACCGATGCCGCCCAGGGAGGCATCCCGGAGGAGGAAGTGGACGAAGTGGGCGATGATGAAGTGGCGGAGTGAGGCCGCCGTTCGATCCCCGTGTCGATCGGCAGTCTCGGCAGCATCTATGCCATTACCAAGGCCTCGGTCCCTCCGCAGGCTGAGATTCCAGAAGATAAATACCGGGGGATGGAGAAGAATGAGGACATGGCGATGGAGATGCGACGGGGAATTGCGCTCTCAAGAGTCGAGGGGGCCGTGAGGCTGCTCTGGGACGAGTGCCTGATGGCCCGCGGAGATGCGGTGAGGGGACTGGACCGACCATCGACGTTCGCGCCGGACCCTGTTCCGGAGCCCGGTCCGGACGAGCCCCCGCCACCGGAGCCTCTGCCCGATCCGGACCCCGACGAGCCCAATACTTGATCGGTGCCGCACCTCGGCGAATCCAGTATGCTTCAGCCACCGCTTCTCGGAGCTCGATATGAGCGGCGACAAGGCTAGTTCGCGGACGTACGACCGGTCCTGCCGCAGGACAATGTGAGAGCATGGGCATGTTAGTTATCCATTTGGATAACGAGCAGGCAAACGTATCGTCCGACAATAGGGTTCGGAGGGATATGTCTGAACTGTCCAAGATGCAATGCACCTGTACAGGAAGGCGCCTCGTTCTGCGCTTCCTGCGGCGCGTCCCTGGGCCCGCCGCCGGACCATACGTCCCCGCCTGGAAGGAAGCGATCGGGGGGAAAGGTCCTGGTGGCCGCGCTCGCAGTGCTCATCGTCGCGTTCGTCGCGGTAGCTGCGATCGGGTCGGTGCTCCAGAACAATGGCGTCGACAGCGGTACGAACGCCCCGTCCGGAGATGACGATAGCGGCGTTCCCAAGGGAGCGACGTCCGACAGGATCGACGATATCGTTCTGAGCGGCAGCGGTGATGCCGTCACCGAACGGTTCGAGCTCAAGTCCAGCGTGGCGATCTTCCACATGACGTATGAAGGTGATAGCAACTTCATCGTCTGGCTCCTCACATCCGCCGGCGAGCGCGTGGACCTGCTGTCGAACGAGATAGGTTCGTACTCCGGCAGTACCCTGATCGGGGTGTCCGGAAGCGTCATCGGCGCCTCTGAAGGAGAACACTATCTGGAGATCAAGTCCAGCGGCCCCTGGGAGGTCCTGGTGGAACAGCCAATAGTGTCCTCGGCAACTCCAGTCCCTTTGACCTTGACGGGAAGGGGCGATGACGTGCCAGAGCCGTTCCAGATATCCGATGGTCCGGTCAGGTTCGACATTAGCCATCAGGGCTCGTCCAACTTCATCGTGTCCCTCTACGATTCAGAGGGTCACTATATCGACATGCTTGCCAACGAGATAGGGTCATACAGCGGCAGCGCGACCGTCAGCACGGGAGGAGGCATCTTCGCCACCACGCCCGGTGTCCATTACCTCGACGTGAAGGCCGATGGCGATTGGAGCATAGAGATCAGCAAGATGTAGGCCGCCGGTCCGAAGCTCTCCCGCGGGGAGCATCCAGCACGGCGTGAGGCGAACGGCGATAGCATGGCCTCCACCTAAGGCATGGGTTCATGACCGGTCTCAAGGGGAATATGCCACATTGCACCCTGGATAAAGGGCCATGACCTCGTTACGATGCTTCCCAATGGCCATCGATATATACCACTGGAACAGACGTCCCATTCATAGGGAGGGGGATGCTTGGATCGAGATGCGGCCATCATCTTCGGCGTGGCGATCGTCGTCGGCGCCCTCTTCGGGGCGATCTACGTAGTCGGACTGCAGCAGTCGTCGCCAGAGCTCCCCGGCACCGTGAACGAGCCGCCCCCGACCGATGTCCCTCCAAGCATCATCGAGAGCATCAGGGACGATCCGCCGTCGCCGCGCTTCAGCGAGGAGGCGCTCGCCCCAGATCGTCCGGACGTTCCGGAGAACGAGGTCCTCCAACCGCCGGAGCCAGGGGCCGATGACATCCTTGAACCGCCGGTCGTGGACCCCGAGTCCTGCATCGGCATGGAGTTCGTGTCGCCGCCATCCAACGTGACGGCCGGCGAGGCGTTCACGCTGGTCTTCCACGAATGGGCGAGCACACCGGATTATCAGGGCGATGTTCTCAACTTCATCTTCATCTCCCCTGCCGACAGCGAGGACGTGATCGTCCGGGTTCCCCTGCAGTATGGGCAGCCGCCGTTCAGGAACATTGATGTGGAAATGACCGACGGCGACGGATACGTCTTCGGACCCATACTCGACCTGAGCAGGGACGGGGAGTCCCTTCTAGGCTACACGTGGACCCCGAGGCAGAGCGAGGAATGGTGGCTGCCCATCGACATGAGCATCCTGGAGCCAGGGGAGTACGTCATAAGCATGGCGGCATATGATGTCAGGACATGCGTGAAGGTGGCCGAGGACATCAGCATCGATCTCGAGGTCGCAGATGGCATCTCCGCAGGGAATGAGCGGTACTTCACGAACGTCTCCACGAACGGCCTGGACATGGGGATGGTCACCAACACTACGTATCGTTTCGACATCACCGCCGATGCCACCCCGAGATATCTGCAGCTTCTGAAGGACAGCCTGAGAAAGGAGCCCGGCGGCACATCATGCCATATCGACGAGAGCGATGCGGCATTCTCATGGCGTCTTGACCTGTTCGACACGGATGCATCCGACCTTCGCTACTCGCACTACACCCGCACCTACTTCGTAGGCGACCCTGCAAACGAGATGTATCCTGGGACGAAGACGCCCGAACCCATCGATGGCGGAGTGAGGCTGGATCTCGGCTCGGCGCCGATGGCGCACGCCTACAGCGCATATGGCATGGGGCAGCAGTACTGGGACTGCAACACCACGTTCAGCGACGCCGCGATGTGGAACGCCACCATGGAGTGCGCCATATTCTTCACAGTAGCTGGCACGTACGAAGGCGAGCTGTACCTGGTCGGACCGGAGAGGAAGGATGCGAGCGAGAGGCTGCCGGTGAGGATCACGGTGACGGGCGGGGAATCCAGAGAAGATGGCCCCCCAGATCGGTATGAGGTTCCAGATGGGGCGCCGAACGAGACACCATCCGGTCCGACGGCGCCGATGGCACCGAACGATACGTCCGCACCGCCTGAGGAGCCAGAACCGGAGCGGCCGCAGGAGACACCGCCGGCGCCCAGCCCCCCTCCGGTGATGCCGGAAGATGACGGTTCTGATGGATCCGAGGAGACGTTGCCTGATGAACATGATGAGGAGGAGACGTTGCCTCCACCGTCCGACAATGTCACCGGTTAGATCCAATGATGCATCATGTAAGGAGCGCCGGAATGGCGATCAAGGATGCAACTCTAGTGATCAAGTGCTCGCTGGCCATACGCATCATTCATAGCTAGTGCTCGGTATGTACTTCAGGTAGACCACGTACCCGCCGTACTTGGGATTGTACTCCGCCGGCATGTCGGCCGGTCCACCGTACGGAGAGACGAGGCTTAGACCGCAAAGCGTGATCCGGTTGTCGATGCAGACCACGTTGCCCCTGTCGTGCGGTCGGATCGTGAGGATCGAATGGTCTCCGCTCAGGTGCACGAAGTAGTTGCGGTGGCGGAAGTCCTCACTGTAAAGCTCGTCGGCGCTGACCCGCCTGATGCGCGGGTTCAATTCCATGCTGAACGGGGAGGCGGGAGCCGGGGGTGCATTGTCCTCCGATGGCGTGAGGCGTACGCTCTCCCTCAGTTCCGTCAGCTCCTTCTCCAACGCGGAGATGACCATCTTGTGCCTTGTGTTGTTGGCATCGATCTCGGCCTTCAGTTCCTCGATCTTGGCCAGCGCCTCCTCCTCGCGCTTCTTCGATTCAAGGAGCCGGGCGTTCAAGGTCTCCTCGAGCTTGTTCCGATACATCTCCTCGAAACGAGGCTCCAGTATGCTCTGGTTCTCCTTCCAGATGATGTCCGCGAGAACATCGACCTGGTCCGACCGAAGGTCGAAGAAGAACTTGGCGTCTATCCTGAGCACGCCTATGGCGAAGAATGTGGTTCCCTTCTCCAGCACCTCGCACACCCACGTCTCGCCTGCATCGATGTGTTGGCCGCCATCCTTGTGCCGGAAGACGACGCCTCCCCCGGGCAACTTGGCCATCACGTCGCCGCCCTCCGTCGTGAAGAACGTGAGCACGTGGACCTTCTTCAGACGCTCCATGTCCGTGTCGGTGATGCCATACTCTTCCTGCATCCTCCTCTGGAAATCAAGGAAGTCCATCCTTTCACTCATCGTTCACACCCCCCAGTCCGCAGCTCATCTGGAGCAGGGGCATCCTGTCCAGCTCGTGGAAGCGGTCGGCCGAACGCTTCATCTCCTCGCCCACCGAGTTGGCGAAGGCCGCCACCTCCACTCTCTTCCCGGACGCCTGGACGTGCTGAATCGCGGGAATGAAGTCCCTGTCGCCGCTGATGAGTATCGCCACGTCGTAGCTGTTCCTGAAGGCATGGGACACCATCTCGCATGCGAGGGCGACATCTACCTCCTTCTGCTCGGATCGCTTCTCGTCGTACGCTTCACGTGCCACGATCCGGAAGCCCATGTAACGGAGCTTGTCATGCAGCCTCTTGAAGCGGTCCTCCATGCCCCAGGGCTTCCGGGTGTCGAATGCGTACATCCCGACCAGATGTCTCGTCCCGGCTAGCTGCACGGCCATGGTATAGAAGTCCAGATCGAGCTTCAGCGTTCCTATGGCCTCGACGCTCCTCAGTATGTTCTGAAGGTCCATGAACAACATGACGCGGTCATTACTGTTCTCCGATAGAAGCGGCATGAACTCCCCTCGCGGGATAGTTGAGTATAGATAGATAAAAGCTAGGCAATAATATTTTAAGCGATGTTTGGCAGCGGGCTATTATTCGACTTGGGCCGATGAGAACTTGTGCTCTTCGATGTTCCTGAGCTTGTTCACCACGAGCAACGTGCCAGTGTCGATGGCATGCCACTCCCCCCGCCCCAGGCGCTGCGATGAGATGATGACCGAGCGGCCGGGATACTTGTCCGTCTCCTTGCGAACGCGATAAAGGATGGAGTGTCGGTCCTCCCTGCATGATGATGAACGGTACGAGTAAACGGCCTGACCATCGCTCAGGATGAAGCTGAACTCCGAGGCCTCTGGGCTCTCGTTGATAGGCTTAACCGCCTCTCTGATGCCCCGGACGATGCTTCCCATCCGGTCGATGTTGTAGAGGATCCAGTAGAACAGCTGCTCCGAGTCGGTCTGTCCCTGTATCCGGCCGCTGTACTCATTCGGCATGAGCTCCGCGAGGTCCATACGCACCGAGCCGTCGTGCTCGAAGATGTATGAGCCGTAGGAGAACGGATGAGTGTTCTCCGGCGTGAGGGGAGTGCCGCCCGACGTGCGTATGTGCGCCATGACGATGTTGGAGTCGGCGCTCATGCACGTGGTCATGAAGCGGGGGTCATAGAACGCCGCGGCCGGGGACTTCTCGACCTGCGGCCGGCCGTCGAAGAACCAGCCAAAACCCCATCCGTCGGGGTGCTGCCTCGACAGCTCGCGGAACTGGCGCATAAGGTCTGGCAGCTCTGGCGAGCGAGATCGTTCCGCGACCAGGGCGAAGAGGCGGCACATGACGTCTGAATAGACAAGAAATGGTAGATAATCACGACCTCAGGGACCTAATGGTCGTGCGCCTACTGCTTCTTGGTCACCAGCTGCTGCTGCGCCCTGCAGGCGATGACGATGTCTTTCTGCAGCTCCTCCTCGGAGGGCATCTGGCCAGCGAGATAGAACTTGTAGACAATGTAGCTGTCGCGCACGTCCAGATCGCCCTGGTCGTCGCTTGCTATATCGGCTTCATCGTCCAGCTGGAAGCCGTGGTCCTTCATCCACGCGAGGTCTTTCCTGAACTCATGTTTGAACGGTTCGAGCTTGCTCAGCCATTTCTTTCCGAACCGTTCCTTCCAGCCCTCGGTGTTCGGTAGGAGTACGAGGAGCACGCCAGACATGTCGGCCACGAAATGATAGTTGATGTTGATCAGGAAAGGGCCGCTGTCGGTCATGTACCTCGCCGGTCCCCCGAACGATATCCACGGGACTGCAGGCCAAGGACCGGTCGTTCGAAGGTTATCGACCCATACATCCATTCCCGGGAAGTTCTGGGTCAGAACGTCCCGGATTCCGATGCACGCTCCCTTGAAGGCGCTGATGACCATCCGGCCCTGCCGGCTGCATCTGGTGGTGTTCAGGTCCCTATAGTTCTCGAGGATGACTTCGAGACTATCACGGATGTTCTTATCTGGAATGATCGCAATGTTCTCCAAGCTAACCCTCGCCCCATCAACTGGTTGTTGAAATAAAATGATTGTCGAACCGTCTAACTCAAATTACACAACAAGTAAAGACCTCCAATCGAGGTGTTGAACAAGGCGATGCAACCACTATAACAATGGGCCCTTATGCATTATCGATCAATAAGGCAGCTGAGAGATGGACATAACTGCTTCTGCTGAAAAACTAGTTTGCTATGTCTTGATCAAATCGAGTCAAGTTAGAAGAGAGGAAGAAGGTAAACCTAGGAGGAGAACGGACTGGCCTAGATACCTGAATCCCCTTTATGACACTGCTTAGTAGACCGCCTTTTTCTCGCTCTCTTTACCTTAAGGGGGACTGGTTCCAGGAATGCGTCCAATGGTCCAACGATCGTTCCACCTACTCGTTGGTCTTCTGCCCCTACACCCTCATGCATGATCTGGCCCAGTCTCCTGCCCATCTGCTCGACCAGCCCGACGACGAGCGCGTTACCCATGCAGAAATACCTCCATCTCTCGGGCATGCCCTCGGTCCACCCATCATCGAAGCCGTTAAGTCGTTCCGCCTCGACAGGGGTCAGGACGCGATAGAGGTTTCGTGATTCGTCCACGGGTATGATATGTCCTATCCGGTTGGGTCGAAGGTTGCCCTCTGAAGTAAGCATGGTCCTAGACGGCTCATCCAACTTATCGGGGAATGGTATCTTACCCTCATTATATCGATAAGAGTGCCCATTCTTGTGGACCCTGGACTCATCCTTGGCGCCCTTGCAGTACCTCCAGGTCTTCCTGAACGCCTCGGTCCCGCGATCCCTCTCATCCCCGATCCATTCTATCGGAATGATATACTTCTCATCGACCTTCTCCTCAAGAACACTCCTGAGCGTCCCCTTGCCAGAGCCTTTGTCCCACGTGAAGGTCGGGATGACCCGGATTGTGAATATCCTACCATCCTTCATATAGCCAGCGTTCTGGAAGTCGAATGCGAATTGCTCGGTCATCTTGACGAGATCGGGCCATAGGCAGATGGATGTGCCATTAGCGTCCCCATTGGGCTTGCATGGGAACTCAGTAGCAAAGAAACCATGCTTGGTGATGATATTCTTATCGTTCGTATCATCATATAGCTGCGAGGTGACAGATTTCGATAATGTCGCAAAAATGAATGTCCTCCTCCTCTTCTGAGGGTATCCATATTCGGACGCATTGAGCACCCTCCATTCGACCACATAGCCTAGATTATTCAGACAGGAGAGGATTATGCCAAAGTCCCGACCACGCTGTTTTGCTGGGGACCTCACCAGACGGTCGACATTCTCAAGAAGGACAAAGGGAATGGGCGTGCCTCTCTCGATATTCTCCCTTAAGATTCGCTCGATGTGCCACCATAGGACACCTTTCTTCCCTTCGATACCGTGAGCATTGGTAGTGGCGACCGAGTAATCCTGACAAGGGAAACCGCCCACCAGCAGGGTGGCGGGCGGGATGTCCTGTGTCGGCACCTCATTGATATCCTCATTGATGCAGGTCGTGCCTGAACCTTCGAAGTGCCTCTTGTAGCACTCGAAAGCCCACTGCTGCTTCTTTCCAGGCTCCCACTGGTTGGCCCATATGACCTTCCATCCACTCTTGCTCAGTCCGAGGTGGAACCCACCTACGCCCGCGAAGAGCTCAATCGCCGTCTTGTCCATCCGGCGATGGGATGCGTCGTCCCTTTCAATAATGTTGTGCTAGGGTTAGCGTAGATCGAGCCTAATGTAGGGTCTGTTGCCCTTGGACTAGTTCACTGCTGAGCCTTCGACCCAGCGTGAGCTTGGACTCCTCTACCAGATATGGGTCAAGGAACCTGAGCAAATCTTCAATTCGCTTCGGCGTGCAAAGCCCCCTGCTATTGATCAGGGCCTGCATGATGTCATATAGGTTGACGAAGTCGGCCTTCTTTCCGCCCATAATCTCCTCTCTGTGGGAGTTCATGAAGTCAGAAATCTCGTAGGGGACACGTATGCAGCTGAGAAGTGTGTTGATTCTTCCAATCTTCTGCTTGCTCTTGCCTCCATACTTGCCGTCTGTGAAGGACGCCCTACCATCCACCGAGTGATATTTCACATCCTCGTTCCAACCCAATAGGTCAATGAAGCCTAGGAGTCCCCATACGCTGCCGAACTCGGTCCTGTCCCCGACTATCCTGTCAAGTTCAGTTATTGCGTTCGAGATACCATCTCTCGGAGAGTACCTCCATCCATGACCATCATCAACCTTGATATGGTCCATCAGGAATGCGCTCCGGTAGATCAACAGCAAGACCGCCTTGAAAGCTTCGAAGTCCGCCATCGCAATATTGGTAAGATCGCTCCAAATGAAAGAGAAAGATGGTGGGTCGAGCGGGTGCCCATTCACGATGACCATAGGCCTCATGTCGTTGACGTTAGTACCGGCGAAAGCTTCCTTGCCCGGCTTTTCGAACAATAAGGAAATGCCATCCTTCTCGGCAATCACATGACGCTTCGGCTCTGAGAGGGTGCCCTCGAACCCAATAGCCTCGTTGATCATATCAGTCCGCTTCGACATGGTGTCCTTCGGGACTCCCCTGACCAGCTTGGTCTCCAAAGTCCCCCTCCAACGGCTAGCCTCCCATGACATCGCCCTAGGCAAGAGCGAATCACTCGAAGGCCGTTATTACCATTACGATACCTGAACATGGCCATCTAGCTACCAATTGATTACCATTTGGTAACAACATGTAAACTTAACAAAAATGCTGCCCCCCTCATGTGGGAACTCCTCTCTTTCATGCAGAGTAAGGTCAGGATGGCGACCCTGCTCGCATTGAGGAACGGTCCTCAAACCCCATCGAGGATTGCCGAGGAGACCAATGAGCACCTCTCCCATATCTCTAGGGCACTGAGAGAGCTGAAGGAGAAGGGGTTGGTCGAGTGTATGACCCCCGGAAGGCCAAAGAATAGGATATATCGAATCACAGAGAGAGGCATTCTTGTACTAAAGGAGCTCTCAAGCAATGGTCAGTAGTTATTGCTTCGACCTAGAATGACCTGCCAGTTTCGTCAGTTTCTTACTCTCAATATACGTTCTAATCCTCTCTGCGCATATACTGGGGTCCTCTCGGATCTCATGTTCCCAGCACACAAAAACCTTCCACCCAGCAGCCTCAAGCTCAGCTACTTTTCTAGCATCCCTCTGTACATTACGCTCCAGCTTTTGTTCCCAGAATTCAGTATGGGTCTTCGGCAGGGGAAGGTTACATACTGGACATCGGTGCCAGAAGTCGCCATGGACGAAAATGGCCACTCTATGTCCAGGGTATGCTATGTCCGGGCGACCAGGAGCGCCCTTCCAGTGCAAACGATACCCTGGTAGCCCTGCTTCCCTGAGCGACCTCCTGAGAATCATCTCGGGCTTGGTGTCCTTGCCCTTATTAGCGCTCATCACTCTCGAAGTGATCTCGCTATTCGGGATTGGAGCTCGACCATCCCTCAGGTAGACAGTTTTTCCATTCCCATGGTCCTTACCCATCAACGAATACTCCTTTAATCGATTGGATTACTTAGCTACCAAATCAATTTTCTTATTATGTACCGGCCCAGGAAGGCTAGCCACATATCATTGTCTAACAAATCAGATATTCATGACTAACTGCTCAGTTGAAACCATACCTGGGGTTGATTGCTCGTTGCCCCGTTCGTGTAATTGGTTCATGTTTTTCGCTTGCCCTCCCCTATGAGCACCTCTATTAACCCATTTGGTCTGGCCAACTAGTAGCGAGCATTCTGCCAGAGATTATTATAAAAGCTACCTGGCAACCCATCAGGCATCTCTCTGGATGATATGCATCTATACTCCGTATATCCCACGATGAAGGAGCGAAGAGTGCCAATCTGAGACCATTCTACCAGTGATAATATGGATTTTTATGACTAGTTCACGATGGAGTTACTCATAAATGGTGGGAAGATGAAGGTACTCATCACGCTGCTCGGCCGCTCCGTGTGGGGGCTTGTTAACTCATCATGGGCCTCTATGCGGACATACGGATTCGTCCCCGACCATGTGCATATCGTTGACGCAGGCACCGACGGAGGCGACGCTGAAGAGGCATCGCACCGCTTGCATATTCTATTGCACGGCTTCGACGTCGATGCCGATGTATCAATCGAGAAGGTGGAGGCAGGTAACATTGGCTCTGTGTCATCCACAATCAAACGACTTATCGACAAGTATCGCGCCGACGGGCTTCACATCGCGATCGACGTCACCTCAGGAACCAAGGACCTCGTTCTCGGATCGCTAATGAACGACCTCGCCGGGGTAGACCATATCTTTTATCTGCGCATCGACTCGCTGAGGAACGCCGACCGGCCGTACATTTTGATACCGGTCGAGGGACAACAGATGATCGATGTGCTCGCCGAGGTCACGCCATGACATCCGAGGTCGTGCCCAAGGATTTCCTGATGGCGGTCGTGAACGAGGCAAGACTGCATCAACTGCCGTCGCTGACCGTTCGGTCGATCCTATTGGACCTCGATATTCTGAGCATCGACCTTGGAAGGAACGAGATCCGCATTTTGGCGGGACGAAAGGAATTCTTTGATGCTCTGGCGACCATCCGCTCGAAGGGGGCGTCCGAGGCGATCGACGACCTCCCAAGCTACGATGATCTTCGCACGGCAGTATGGAATACGATACAGCTTCCCGATAAGGTCATCCATCCAATATGCGAAGAGATCAATGAGATGGCGAAGCAGAGGATGGATCCATACCGATACCCAATACCGACGGCCTTGGCCATCGACACCAACGTCGCCTATCATCGCTTGCTCAGCAGGATGTTTCTTCGCAGCGACGTACTGGAGCGGATAGGCCTCCAGCCGAGAGACGTACAGATCATAGTCTCCAACCTGGTGGAGGAGGAAATCTCTCGCTCCATTGCTCGCAAGTATTCCCGCAGCGATATTGCCGCACTGCAGCGCGCCATCAGGGATCAGGTGCTGGTTCGTGGCATGACCAA
>Ga0116181_1003902_pt1 | contig 11405 bp, 9 predicted proteins | sample AD_UKC075_MetaG_FD_89752 | JGI IMG/M metagenome (GOLD analysis project Ga0116181, IMG submission 89752) | Active sludge microbial communities of municipal wastewater-treating anaerobic digesters from USA - AD_UKC075_MetaG | ecosystem: Engineered > Bioreactor > Anaerobic > Digestate | place: USA...
CCTCTCCGGTGAACAGGCTCATCCCGGAGAGGAAGAAGGTGAGGAAGATAAGATAGGCTTAAGCGCAGGATTACGGCTAATAAACAGCCGCTGGCGAGGCAAAAGCCTCACATCATATCGCCTAAGTCATCTCGCCCAAGTTATAGTATGCTTAAATGATAACGCACGATGCCTCATTATCCCAATCTGTTTCTCGCGTATATATTATCGTCGCTGTATCTGGTGGATGAGAATAACGTCGATGTCCTTCATTCCTTCTGTGTTGAGTTGGGCGGCATTTTCGACAGTCTTCTCGATGGTTTCTTCGACTATGCCCTGGGGCGAAGCTAACCCACCTTGCAAAGCTAGCATAGCAGCATAATAAGCCTCGATGGCACCAGTCCCGACCTTGAGGGCACATGTTTCCTTTGCCCCGTCACAAATCATACCCACCAGGTTGGCGATCATGACGACTACGGCCCTTTCAGCAGCATCCAGGCTTCCGCTCCTGAGAAATGCAATCCCCGCGGCGGCACCAGCCCCGGCCGCCACGCTGCAACCACAGACAGGGCTCAAACGTCCCATCCGGCTTTTGATAAAGGACGTAGTCAGGTGACTCAGGGCAATGGCCTTAGCGATTTCCTCACGAGATTTACCATCATGCTTACCTACGATAAAGACCGGCAAGATAGCGGTAATGCCGTGGTTGCCGCTTCCTGCACTACTCATAACCGGTAGCGACGCCCCGCCCATTCGGGCGTCTGCGGCAGCTGCGCACCAGGCTTTAATCTTCGTCGGAAGTCCTGCCTCTTCGTCCCAACTACTTTTGGCTAGATCTCGGATCAGCGATCCATATTCCAAGCCTGTGTTGTTGGCAAAGCCATATTCTGCAATGTTCATGTTCATCTCGACACCATCTATGATGTATTCTACATCGCCGGCGTTCATGTTATCGAGGACCTTTAGTACCTCGCGATAAGACATCCCGGCAATCTGCTCAGATACTGATAACTGTCCTGTTTTAAGTCTTTCTATGGCATTGTCGGTTTTGACCATTTCAATGATCTTTCCGTCCTTTTCAATGCGGGTGATATTTGTATGAGAGCCCTCGATTATGCAGACCGCTTGCTCGCCCGATGTAGACACCACCACTGCCTTTACGAAGACGCCGCTTCGCTCCATCTCCGGTATAATTCGAATCCGTCCTTCATCAAGCATTTTCAAGGCATCCTTCACAGCCTCGCTGCTACAAGGCTTTAGCACTTCCAGTCCCAGCGCCGACTTGCCACAGACCGCTCCAAACGCTGCAGCCACGTAGTTTCCCTTAAGCCCGTTAGTGCCAGGAATGCCCACGTACATTCCGTTTTTGTAGATGCTCGCGCTCGTCGTTACTTCGATGGATTCAATCAATCGGTCCTTGAGTTCCTCACATGCCCGAGCAACGCACAAAGCAACTGCTCCAGGCTCTGTACAGCCTAAAGCCGGCTTAACTTCCTCTAGTAGAAAATCTTTCAATGTGAACACGCGCTCACCTCATTGAAAAATCTCAGGTTAAGTAACAGGTTCTTATATAAAATTTATATAACTCAAAGGACCTATCGCCTACTTGATTTTATGATAATAAACTCCTAAGGAACTGTTTTCATCTCAGAAATGAAGCTTTTCGCCAAATGTATCCTAATATGAACCGCGGCCGGGAGTGCCGAAGAGCTCCGAAAAGATATGGGCCTGTGAGAGAGCACAAAGTGGCCAAGTTCGTGGGCTATGGAAAACCTGCGGCGCGCCACTCGGGCCGCTACCTATGGGTTCATGCACGGCTCCCTCTTCTTGCGCTTCTTCCAGCCTATTGCCCAAGGCAAGGCGCCGAACGCGAGGACAAGGCTGTCGGCCAGGAACTTCCTGCCTTTGGGAGACAGGCGCTCCGGCGTTTTGTGAACTCTGAATCTTTAGGCGGAAAAACAGCTCCCGCCGATGAATTCTCGCAAGATTGAATCGTTTGGCACCTGATCGGAGGGAAAGAAAGGAATGAACCGCAGGAAGGAGATCAACCTCCTTGCCTCGCCGTAGACCGGCGACTCCTCCGGTATGGTAGAAAGCAGCGGTTCCGCATAGCCTTTGAGGGCAGAAAGTTCATACACCAGAGCCGAGTTGAACATTATATCCGCCCTCTCTTGATACGGGAATATGCGCTTCTGCGCCCCGCGCACGACAGAAGGCCACTGGCGCAGCGTAACCTCGGGCAACTTTCCCCTCGTCCGATAGTCGCGCACAAGGCGACGCAAGAGGCGGTTGTCCGTGGTGCTGGTGCGATTATGACGATCCAGGTTCAACGCAGTGAGCGGAGAGACATATATGCGGTACTTATCATCATCAGAAATGCTTTCGCTCACCCTCTCATTGAGGCCATGTATTCCCTCTATTATCAATAGAGCGTTAGAACCCAACTGTAATAGCTCTCCCCATTCGCGCTTGCCCGTGAGAAAATTAAAATGAGGAAGACGAACGGCCTCTCCTGTTAGGAGGCGCCTCAGGTGGTCGTTGATAAGCTCGATGTCGAGCGCTTCCAGGGCTTCGAAGTCATAGTTTCCCTCCGCATCAACTGGGGTTCGATCTCGCTCTAAGAAATAGTCATCGAGCGCAAGCGTCACAGCCCGCTTTCCCAACGCCTGCAGTTGGACGCGCAATCTCAGAGAAGCTGTGGTCTTTCCCGAGCCCGAAGGGCCTGCCATGCACACCAAGCGCACTCGAGACCGAGAAGCGATATCTTTAGCGATGTGACTCAAGCGCTGGCTATGGAGAGCTTCAGAGGTAAGGATCAAGTCGCCGGCCTTGCCCTCCGCTACTAATTTATGGAGGTTATCCATGGTGCCCACGTTTAATATGTCAAGCCACTCGGTGTACTCGCGGAAGACCTCGGCTAACTTCTTGGGCGGTTGAAAGGGGGGCAAGCCATCTGGATAAGCCACCGTGGGAAATAAGAGCACCATTCCTCCTCCATACGGAACGAGGTCGAAGACGCGGAGATAACCCGTGGACGGGGCGAGGGGGGCGTAAAAGAAACCGTGTGTGTCAGCACAACAGTAGACCTCCACAGGGTCTATGGCAGCCCATTGGAGGAGCCTGGCCTTATCTGCGTTGCCCTGACGTTCGAAGATGCGCTTGGCTTGATCGATAGGCACGAGCTTTCTCCTGAAAGGCAGATCCATGTCCACCATCTGCTCCATGAGTCTCTTGACGCGCGCTACGTCTTCCTTTAAAGGGAAACCGGATGGAAGCTCGCAATAGTAACCATCGCTCAACGAATGGCGGATAAAGATATCCTGGTTTAACACTCTCTTACAGGCCAAGACCAAGAGAAAACTCAGGCTTCTGCGATAGACTTCCATTCCCTCAAAGCTGCTCGTGTCCACAAACTCGACCACGGCATCATCATCTATGGTCCAGTCGAGGCTACGCAAATAGTGATTGACCCGCCATGCCACTACGTTCCTCCGACTCTCATACCCGCTGGCAGCGAGCACTTCGGGCCCTCCCACAGGAGAGGAAAAAGAAATTTCGTCGCCAGCCACTGAGATTGTAAATTTTCTCAAAAATCCACTCCCCCGCCTTTTGTGGGATCTTACCGCACCACGCCTACCCCTCCCGGCTTCGGTATGTCGCTGAAGCGGGGACACAAAAGCCTTCTTTCATATGTGTCATGCCGTCTCTTTATTTCTATCCTCTATCGCTCGTAGCGCCCCATCGTTTCGGTTTGGGCTAAAATATGCCCCTTCATAGCCGCCTCTACCTCAGCCTTAGAAACGCCCTCTTTAAGGCCGAGCGAAGGAATATCTAAGGCGTAGAGCTTGAAGAAATAGCGGTGAACGCCATGCCCCTTAGGCGGGCACGGACCGCCATAACCGAGCTTGCCGAAATCGTTGCGACCAGGCTTTCCCTGCTTGCTCCCCTCGATCAAGCCCGATTCGGCAGCTGGTATATCGAATAGCACCCAATGGGTGAAAGTCCCGCGCGGCGCATCGGGGTCATCTACTATGAGAACAAAACTCTTTACCCCTGGAGGGGCGCCTTCCCACCTGAGCTCTGGCGATATATCCTTCCCCTCGCACGTATATTTCTGAGGGATCTTCTCGCCGTTAGAAAACGCCGGCGATTCCACCTTAAAGGCCATACCCCCTTCACCTCCTTGGCAAGGAAGACTCAAAATCTCTAATGATGCCATTGACGCTATTAAAATGCCTAAGGCAGCAACCACCTTAAGCACAAAAATACCTCTCAAAAAAGCCCCTCCATTTGTGCCAGTTTTGTAAGAATTATCTTACCATGTATAGGCTAAATCGCAATATATATCAAAGCCAGCGCAACGCCGTAGCCTTAAATAAAACCCAAACGCGCTGGCCGGGTTGAATTGAGAGCTCTTTAACCGCCTTTGGCGTAATTGTTGACCTCAGACTCACCCCTCCAAGCGATATCGCCACGGCCACTCTTTCGCCGCTGTTATCCAGGAGCATCTGAGTCACCCTGCCCGAAAGTATATTCTGCGCGGACACTTTTGCCGGAGGCGAGGTGGCGATTACGATGTCCGATGGATCGAGGATTGCCGTGGCAGTCTCGCTCGAAGGAGAAACTGCAAGTATGCGTTGCCCGTCGGGGAGAGCCCTTTCCCATAGACCATCATTGATGGGTCGCCAAGGGCCTGATATGAGGTTAGATGTTCCATGGGCGGCGATCCGCCCCTGATACAAATTCAGCACGCTCTTAGCAACTTCATAGAGCCAAAGGAGGTCGTGAGTTGCCACAACCACAGTCGTTTTCCATTCCTTGACGGCACGCAGCACGGCTTCCTTGATGAGGATGGCGCTCGCTTCGTCTACATTTGCCGTAGGTTCATCCAACAAAAGGACCTTAGGTCTTAAAACCAACCTGGCGGCCAAGGCCACTCTCTGTGCCTCCCCGCCCGATAAGGCGTACCAAGGGCGATGGGCGAATTCCTCTGGCGGAAGCCCAACCATTTTTAACGCCTCAAAAGCCTTCTTCCTCAGGCTTTTCTCCCTCCTGACCTTTAACCCATATATCACGTTATCGAAGACGGACCTCTTGAGGAGAAAAGAATCTTGGAGCAACAACGTTGCATCTCGTCTCGGAGGCTCGCCCTCGCTGCCTACCGGCATACCGTTGAAGTGCAAAGTTCCTTCGGACGGAGCCTCAAGAAAGGCCAAGATTCTAAGCAACGTGCTCTTGCCGCTGCCATTAGGGCCGACCAATCCTACGATATCCCCCTCTTCTATTACCAAACGAGGAATGTCTAAGACCAACCTGCCGTTATATTTATGTTTAATGCCGGAAAGCTCATAGAGAACCTTCATTGAGCAGCCCTCTTCTTGAACGCCGAGAGAGCGGCATTTACGGCAAAGGCCAAGAGCATCAGCACGAGGCCCAACGCGATGCCCATATCGAACTCTCCCTTTGCTGTCTCAAGCGATATGGCCGTTGTCATCGTTCTGGTGTGCCACTTTATGTTGCCACCCAACATCATCGAAGCGCCCACTTCAGATATAACCCTCCCGTAGGCGGTCGCAGCGGCCAAAAGCACAGCGTAACGTCCTTCCCATAGGCTGGAAATCGCTAATTGTCTTCCTCTTGCACCAAGCGTGAGTAATGTTAGCTTAAGCTGCCTATCGAGTCCCTCAACCGCCCCAGCTGTTAGGGAAACCACAACCGGAAGAGCTAAAATGGTCTGGCCCACAGCAATTCCTGGCAGCGTAAAGAGCAGCCCCAAGCTTCCCAAAGGCCCTCTGCGCGAGATAAAAGCATACACCAAAAGCCCAACAATGACTGTGGGCATGGCAAGAAGCGTATCCGATATCGTCCTCAAAGTCCGTTTGCCAGGGAAATCGAAATAGCCCAAAACAAACCCTATGGGTATGCCAATGATCAGGCTCGCAATTATGGACATGGTGGAAACTTTAAGGGTCGTCGAGATGGCCGAATACGTCTCCTCATCGCCCGAGACGAGCAGGACAATGCCGTTGATCAATCCTTCTAAAATGTAATCCATCGCTCACCACCAAAAATTCTTCGTAGGTAGGAGATCCAAAAATCCTACCTACGAAGGTTGGATGTATCGCTATAAATATATCAACCCTACTTGGCGTTGGGGAAGAAAAGCTGCTTTCCCAAGAGTTTGAAATCCGCTATGAGTTGTTGTCCCCTGGGCGAGGTGACCCACTCGATGAACTTGGTGGCAAGATCGTAATGCACTTCCTTGCACCGCTCTGGATTAACCGCAATAACGCTGTACTGATTCAGCAAAGCCTCGTCTCCCTCCACCAGTATAACGAGGGGAGGATTACCTTTGTAGTTATCTTCATATTTTATGAACGTTCCGCGGTCGGTCAATGTATAACCGTTATGTTCAGCAGCTATGTTTATCGTCTGAATCATGCCCTGACCCGTTTGGATATACCACTGCTCTTTTTCGGGTACTGGGACACCGGCAGCCTTCCACAACGACAGTTCCTTCATATGTGTGCCGGATTTATCCCCCCTGCTCGTGAAGGGAACCTTTTTGGAGGCAATAGTGCTCATGGCTTCTTTAACCGACTTGTCCTTTATGCCGGCTGGGTCATCTTCGGGGCCTATGATGACGAAGTCGTTGTACATAACCTGCTTGCGATCGACTCCGTATCCCCCTTTCATGTATTCCTCCTCTGACTCTGGATCGTGGACGAAAAGTATGTCTACGTCGCAGTTTCTCCCCAGGGCAAGAGCGTTGCCAGTGCCCACAGCTACCCATTGAAGCTCTATGCCGGTATCCTGCTTAAATAGCGGCGCCAGATAATCCAAAAGTCCCGTATTATCCGTACTGGTAGTGGTAGCCATGCGCAAAACCGGAGTTTCCGCCGCAGCACAAGCAGCAAAGACGGCGATAAACGCCAAAACCAACGACGTCCTCTTGAAAAATCTGCCCATTTTACATACCTCCTCTTTAAGTTTAATTTTGTTGGGGGGTGAGGGGCTCTCGCGAGCCCCTCCGTGCCGTGATGGAGCTATGGAAAAACTAAAGGCCACCTCCCCCGCACGGAAGATGGCCTTTAACTTTCTCCTCCTTTCCAATGCGGGAGGCGTCTCCGTTTCCGAAGATGCCCTAACGGCCCGCCGCCATAGGATAAAATCCCTTAGGCAAAACGGGCTCGGAGGCAATCCTGAGACAAATTTATCACAAAGAGCTACAAGGAGTCAAGCACCCTACAACAGACTTTCTGCGCGCAAGGCCTCTTCTATAGCCTCCGGATTGTAGCCAACTATGAAGCGGTCGCCTATTTCGACCACGGGCACGCCCATCTGATGCGTTTTTCGAACCATTTCCATGGCAGCGGCGCGGTCTGCGCTTACGTCGACATTTTCAAATTCTACACCGAGTTCGCCTAAATACTTCTTTACCCTGTCACACCATGGGCACGTAGGTGTGCTATATACCTTAACCGTCATCAAAAACCCTCCTTCTGTTCGTGCGTGCGTTAAGATTTAGCCTTTTGTTCTTCGCTGTCGAGTATAACATATACCCATATATGGTATCAAGGGCTCACCACGTGGTTAAAATATAAATCCATAAGGGAAGCGTAACTAAAGACAACATGCTGCTGACCATAATAACTTCAGCGGTATATTGGGCATCCATACCCATGCCTTTGGCCACCACAAAGGCATTCGCCGCTATCGGCATGGCAGAGACCAACACAGTCGTTCGCTCAAGCACCGGATCTACGGGCCAGACGTAAAAAAGCGCCCACGTAAACGCCGGTTGCAGAAATAATTTTACCACGGCATCCCTCCACGTGGCAGATAAAGAAGAGAGGAAGGCTTCTGGCCTCAGCGTAGCCCCAAGGCAAATTAACGCCAAGCCGGTAGTCATATTGCCAACTATGCGAAAACTTTCATCGAGCCAAATAGGAATTTCCTCGACGCCAATCTCGGAGGCCAAAAAACCCGCCAAGCATCCCAAGACCATCGGATTGGTTATCACGCCCCTTGCCGTGTCGATTATAGAGCGGAGCGATATCTTACCCGAAAGGCCGATTTGTCCCCAGATGAGGGGAAGGAATTGGTATCCCATTATCCCGACCGCGAAAAAACGAGAGAAGGCCGCCGCTCCGGCCTCTCCAAAGACGAGTGTGGCCACGGGCAAGCCCATATAGACTTGATTACCCCTGTTCGACACGAGAAGCGATACAGCCAGTTTGCGGCGATCTTTGCGGGCCCAAGGAGATAAAATCCAGGCCGCAATGGGCAGCAACATATAAGATACGTAGAGCACCCAAAATAGGTTCCAATCACCGCCTGAGCTATTGGCCAAAAAGACGGTCCGAAACAAAAACATTGGCAGGATGAACCAATATAGTATGGCGTTCATCTCACGCTGCGTAGTGTCGCTCAAAAAGTTAGTGCGCCTCAATGTCCATCCCAAAGCCATCATGAAGAGCACCGGGAAAACCGCCGCTAAACTGGACATGCCCTCACCCCTTTAAAGACCCTGTCGTAATAAATTCTACCCAAAACCCCTGCCCATTTTCCAAGAAACTGGTAAACTTATTTCGTTATGGACAGAAAGATCGAAAGCTTTATCCAGTGGATTTACTCCCTCCGGGGAGACATAGCCTCCGATGAAGCGATCCCGGCAAAACCGGCTCGTTTCGGCGATTGGCCCGCCCTCGATGCGCACCTCATAGAAGCACTCAGATCCAGAGGAATCGAGCGACCCTACTCCCACCAAAGCGATGCCATTTCGCGAACCTTAGCCGGTAAAAACGTGGTCATTGCTACGCCCACGGCCTCGGGCAAAAGCATATGTTATAACATACCGGTCATTCAGTCCATCCTGAATGACGAATCTTCAAGGGCTCTTTATCTCTTCCCGACAAAGGCCTTGAGCCAAGACCAGCTGGCTGAGCTTTACGCCCTCATCGAAGAGACAGGCGTGCAAATTTTGACTTTCACTTACGACGGCGACACGGCGCCGAGCGCAAGGAAGAAGATGCGCGCTGCAGGACACATTGTGATAACGAACCCAGACATGCTTCACACGGGGATATTGCCCCATCACACCAAATGGGTCAAGCTCTTCGAAAACTTGCGATACGTCGTGCTGGATGAACTACACACTTATAGGGGGATCTTCGGCTCTCATGTGGCCAATGTCATCCGTCGGCTCAAAAGGATCTGCACCTTCTACGGCTCTCACCCGATATTTTTGTGCTGCTCTGCCACCGTATCAAACCCAAAAGAGTTGGCAGAAATGCTGATCGAAGAGCCCGTGGAGCTCATTTCGGATAGCGGGGCGCCCATGGGGGAGAAGCGCATACTGTTGTATAACCCTCCCATGATAAACCGCTCGCTCGGCATACGCACTTCCTCGATCTTCGAGGCGACGAATATAGCAGTTGAAGCAATAAGCCGCAATATCAGCACAATAACCTTTACCAGATCCAGGCTCAACGTGGAGCTTCTGTTGACCTACATACGCCAAGGCTTGGCGAAGCGGGGCCTTCCGGGCGATTTGGTTGCCGGCTACAGGGGCGGATATCTGCCAAAGGAACGCAGGGAAATAGAGCGCAGCTTGAGAGAAGGAAAACTCCTCGGCGTTGTGAGCACAAATGCCTTGGAGCTCGGCATAGATATAGGATCGCTGGAGCTCGCCGTGCTTCACGGCTACCCAGGAAGCGTGGCTTCTGCCTGGCAGCAAATGGGCAGGGCGGGACGTCGTTCTGATCTATCCGCAGCGGTCATGGTCGCCTCATCATTCGCCCTGGATCAGTTTTTAGCCGCAAACCCGAGGTATTTCTTCGGAGCATCTCCAGAGCGGGCGCGCCTCAACCCCCAAAATCTTTACGTCCTTGCAAACCATGTAAAGTGCAGCGCCTTTGAGTTGCCGTTCTCAACAACTGAGCGCTTCGGTAATGCGAAGATAGACGAAATTCTCACCTATCTCGAAAGACAAGGGGTCTTACACCGAGCCGGAGAGCGATATCACTGGCAAGCGGATTCGTTTCCGGCAGAGGCAATTTCGCTCCGCAGTGCCACGAGCGAGAACTACGTCATCGTGGATATCACGGACGTCGCCAAACCAACCGTCATAGGCGAAGTGGACCGGCCGAGCGCCCCCATGCTCATACACCCTGAAGCGATCTATTTCCACGGCGGAAAGAGCTATCAGGTTATGGAACTGGACGAGGAGGGCATGCGCTGTTATGTGAAAGAAGTAAAAACAGATTACTATACCGATGCCGAGCTCGCCGTGCGGCTGCAGGTCCTGGATGTCTTCGAAGAGGCTGAAGGTTGGGGTTGGGGGGAGGTATTACTCGCTGCACATCCTACGATCTACAAAAAGATAAAGCTCGCAACTCACGAAAATGTGGGTTACGGCCATGTCCACATGAAAGAAGAGCAGATGCATACCACGGCGTGCTGGTTTACCCCAGCCGAGGCTGCCCTATCACTCATGGATAAAGACAGCCAGAGCTCGGCACTGGCAGGATTGGCCCACCTGCTGCGCGGCGTGGCGCCACTCTTCCTAATGTGCGATAGGAGAGACCTCCAAGTGCATAGCATGGTAAAGGACCCGTTTCTCAATAAGCCAGCCGTATACTTGGCCGATAACACGCCTGGCGGTGTAGGGCTCGCCGAGGCGGCGTTCGGCTTGAGAAAGACCCTTATAGAGGCTGCCGCCGAATCGGTCATGTCGTGCCAGTGCGAGAAGGGATGCCCAGCCTGTGTGGGAGCACTTGGCGCCTCCATAAACGCCAAAGAAACAGCGAGAAGGCTTCTCTCATCTTTCGAGGTCACTTAGAGGTGAAATCGTCGTGAGCGACATGTTGTCCAAACTCGAGAAGGTCTTGGGCCGGGCGGGCGAAGTGAAAATTCGCACGGCCCAGGTGCAACCCAAAGGCTTGCCTCCCGGTGAATGGCTCGATCAAGGGGTATATCTCTGTGAACATTCTGTCTCATTGTCGTCGCGCCACGGAAAAGTGGGGCTTCAAAACGTCCGCGGCGCCATAAAGACACTTACCCCTTGGGGAGCAGCGGAAGAGGCGACGCTCTTAGACGTGGAAACGACTGGGTTGGCGGGGGGCACAGGGACTTACGCCTTTATGGCAGGGGTGGGAACGATACAAGGAGAAACCCTAATCGTGCGCCAGCTATTTTTAACCTCGCCCCAATATGAAAGTTCATGGCTTTATCATCTACGCAGGGTCATCCCAGAGGAAGTGGGGTTTGTAACGTACAATGGGAAGCGCTTCGACATCCCCTTGCTCGAGGGGCGTTTTATTTTGAACCGCCTTCCTTTCCCGGAGCGAGTGCGAGGACACTTGGACCTGCTATATCTCGCCAGGTCATTCTGGCGAGGAGTTTTTCCATCGTGTTCGCTCGGC
>Ga0116181_1003913_pt1 | contig 11385 bp, 10 predicted proteins | sample AD_UKC075_MetaG_FD_89752 | JGI IMG/M metagenome (GOLD analysis project Ga0116181, IMG submission 89752) | Active sludge microbial communities of municipal wastewater-treating anaerobic digesters from USA - AD_UKC075_MetaG | ecosystem: Engineered > Bioreactor > Anaerobic > Digestate | place: USA...
CAGTCACTTCAGCTTGATCTCGCGCAAGCGTTCTTCCAGATAACCTTGTGCGGTGATCGGCTCGGGGTAGCGGCTGGGGTTGTCTGCACTGATGCACGACGGCAAAACGTCGATCAGGAAATCGGGGTTGGGGTGCAGGAAGAACGGCGTGGAATAGCGCGGCTGGCGCGCCTTGTCACCCGGCGGATTGACCACGCGGTGGGTGGTGGATGGATACACATGATTGGTCAGGCGTTGCAGCATGTCGCCGATGTTGACCACGATGGTGTCGGCGTCGGCGGTGAACGGCACCCACTCGCCCTTGCGCGACAGCACTTCCAGGCCTTCCGCGCTGGCACCCACCAGCAGGGTGATCAGGTTGATGTCCTCGTGCGCGCCGGCGCGGACATTGGGCACATCATCGGTGGTGATTGGCGGGTAGTGGATGGGGCGCAAAATTGAATTGCCGCTGTCGGTCTTGTCGGCAAAATAGTCCTCCGCCAGCCCGATGTGCAGCGCCAGCGCCGACAGCACTTGCGAGCCCAGTGCATCCAACGATTGATACAGCCCGTAGCCAACCTGCTTGAATTCGGGGATTTCCGAGGGCCACAGATTCTCCGGCATGTCGGCGGCATACTTGGAGTCACGCGGGATTTCGCGGCCGATGTGCCAGAACTCCTTGAGATCGAAATACTTCGAGCCTTTCGCGGTTTCCACGCCAAATGGCGTATAGCCACGCGCACCACCACCACCGGCAACGTGATAGTGCTTTTTCACATCGTCGGGCAGCGCGAAGAAGGCCTTGAAAGTGGCGTAGGCCGCGTCGATCTGCGCCTGCGGGAGGCCGTGATTGCGAATGCCGGCAAAGCCCCATTCGCGATAGGCCGCGCCGAGCTCGTCGATGAACGCCTGCCGATCTACGGGGCTGGCCGGATGGGTGAAGCGACGAATGTCGAGGGTTGGAATCTGCGAGGTCATGGGAAAGTCTCTTCGATGATTGCCACACCCACTGGCACGGGAATGACAGGTTAAATCGCCGCAGCGCGCACCGCATCTGCCAACGTGGTCAACGTGGCTTCCATCAGTACCGCATCGTCGGCCTCCACCGTGACGCGCACCACTGGCTCGGTTCCGGATGGGCGCAAGAAGGCGCGGCCACGCCCTTCCACCGCACGTTGTGCAGCTTGCAGCGCGGCTTTGACACTGTCCGCTTCGGCCGGTTTGCGGCCTGCTTCAAAACGCACGTTGATGGTTTTTTGCGGCACCCGCTGCAGACCCTGCAGTGCTTGCACCAAGCCGATGCCGCGCCGCTGCAACACTTCCAACACTTGCAGCGCACTGACGATACCGTCGCCGGTGCTGGCACGATCCAAACACAAAATATGCCCGGACGCTTCGCCGCCCAGCACGCCCTCATGCGTCAACAATTGCTGATGCACGTAGCGGTCACCCACCTTGGCACGTACAAAACCAATCCCACGTGCGGCCAGCGCCTGCTCTAATCCGTAATTGGTCATCAAGGTGCCCACGACTGGGCCGTGCAAACGCCCGCTGTCTTGCCAATCACAGGCCAGCACGTATAGCAGATCATCGCCATCGCACACACGACCTTCGGCATCGACAAACAACACCCGATCACCATCACCATCAAACGCAATGCCGAGGTCAGCGGTGGTTTCACGCACCCGCGCCACCAGTGCTTCGGGATGCGTAGAACCCACGCCATCATTGATATTCACGCCATTGGGTTCCACCCCAATTGCATCCACCCGCGCATCCAGCTCACGCAGCACCAGCGGCGCCAATTGGTAGGTTGCGCCGTGGCCGCAGTCCACCACGATGCGCATGCCACCCAAATGAAAGCCTTTGGGGACAGAGTTTTTGCATGCCTCCACGTAACGACCGATGGTGTCGCGGGTGCGTACCGCCTTGCCTAACTGCTCCGAAGGCACGGTGGAAAATGGTTTTTCGAGTGCGGCTTCGATTGCCAACTCGGTGGCATCATCGAGCTTTTCGCCTTGTGCTGAGAAAAATTTGATGCCGTTATCGTGATGCGGGTTGTGTGACGCAGAAATCACGATGCCGCCATCGGCGCGCATCGAATGGGTCAGATGCGCCACCGCCGGGGTCGGCATGGGCCCCATCAGTTGCACATCCACACCGGCGGCCACCAGGCCCGCTTCCAACGCAGCTTCGAACATGTAATTGGAAATGCGGGTGTCCTTGCCGATCACCACGAGGGGTTTGCGCCACTCCTGCCCGGCGCGGGCGGCGGCGGTCAATGCGTGGCCATAGGCATTGCCCAAGCGCAGCACGAAATCGGCCGAGATCGGGCCTTCGCCGACACGGCCGCGGATACCGTCGGTACCAAAATATTTGCGTGCGCTCACGCGACCTCCGTACTTTCCGCAGGTGCCGGCTGACGCATCAGCATCGCCAGGATGTGGGCCAAGCGCGCACGCATTTCACGACGATCCACGATCTGGTCGACGGTGCCGTGCTGGAGCAAAAACTCACTACGCTGGAAGCCTTCCGGCAATTTCTCGCGCACGGTTTGTTCAATCACGCGCTGCCCGGCGAACCCAATCAGTGCGCCCGGTTCGGCCAAATTCAAATCGCCCAACATCGCAAAACTGGCCGACACGCCGCCAGTGGTGGGATGGGTGAGCACCGAGATATACGGCAGGCCCGCCGCACGCAGGCGGCCCAGCGCGGCGGAGGTCTTGGCCATCTGCATCAGCGAGAACAAGCTCTCCTGCATGCGCGCGCCGCCACTGGCGGAAAAATTCACGAACGGGCAACGCAGCACCAGTGCACGCTCGGCGGCAAGGGTAAAACGTTCACCCACCACTGACCCCATTGACCCACCCATGAATGCAAAATCAAACGAGGCGGCCACAAGGTCACGCCCCATCAACTTGCCTTCCATGGCGATCAGCGCATCACGCTCACCGGTGGATTTTTGTGCCGCCTTGATGCGGTCGACGTATTTTTTTTGGTCCTTGAACTTGAGCACATCGGTAGGGCCCAAGCTGGCACCTATTTCACGCCCAACGCCGTCATCCAACAGTGCCGCAAGGCGGGCGCGTGCTCGAATCGGCATATGAAAACTGCACTTGGGGCACACCTCAAGATTGGCTTCCAGTTCGGGGCGATACAACGCCGCACCACAATGCTCGCACTTTTCCCACAAGCCTTCGGGAACGCTGCGTTTGCGCTCACTGCCTGCCTCGGTGCGGATGCCGGCACCCGGCATGATTTTTTTTAGCCAGCTCATTTGAATTCAATCACCGCAGTTGCGTTGTGTACCCGATAGCCATGCCATTGCCAAAGGGTGCGTCAAACGAAAGATGTTGCAGTCTAGCTCAGGCCGAAACAGCCAAGCCGTTCAGTGCATCACGCAGCGGCTGCAAGAATGCCGCTGCACTGTTGGCGACATCAGCGGCCTGCGTGCACGACTCCATCACAGAAACCAAGGCGCTGCCGACCACTACGCCATCGGCGTGGGCTGCCATTGCCGCGGCGCTGGCGGCATCACGAATCCCAAATCCGGCAAATACCGGCACTTGTGCCATCGCCTGTACCTGCGACAAATGGCGCGCCGCCTCAACCACATCCAAGTGCGCTGCGCCCGTCACGCCGGCATAGCTGACGTAATACAAATACCCTTCCGCCTGCTGGCAAAGCCGCTCCAACCGCGCTTGCGGTGTGGTGGGTGAGGCTAACGAAATCAGCGCCAGCCCATTGTGCGCAAATGCTGCGCGGTAGGCATCGGCTTCCTCGGGCGGCAAGTCCACCAGCAACATGCCATCCACACCTGCACGCGCTGCGTCCTTGGCGAAGGCAGCAGCGCCGCGAATCTCGACCGGATTCAGGTAACCCATTAGCACCACGGGTGTAGCGGAGTTGGTGATGCGAAATTCGCATACGCAATCCAGTACGTACGCCAGCCCGGCCCCGCGAGCCAACGCACGCTCGGAGCTGCGCTGGATCACCGGGCCATCCGCCATGGGGTCGGAAAACGGCACGCCCAATTCGATCACGTCCGCACCCGCTTGTACCAGCGCGTGCATGACCGGCACCGTCGCCGCAAGTGAAGGATCACCTGCGGTAATGAACGGCACCAGTGCTTTGCGGCCTGTGTTGCGCAGGCCGCTCAACCGTTGTTGCAAACGGGTCATTCGTTCGCTGCAGCCACTTCGCCAGCCGACTTCAGGCGGCCAATCTGCACGCCAGCGGCCTTGTATTCATCGGCCAACTCGGAATCACCGACATCAATACCACGCTCTTCGCCCATGCCATCCAGATGCTCATTGAGCATGCGGCGGTACATGGTGCTCATGTAGTCGAGGAACGCAGCGCGCTCTTCGGCAGCCGCGATCGGCTTGACGTTATTCAAGAATACGTGGGCATTGAAACGGGCGCTGGCAAACAGGGCCGCCAGGCTGATGTTCTTGTCGCCATACTGCTGCGACTGTTTGTTGGTCAGTTCCAGGTATTCATTGACGCAATCAAAAAACTGCGGCGGGAACTGGGTGCCGCCTTGGTTGGCATCCTGCGCTTGTTGTACTTGCTCGTCGGCCATGGCCAGACTCCTGCTGTTAAGGGTGAAATTGACCGCGTATTGTCGCCGAAAGCCGCGCGCAGTCCAAATGGCGATCTCCGGCACGCTTTACAGAACGATGCCTTCGCGTGCGGCAATCGTGTGCACATCCTTGTCGCCACGGCCAGACAGGTTGCACAGCACTATCGCGTCTTTTCGCATGTCCGCAGCCAGTTTGATCGCTTGCGCCACTGCATGACTGGACTCCAGCGCCGGCAGAATGCCTTCGGTGCGGGTCAGCCGGTGGAAGGCGGCCAGCGCCTCGGCATCGGTGACGCCCACGTACTCGGCGCGCCCCATGTCCTTCAGGAAGGCGTGTTCGGGGCCGACACCGGGGTAATCCAATCCGGCGGAAATCGAATGGGTTTCGGTGATCTGGCCATCGTCATCGCAAATCACGTAGGTACGGTTGCCGTGCAATACCCCCACCCGACCCGCGGATAACGATGCGGCATGGCGGCCGGTTTGGATGCCATCACCCGCCGCTTCCGCCCCCACGATGCGCACCATGGGGTCATTCAGGAACGCATGGAAAATGCCGATGGCATTGCTGCCGCCCCCCACGCAGGCGGTGATGGCATCCGGCAGGCGGCCGTATTCGGCCAGCATCTGCTGGCGGGCTTCACGCCCCACCACGGAATTGAAATCACGCACCATGCGCGGGTACGGGTCGGGGCCGGCCACGGTGCCGATGATGTAGAAGGTGTCCTGCACATTCGTCACCCAATCGCGCATGGCTTCGTTCAGCGCGTCTTTCAGGGTGGCACTGCCACTGGTGACCGGCACCACGGTGGCCCCCAGCAACTGCATGCGATGGACATTGCTTTTTTGCCGCTCGATATCGGTGGCGCCCATGTAGACCACGCATTCCAGACCCAAGCGTGTGGCCACGGTGGCGCTGGCCACGCCGTGCTGGCCGGCGCCGGTCTCGGCGATGATCCGGGTCTTGCCCATGCGCGATGCCAACAGCGCTTGGCCGATGGTGTTGTTGATCTTGTGTGCGCCGGTGTGGTTCAGGTCTTCGCGCTTGAACAAGATGCGCGCACCGCCGACTTCACGGCTGAGCCGCTCGGCGTGGTAGATCGGGCTGGGCCGGCCAACGTAATGGGTAAGATCTTTGTAAAACGCGGCGATGAAGCTGGGATCTACCCGCGCGGCGTCATACGCGGCAGCCAGCTCTTGCAGCGGGCCAATCAAGGTTTCCGCGACAAAACGGCCGCCGTGGCGACCAAAATGCCCATTGGCATCGGGGTAGGCATGAAAGTCGATGGCCGCGCTGGCATCGGCGGTTGGATGGGGCGTAGTCACGCGAAAGTCTCCGGAAATACCTGTGCGCCTGTGGCGAATGTCGCCTGCGCGAATAATGCTGGAAGTCGAAAGCCGGTTCCGTTGGCAACAGGAAACTGGTGGACTTATCTCACCGCTGCCGCAGGCACGCGCCGCCAACGCCGCAAAGAGCGTCCAAACGGGGCAGCAGGTCGAAACGATGAATTCATGAGTGTGTATAGCCTAACCGATCGCCGCCTGATGTGCGGCATCCTCGGCGCGCACTGCCGCCACAAACCGGCGCATCGCGGCAGCATCCTTTTGCCCCGGCGCGACTTCAATACCACTGGCAATATCCACCCCCCACGGCTGCGCCGTGCGCAATGCCTGCGCCACATTGCAGGCGTTCAGACCCCCCGCCAACAAAATGGGGGTCTGTTGATCACGTGGCAACCTTGACCAGTCAAAGCGCTTGCCACTACCGCCCTGCTCGCCTGCACCATGACCATCCAGCACAAAGCCTGACGCACCGGGAAACGCCGCCATGGCGGGCAGCGGATCGGCCGTATCGCCCATCGCGATTGCCTTGAAATACGGCAGCCCGAAGCTGGCGCAAAACTCCGCCTCCTCGTCGCCATGGAATTGCAGCAAATCCGGTTGCGTGCGGGCGATTATGGCGTCGATATCGTGGCGTGCGTTGTTCATCAACAAGGCCACCACCCGCGTACTTGGCGGCACCAATACACGCAGGTCGGCAGCCTGCGTCAGCGCCAGCTTGCGTGGACTGCGTGTGGCAAAAATCAGGCCAATGAAATCCACCTGCAAAGCCACCGCCAACTGCACATCCTCGCTACGCGTCATGCCGCATAACTTGATGCGCGTCGCCCTATCTGTCACAGCGTAACCTCGGCTGGCAGCCGGCATTCGACGGGGTATTTCGGCCCAAGAAACAACAGCCCCGCGGATGGCGCGGTGGGACCGGCCACGGTGCGATTGCGGCCCGCCAACAATTGTGCGATCCACTCCGGCGCACGCTCGCCGCGCCCAACTACCAACAGTGATCCCACGAAATTGCGCACCATGTGGTGCAAGAACGCGTTGGCTTGCACGTCCACCACCACTTCATCACCACTACGCTGCACCTGGATGGTGTGCACATTGCGGCGTGCATGACTGGCTTGGCATTGCGCGCTACGGAACGCGGAAAAATCCTGTTCACCCAGCAATGCCTGCGCCGCCGCATGCATGGCTGCTGCATCCAGCGGCATGCGTTCCCAGCTCAAATACTGGCGCTGCAAGCCGGGCCGCACCGCCCGGTTGAGAATGCGATAGCGATAACTGCGCGCGCACGCCGAAAAACGCGCGCTGAAATCGTCGGCCACCGGTACACACCAACGCACCGCCATCGTCGGTGGCAGGTTGGTGGTAGCGCCCAAAACCCAGCCACGACTATCCCGCAACGCTTCGGTATCAAAATGCACCACTTGGCATTGCCCGTGCACACCTGCATCGGTGCGGCCTGCGCACACGGTATCAATCGGCGCACCAGCGACCCGCGACAGCGCGATCTCCAGCGCTGTTTGCAGGCTGCCATCGGGCACCAGGGTGCCGGCAGCAGTCAGCCGCTGCCAGCCAGAAAAGCCGCTGCCGTCGTATTCGATACCAAGAGCAAGGCGCATTGCGTTTGTGGCAACCCTCAGCCCATCAACTTGCTCAGCATGCGGCCCGCTTTCTCGCTGGCAGCATCATCCTCGTCGTTCAACAACTCGGCTAGGATCTGCTGCGCCGAAGTTTTATCGCCCATATCGAGGAACGCGTCCACTAGCTTGAAGCGCTGCTCGATGCTGGCATGTGCTGGCGCTGCTTCAGTTGTCGCTGCGGCTGGCGCAGCGACCGGATTGGATTGCACAGCGGCTTGAGCGTCCGCTGCAGGTGCGGCAGGCTCCGGCTCGGGCTCGGCCTTGACCCAGCCCGAATGCCACGCGGGTGTGTCGGTGCGTGCCGGCGTCGGCGCTGTACTCCCAACTTCAGCCGCTTGCACAGCGTCGCCGGCGATCGGCTTGAAGATGGGCTCTGCCGCAGTCTCCGCCGTGTCCTCAGGTGTCGTCATTGCCACCATGCTGGCCGCCAGCGCTTCGCTGTCAAACACACTGCGGCGCACCGGAGTGGCAGCAGGCTTGCGGCGGCCTGCCAATAGCCAAGCCAACAGCGCCAGTGCAGCAAAACCGACCCCGCCCCAGACATAGGGCATTGCCTTGTGCTTGGGCGCATCAGGTGCAGGCGCGGGTTGTTGGCTCGTGGTGGTTGCGGCTACTGGCGCTGCGGTTTGCGGCTTGGCCGGTGTTTGTGCCTGCGCTTGTGCCTGCGCTTGTGCTTGGGCTTGTGCCTGGTTGGCTTGTGCCAGGTGCGCCTGTGCAGTGGCCAATTCCGTGTCTTTCAGCGCGATGAGCTTTTGCTGCTCGTCCTTGAGTTTTTCGAGCGAAGCCACGCGCTCTTTCAACTCGCCAATTTCGGCCGTTTTTGCGGCGATATCTTCGTCACGCTGACGCAATTCTTGTTGCAACATGCTGCCCTTCCCGCCGGCGTCGGTGCCGGACTTCATACCTGTGGCCTTGCCCGGCCCCGTGGGTGGCACGATTTGCAACCGCGCTTCGTTTCGACGCTGTAGTTTGGCCTGCGCGTGTTCTGGCGCAGGTGGATTGGCCGCCGTTGCGGGTTTGCTGGACGCAGCGGGTTTGCGCGAGACGGTTGCAACGTTCTTGGTAACAGACGTGTGCGCCGGCGCTTGCTTGGGTTCGGTGGCATCTGCTGTAGCGGCACTATCAGCAGGCTTACGGGTGGGCTCCGCCTGCGTGGCAACGGTCTCCTCTGACAGCCGCACCGCATGACGTGCCTGCTGCCACTGCTGCATCTGCTGGCGTACCACCTGAGTGGCCTCGTCGGCATCGATCTTGGCGACATCGTCATGCCCGGGGACACGCAAAATCGCCCCGCTGCGCAGGCGATTCACGTCATCACCCAGGAATGCCTCTGGGTTTGCGCGCAACAGCGCCAACATCGACTGGTCAAGGCTAAATGCAGATCGCAAACCAACCGCACCAACAATTTTCGACAGGGTTTCACCGCGCTTGACCGGGCCATACTGCGCCTCTGTCGGCGCACTGGCTGCTGCCACTGGTGCTGCTGGTGGAGGCACCGGTGTTGGCGGTACAGGTATCGATGCAGGAACTGGTGCGATGTTTGCGGTTGGCGCAGGCAAGGGCTCTGGCGGGGACGCAGCAGGAACAGGTTGGGCGGGTGCCGTGCTTGCCTGGGTTGCAGCAGCAACTGGCGCAGGGGCCGCCGCTGGGGCAAGCGGGGCCGGCAACGCAGGTTGCGGGCGTTGCACCAAATTCGCCGCCGGGGCCTGCGGCAACTGCACTGACGGCTGCACTCCGGCAGCAGCGGTGTCGGGGGTATCTACCAAAGCCGAATATTCGCGCACCAGCCGGCCGGTGCCCCAATCGACTTCAACCAGGAAATTGAGCGCGCCTTGATCCACCGGCTTGAGCGTGGTGACGCGAATCACCGGGCGCCCCTTGCTATCGCTGCCTAAGCTGAACTGCAAATCTGCAGCCGCCCCGCTGGGAGGCGACAGCCCGATACGGCGAAACGTCTCCGGAGAGGCCAGCCGTGCTTGCAGCGCAGCCAGCTCGCCTGGGGTGGTGGAGATGATGGGAATTTCTGCTACTAACGGTTGATTACGCTTGCTCTTGACCTGAATTTGGCCCAGCCCAAGTGCCCAGCTATTTCCCGCCGCCAGTAACAACGCGGTCATCACCGCTGTGCGCAATGCTCGATTCACACGCTCTCCATCCCCGCTAGTAGGCGTTGCGACTCTAGCCCCCAGTGGCCTTCGGCGGCAAGCCTTCTGCCACTAATAGTTCGGCAATCTGCACCGCATTGAGCGCCGCACCCTTGCGTATGTTGTCGGCCACCACCCACAAATTGAGCCCGCGCGGGTGCGAAAAATCCTCACGGATGCGGCCCACAAACACCGGGTCCTTGCCGGAGGCATGGGTGACGGGGGTTGGGTAGCCGCCGGCCTTGTGCTCATCCACCACTTCCACCCCTGCCGCCTTGTCCAGCAGCGCACGCGCCTGCTCGACCGTGATTTTGTGCTTGGTTTCGATATTGACCGCTTCGGAATGCCCGAAGAACACCGGCACGCGCACCGCGGTGGGGTTCACCTGGATCGTGCTGTCCCCCAGGATTTTCTGGGTTTCCCATACCAGCTTCATTTCTTCCTTGGTGTAGCCATTGGGCTGGAATTCGTCGATATGCGGAATCAGATTGAAGGCGATCTGCACCGGAAACTTTTTCGGTTCGATGTCCTGAAAACTGAGGAGCTCGGCGGTTTGCCTGCCCAACTCTTCCATCGCGCTGCGGCCGCCGCCGGACACCGACTGATAGGTCGCCACATTGACGCGCTCGATGCCGTATTCGCGATGGATCGGTGCCAGCACCGGCATCAGTTGCATAGTGGAGCAATTGGGATTGGCAATAATGCCGCGCGGGCGGTTTTTTGCTGCGTCAGGATTGACTTCACTCACCACCAGCGGCACATCATCGTCGTAGCGGAAGGTGGAAGAATTGTCGATCACCACCGCGCCGGCTGCGGCGAATTTCGGTGCGTATTCCTTGCTGGTCGCGCCACCAGCCGAGAACAGTGCGATATCGACACTGGACGGGTCGAAGTTGGCCAAGTCCTGCACCAGTACCTCGTCATCACCAAAATCGATATGGCTGCCGGCAGAACGTTCGCTGGCCAATGCCACCAATTCGCTGATCGGGAACTTGCGTTCGGCCAGGATCGACAACATGACCTCACCCACGGCGCCAGTGGCACCCACCACCGCGACCTTGTACTTGTTGCTCATGACTATTTGCCTTTGAAATTTTGAATGCGGCGCAGCCTGCGCCGACAGAAGGAAACCAAGCTCGTGTGCGGTATTGCCTGCGGCGCGTCGCTGCCCGTGGGGGGCTAAGCCGGCGGCGCGCCGCTATCGTTTCGCGCCGGTAATGTTGATGTTGCCGGCAATGCGCGGGGACATCTCACCCACGTCGCCACACTGCGCACGATGACGCAACGCTTGATCCATCAGCACCAGCGCCAGCATCGCCTCGCAAATAGGGGTTGCGCGGATGCCGACGCAGGGGTCGTGGCGGCCGGTGGTGACCACATCCACCACGTGGCCGTCCACGTCCAACCCTTGCACCGGCAGCCGCAAGCTGGACGTGGGTTTGAAGGCCACCGATACCGAAATCTGTTGCCCGGTGGAAATACCGCCGAGGATGCCGCCGGCATGGTTGCTCAGGAAGCCATCCGGCGTCATCACATCGCGGTGCACGCTGCCCAATTGCGCCACCGAAGCAAAACCATCGCCGATCTCCACGCCCTTGACCGCGTTGATCGACATCATCGCCGCTGCCAGCTCACCGTCCAACTTGCCGTAGATCGGCTCGCCCCAGCCAGGCGGCACGCCATCGGCCACCGC
>Ga0116181_1003918_pt1 | contig 11372 bp, 7 predicted proteins | sample AD_UKC075_MetaG_FD_89752 | JGI IMG/M metagenome (GOLD analysis project Ga0116181, IMG submission 89752) | Active sludge microbial communities of municipal wastewater-treating anaerobic digesters from USA - AD_UKC075_MetaG | ecosystem: Engineered > Bioreactor > Anaerobic > Digestate | place: USA...
CTCGATCCAGCGGTTGAGCATCGAGTACGACGGCTGGTGGATGAGCAGCGGGGTGCCCATCTCCCGCAGGATCGCCGCGGCCTCGCGGGTGCGCTCACCCGAGTACGACGAGATGCCGACGTAGAGCGCCTTCCCAGAGCGCACGAGCGAGTCCAGCGCACCCATGGTCTCCTCGAGGGGAGTCGTCTCGTCGAAACGGTGGCTGTAGAAGATGTCGACGTAGTCCAGGCCCATGCGCTTGAGCGACTGCTCGCACGACGCGATGACGTACTTGCGCGAGCCGCCGCCCTGGCCGTAGGGGCCGGGCCACATGTCGTAGCCCGCCTTGGAGCTGATGATCAGCTCGTCGCGGTAGCGGGAGAAGTCGCGGGCGAAGATCGTCCCGAAGTTGCGCTCGGCGCTGCCGTAGGGCGGGCCGTAGTTGTTCGCGAGGTCGACGTGCGTGACGCCCCGGTCGAAGGCTCGGCGCAGCGTGGCCTGCTGGCGCTCCAGCGGCACGTCGTCGCCGAAGTTGTGCCACAGCCCGAGCGAGATCGCCGGGAGGTCCAGCCCCGAGCGGCCGACGCGGCGGTACGGCATCCCCGCCTCGTAACGTCCGGGAGCGGCCTGGTACTCGTCTGCCTGAAGGGTCATGGAGCCATCCTGCCCCGTTCGCGAGGTGAGATGGACGCGGGGGTCGCGTGACCGGCATCCGGATGCCGTCGTATAGTCCCGGCAGGTCATGAGTGCCAGCGACAAGCCCCGGCTCGCTGGCCGGCAACCCTCCACCCGCGGTGGGGTGCCCCGGGTGAAGACCTGGCGATCGGCGCCCGCCGACTCGCAAGCGCTCGCTGAAAGAGGCAATGCCATGACCGACCCGTCCCAGTGGGGTTTCGAGACCACGCAGATCCACGCCGGTCAGGCGCCCGACCCCACCACCGGTGCCCGGGCCCTGCCGATCTACCAGACGACGTCCTACGTCTTCAACGACACCACGCACGCGGCGAACCTGTTCGCGCTCAAGGAGTTCGGGAACATCTACACCCGAATCATGAACCCGACGCAGGATGCCGTGGAGCAGCGGATCGCCGCGCTCGAGGGTGGTGTCGGGGCACTCCTCGTCTCCTCGGGTCAGGCGGCGACCACGCTCGGCCTGCTCAACATCGCCGAGGCCGGTGACCACATCGTCGCCAGCTCGGCGCTCTACGGCGGCACGGTGAACCTGCTGAAGTACACCTTCAAGAAGCTCGGCATCGACGTGACCTTCGTCGAGCACCAGGCCGACCTGCAGGCCTGGCGCGACGCCGTGCGTCCCAACACCAAGGCGTTCTTCGCCGAGACGATCGCCAACCCCAAGGCCGAGGTGCTCGACATCGCCGGGGTCGCCGGGGTCGCCCACGAGGCCGGTGTGCCGCTCGTCGTCGACAACACCATCGCGACGCCCTACCTCATCCGCCCGCTGGAGTGGGGCGCCGACGTCGTCATCCACTCGGCGACGAAGTACCTCGGCGGTCACGGCACCTCGATCGCCGGTGTCATCGTCGACGGTGGCACCTTCGACTACGGCCAGGACCCGGAGCGCTTCCCCAACTACAACACGCCTGACGAGAGCTACCACGGGCTGGTGTTCGCCCGTGACCTCGGTGTCGGCGGTGCACTCGGCGCGAACCTCGCGTACATCCTCAAGGCGCGCGTGCAGCTGCTGCGCGACCTCGGGTCGGCGATCTCGCCGTTCAACGCCTTCCTCATCGCGCAGGGCATCGAGACGCTCAGCCTGCGCGTCGAGCGGCACATCGAGAACGCTCGCGCGGTGGCGGCCCACCTGGCCGCCCACCCGCAGGTGGAGTCGGTGCGCTGGGCCTCGCTCGACGGCAGCCCGAGCAAGGCGCTGGCCGACAAGTACGCACCCAAGGGTGCCGGTGCGGTGCTCGCGTTCGAGATCGCCGGTGGTCTCGAGGCGGGGCAGCGCTTCGTCGAGGGGCTGACGCTGCACAGCCACGTCGCCAACATCGGTGACGTGCGCTCGCTCGCGATCCACCCGGCATCCACGACCCACAGCCAGGGTGGCGACGAGGACCGCCTCGCCGCTGGCGTCACGCCCGGGTTGGTGCGCCTCGCGGTCGGGCTGGAGTCGATCGCGGACATCCTCGCCGACCTGGATGCCGGGTTCGCCGCCGCTGCTGGCGGGGCTTCCGCCACGGCCGCCGAGTAGGCGGGACCGCGCGCAGGCGGGCCCCTCGCCTGCCTGTGGATAACTTTCCGGGCTGATCGTCATGGCCGCCTACCGTGGTGGCCATGACGATCATCCGGGTTGACGGGGCACAGGTGGCCGAGCTGGGGGTGTCGCTCACCGAGGTGGGCGCCGACTTCCTGCTGATGCAGGACCCGTCGCTCGAGCGCATGGTGCTCGGGCCGGGGGAGTGCGGCCCTGCCGTCGAGGAGCTGCTCGGGGGGTGGCGCCGGCAGCGGATCGCGCTCGGGAGGGCGCTCGGGTCGCTCGGGGAGGCGGCGGTGTCCGCCGGCACCGTGTACGTCGACACCGAGGCCGGGGTCACGCGACTGTTCGGCGGTGCCCAGTCGTGATCCTGGAACCGTTGTCGGGCTGCCCGAGCGGCGTGCGCGACCTCGCCGACCGGCTGACCGCGTCGTCGCGTCGTGTCGGTGACGTCACCACCGTGCTCGTGGCGCTGAAGGGTGGCTCGACGTGGGTGAGTTCAGCGGGCGAGGCGTTCGGGGCCAGGCTTGCTGAGGTGCCGCCGCTGTTGGATGCCGTGGCGCGGCGGCTCGGCGGCGCTGCGGTGCCGTTGCGCGAGATCGCCGATGCCATGGAGGAGGCGCAACGGGTCGTCGAGGGGGCGATCCGTGACGACTCCGAGGCTCAGGGCACGTACGCGTTGCTGGAGGACCGGGCGTACGCCCTGATCAGTGCCGGCGCGGACGAGACCTCGCCCGACGTCGTGGCGGTGCGCATCCTCCAGCGTGACCAGGTGCGCATCAGGGAGCGTGCCCGGGCCCGACATGCCGCAGCCATGGAGCGGTTCCGTGCGGTGGATGCTCGGTGCTCGGCCTCGGTGCGAGCACTGACGCAGGATGCCGTGACCGACTCGGCGCTCTACCGGCTGGTGGCCGGGAGCCAGACGGTCGGTCGCGACTTGGCGGCGGTGGGCACGGTGGCGACGGTGGTCCCGTACCTGCGTCCGGTCGGCGCTGCCGGTGATGTCCTGAGTGTGGCTGCCGACACGACGTTGCTCGTGGGGTACGGGGAGGGGGCGTGGTCCGAGCTCGGGACCACGGTCGCGATCGCGGCCGCGGGCAATGTGGCCGGGGCGCTCAAGAGCGCGGGAACCGCGGGGGCCACGAAGTCGGCATCCGGGTCGGTCTTCACGCGCACGCGCAGGCTCACGACCCAGCAGCGGCTTGCAGTCGGGGTGACGGTGCAGGCGAGGGCCAAGCGCGACGCCATCCGGGCACGGTTCCGTGTCCAGGCGGATGATCGCGCCACCCCGACCAGGTTCATCGGGGTCACACCTCGCCCGGTGCGCACCACCTCGGTCTGGAAGTTGTCGCGCGAGCAGGTGGTCGCCCGGGTGCGCACGACAGCGCAGGCCAAGGCGGACCAGGTGTTCCTCGACGGGTGGCGGCGGGCCAGCGCCAACGGTCCTGCAGCTCAGAAGATGTATGCCGCCGGGACGACCCTCGACCTGGGGGTGAAGGTCGCACCCAAGGTGCTCCCCACGGTGGTGCCCCAGCAGGAGCCGCACCGTGCTCAGTCGGCGAGGTAGCCGCGGCCCGCGGAGTAGTGGGAGGGGCCCCGCCGCCGCGTCCTGGTCCGTCCGGCGAGCCGACGAGTCCGGGCAGCTATGGAGGCGGTGGCGGCCAGCCACACCGAGAGGACCACCGCGAAGATGGTGGCATTGGTGCGGAAGGGGTCGTGTCCGGCGGTGTAGACCTGCGTCGTCCCGATCCCGTCCGGGGTGGCGTAGGAGATGTCGAAGGTGGCGCCCAGTCGGTGGGGCGCGTCTCCGTTGACCTCGTGGCCGCTGGCGAGGAGTTCCCCGGAGGCGCTTCGCACGTCCACGGTGATGTGGCTGCCTCCTCGAGTCGGCTCGACCGACGTGACCGTCGCGGTGCCGGGCTGAGAGTGTCCGGTGTGGTGATCCCAGTCGGCGGGGAGGGAAAGGCCCATCAGAAGGACAACCGGCATCGACATGGCGAACACGACGAAATCCCAGAGCTCAACGAAGCTCTTGCGTTCCCACATGGCCCCTCCGGGCGTCAGGACTGCTGGGTCAGCAGGGCCAGGTCCCGCCGGATGTAGCGCAGGTGGGCCCACTCCTCCTCGAGGATGACCCGGACGCAGTCGCCGACGCTCGGGTGCCAGTCCTCGTCTCCCCACGGGTCGTTGCGCGGCTCGGCCAAGGTCTCCTGGGTGACCTCGTCGAGGAAGGCGGTCACCATCTGCTGGCGCTCGGCACGCACGCGCAGCACCTCGTCGAAGGGCACGTCGTCGCGGAAGGCGGAGACGTCGACCCCCATGGCCTCGGCACCGGTGAACAGCTGGCCGATCTCGTGGAAGGGCGCAGGCACCTGGAGGATCGCGCTGCGCAGCCAGGCATCAGTGGCCAGGACGAGGTGGCGCAGGGTCTGGGCCAGGGACCACTCGTCCGGGACGTGGGCGTCGACGAGGGATGCCGGGGTGTCGTCGACCGTGTGCTGCCACGCTGCCTGGACCGCGACCCAGCCCTCGCGCAGGCCCTGCGGGGTGGTGGCCTTCTGCAGCTCCCGGCCGGGGAACTGCCGGTTGAGCTCGGCCTCGACCAACGGCACGACGTCGACCCCGTTGACGAACAGGAAGCCGAAGGCCAGGTCGTGGCTGTCGATGTCGAGCCCGCCGACGTCCACGCTGCGCATCGTCATCCCGCTGACGTCGGAGAAGCGGATGGTCGCGCCCTTGAAGTTCGCGCGCTCGAAGGTGGCGCCCTCATAGTTCGTGCGGTCCACGAGTGAGCCGCCGTCGGTTGCTGGGTTCTCGGATGCCGTCATCGCCCCATGGTTGCGCATCACCTCGCGATGCGGGGCGCTACGGCACGGGGAGGCAGGAGGCGAATTAGGCTGGTGGGATGCCTGCCCAGCACGTCGACGTCTCTGCACCGGGGGCGGTGGATCCTGCTGAGCTGCGCTACCCCGAGCACCTGCCGGTCGTCGAGCGTCGCGACGACATCCTCGCGGGGATCCGCGACCACCAGGTGGTCGTCATCGCCGGGGAGACCGGCTCCGGCAAGACGACCCAGCTGCCGAAGATGTGCCTCGAACTGGGCCTCGGGGCGACCGGCCAGATCGGGCACACCCAGCCACGGCGGATCGCCGCCCGCTCGGTGGCCGAACGCATCGCCGAGGAGATGGGCGTCGAGCTCGGCGACCTCATCGGCTACCAGGTGCGGTTCACCGACCACAGCAGCGACGCGACCCGGGTCAAGGTGATGACCGACGGCATCCTGCTCGCCGAGATGCAGCGCGACCGCGACCTGCGCCGGTACGACACGATCATCATCGACGAGGCCCACGAGCGAAGCCTGAACATCGACTTCATCCTCGGGTACCTCAAGCAGCTGCTGCCGCGCCGACCCGAGCTGCGGGTCATCGTCACCTCGGCCACGATCGACCCGGTGCGCTTCGCCGTGCACTTCGCGACCGACGAGCACGGCCGCGAGGTGCGCGAGGTGCCGGTCATCGAGGTGTCCGGGCGGACCCACCCCGTCGAGGTGCGCTACCGGCCGCTGGTCGAGCTGCACCCCGAGGGCCGCCACGTCGTCGCCGAGCGCGACCAGGTGACCGGCGTCGTCGAGGCCGTCGAGGAACTGTGGACCGAGACCCCGCCGAGCCCCGAGGCGACCGACATCCTCGCCTTCTTCTCCGGCGAGCGCGAGATCCGCGACGCCGCCGATGCCCTGAACGCCCTGAAGCTGCCGAACACCGAGGTGCTGCCGCTGTTCGCCCGGCTCTCGGCCGCCGAGCAGCACCGCGTCTTCCACCGGGGCAGCGGGCGGCGGATCATCCTGGCGACGAACGTCGCGGAGACCTCGCTGACCGTGCCCGGCATCGGGTACGTCGTCGACACCGGCACCGCCCGCATCTCGCGGTACAGCCAGCGCACCAAGGTGCAGCGCCTGCCGATCGAGCCGGTCAGCCAGGCCAGTGCCGCGCAGCGCACCGGTCGGTGCGGCCGCATCGCCCCCGGCGTGTGCATCCGGCTGTACTCCGAGGAGGACTTCGAGGCCCGCCCCGAGTTCACCGAGCCCGAGATCCAGCGCACCTCGTTGGCCTCGGTCATCCTCCAGATGACCGCCCTGGGCCTGGGTGATGTCGCCCGCTTCCCGTTCGTCGACCCACCCGACCCCCGACAGATCGCCGACGGGGTCCGGCTCCTCGAAGAACTCGGTGCGTTCGCCATCGGTGACGCGAAGGGTGAGCAGCAGCGCGGCCGGCACCGCGGCCGCGGACGAAGACTCACGGCATCCGGTCGCACCCTGGCGCGACTCCCGCTCGACCCGCGGCTGGCGCGCATGGTCATCGAGGCGGGCAAGTTCGGATGCACCCGCGAGGTGCTCGTCATCGTCTCGGCCCTGTCGATCCAGGACCCGCGTGAGCGCCCCGTCGACAAGCAGGCCCAGGCTGACCAGTCGCATGCCCGGTTCAAGAGCGAGCGCTCCGACTTCGAGGCCCTGCACACCCTCTGGCGCTACCTCAAGGATCAGCAGAAGGCGCTGTCGCACAGCGCATTTCGACGCACCTGCAAGGCCGAGTACCTGCACTACCTGCGCATCCGTGAGTGGCAGGACCTGCACTCCCAGCTGCGGGCGGCCTGCCGCTCGGTGCGCATCGACCCCGACGTCGCGACCTCGGCACCGGACGCAGAGCCCGACTGGGACACCATCCACAAGGCGCTGCTCGCCGGGCTGCTCTCGCACGTCGGGGTGCGCGACCAGGCCAAGCGCGAGTATGTCGGGGCACGTGGCGCCCGGTTCGGCATCAGCCCGGGGTCGGGCCTGTTCCGTAAGCAGCCCGACGTCGTCATGAGCGCCGAGCTCGTCGAGACGAGCCGGCTCTGGGCGCGGGTCAACGCCGCCATCGAGCCGGAGTGGGCCGAGGAGGCCGGCGCCCACGTCGTCACCCGCACCGTCAGCGAGCCACGCTGGAGCCGTCGGGCCGGTGCGGCGGTCGCGACCGAGCGGGTCACCCTGTTCGGGGTTCCGCTGGTCACCGACCGCACCATCCAGTACGCCCGTATCGACCCCGAGGCCGCCCGCGAGATCTTCATCAGGTCGGCGCTCGTCGAGGGGGACTGGGACCCCCAGCACGACTTCTGGAAGCGCAACCTCGCCACCCTCGCCCGGGTCGCCGAGCTCGAGGAACGGGCCCGGCGCCGCGACATCGTCGTCGACGACGAGGTGCTGAACGCGTTCTACGACAGCCGGATCCCACCCGACGTCGTCAGCGAGCGGCACTTCGACCGCTGGTGGCGCGGGGAGCGCCGGCGCCGCCCGGACCTGCTGACCCTCACCGAGGAGATCCTCACCGCAGACTCAGGTGAGCAGGTCTCCGCGGCCGACTACCCGCGCACCTGGCTCCAGGGTGACGTCGAGCTCGACGTCACCTACCAGTTCTCGCCCGGGGCGGATGCCGATGGCGTCACCGTCCACGTGCCGGTCGCCGTGCTCAACCGGGTGACCTCCGACGGGTTCGACTGGCAGGTGCCCGGGCTGCGCGACGACCTCGCCGTCGCCCTGCTGAAGTCACTGCCCAAGGCCACCCGCCGCCACTTCGTGCCCACCCCCGACCACGCAGCCGCCGCGCTCGCCGAGGCCGACCCGTCGCGGGGGCCGCTCACCGCGGAACTCGCGCGAGTGCTCCACGCGCGCACCGGCATCCGCATCTCCCCGGATGAGTGGGACGTCGAGCGGGTCCCCGACCACCTGCGGATCACGTTCAGCATCGAGGGCCCCGGCCGCCGGGTCGTCGCCCGGGGCAAGGACCTGGACTCCCTGCGCGAGCAGGCCGGGGGAGCGGTGCGCGCCGGCATGGCCCGTGCCGGCGCGTCGCTGGAGCGAACCGGCCTCACGACGTGGTCGGTCGGCGACGTGCCCGCGACCTTCGAGGGGCGCTCCGGCGGGCTGACCGTGCAGGGGTTCCCGGCGCTGGTCGACGAGGGGACGAGCGTCGCGCTGCGGGTGTTGCCGGATGCCGGTGCCGCGCGGGCTGCGCACCGGGCCGGGGTTCGCCGGTTGCTGCTGCTCGGCACGACCGCTCCGTGGAAGCGGGTGCTCGCCCGGTTGAGCAATGCCCAGAAGCTGGCGCTCGCCGACAACCCGCACGGCTCCGTGCCCGCACTGCTCCAGGACTGCCTCGATGCGGCCGTCGACGACATCGTCGCCGAGCACGTGCCCGGCGAGGTGCGCACGCAGGCGGCCTATGAGGCAGCCCTGTCAGCCGTGCGCACCCACGCCGCCACCCGGGTGCTCGTCGTCGTCGAGGCCGTGGAGCCGGTACTCGCCCTGGCCGCTCAGGTCCGCGCCACGCTGGCGACCCTCGAACGCGGCGCAGCCTCGGCGCGGACCGCGGCCACGAGGGCCGACGTGCGTGCCCAGCTCGACAGCCTCGTGCGACCGGGCTTCGTCGCCGCGACGGGGGTTGCCCGGCTGCGCGACGTGCAGCGGTACCTGCGCGCGGCTCAGCATCGGCTCGAGCGGGCGGCGACCAATGCCCGTGAAGGGGTGCTGCAGGCCCAGATCGACGGGGTCGAGGCGGCATATGCCGACCTGCTCGAGTCGCTGCCGCCGGTGCGGCGCGGTGCCGCCGACGTGGTGGACATCGGCTGGCAGATCGAGGAGCTGCGGGTGTCGCTGTTCGCGCAGGCCCTCGGCACACCGCGCCCGGTGTCCGAGAAACGCGTCCGCGCGGCGATCGCCGCCATCGACCGCTGACGGCCGACCGCGGGAATCCTGCGGGGGCGCGTGGACGTTGCCCACAGCAGGAACGCTCCACCCGCGAAAGGCCGTGCCGTGCTGAACCCCTCTGCGCTCTATCGTTTCGAGACCGACGCCGACCTCACCGTGCCCCGGCCCGGCGTGCTCGTCGTCACCCTCGGGGCGTTCGTCGACGCCGGCCAGATCCAGTCCGTCCTCGGTGGTCACCTCCTCGAGACCGGTGACCCCGAGGTCGTCGCGTCCTTCGACGTCGACCAGCTGCTCGACTACCGCGGCCGCCGCCCAGCGATGGTGTTCGACACCAACCGGTGGGTCGAGTACGACGACCCGACGATGCTGCTGCACCGCCTGACCGACCGTGACGGGCAGACGTACTACCTGCTGACCGGGCCCGAGCCCGACTACCAGTGGGAGCGCGTCATCGAGGCGGTCCGCGAGCTCGTCGTGCGCCTGGGCATCACGCTCGTGGTGCACACCCACGGCATCCCCATGGCGGTTCCCCACACCCGACCCGTCGGCATGACGGCCCACGCGACCGACACCTCGCTGATCGGTGACAGCATCTCGCCGTTCGGCCGCGTCCAGGTTCCCGGCTCCATCGGGGCCCTGCTCGAGATGCGGCTCGGCGAATCAGGCCACCAGGCGGTGGGCTTCGCGATCCACGTGCCGCACTACCTCGCCGGTGCCGAGTGGGCCGAGGGGGCGCTCGCCGCGCTGAACGCCGTGGTCGACGTGACCGGTCTGAACCTGCCCAACGACGACCTCGTGCTGCGTGCCCGCAGCAACCAGCAGGCCATCGCTGCCGAGGTCGAGGGCAACGATGACGCCCGTGCGGTCGTCAGCGCGCTGGAGCAGCAGTACGACACCTACCTCGAGGGCAAGGAGCGGCCCAGCCTGCTCGCCACCGAGGCCTCGCAGCTGCCGTCGGCCGACGAGCTCGGCGCCGACTTCGAGAACTTCCTGCGCCACGTCGCGGACGACGACACCGCCTGACGGCCACGCTCCACCCGACACACCCTCTGGGCGGGGGAAGGACGTCAGTCCTTGGCCTCGGACCACCGGTGGATCACTGAGGTGTCCGCGACGAACCGCACCGGCGCCCCGCCAGCCCAGCGGCGTGACGCGTCCTGCAACGCGCGGTCGACGCGCGCCGAGACCTCGTCGGCGTGCTCGAGCGGTGCGTGGACGAGCAGCTCGTCGTGCAGGCAGAGCACGACCTGCGCCCCGAGCTCGCGGGTGGTCGCCCGCACGGTCGCCGCCCAGGCCTTGAACAGCTCGGCCGCCGCGCCCTGGATGATCGCGTTGCGCGCGAACCGTCCCCGGGCGGCGTCCAGCGCCGGATCAGCCCCGACCCCGGCCCCGGTCAGCACACTGCCCGTCGGGATGAGCCGCCCGCCGTACGTGCGCAGCGGGGCACCGCGCACCCCCGCGGCGTACGCCCGATCCAGCAGCCCCATCGCGACGGGGTAGGCCCGCTCCAGCCCCTTGAGCGCCTCACCAGCGGCCCCGCTGCGCTGGCCGTACATCGCGGCGAGGACCGCGATCTTGGCGACCGGCCGCTCGACCCCGAGCCGCTGGGCCACCGGGGCGTAGAGGTCGTCGTCCTGCGTGGCCGCCGCGAACACGGCATCCCCGCTCACCACGGCGAGCACGCGGGGCTCGATCTGTCCGAGGTCGGCCCGCACGAACACGTGCCCCGGGTGGGCTGCGACGCCCGGCCGCAGGGCCGCCGGCAGGTTGTGCAACCCGTTCTCGGCCGTCATCCGCCCGGCCGCGCCGTCGCACGCCGTCCAGCGCCCGCGCAGGCGGTCGTCGGCGCCGACGTGGGCGTCGAGCCAGCGGTACCCGTAGGTCGTGGCGATCCGCTCGTCACGCCGCCACGTCAGCAGCGCCTCGACGAGGGGGTTGACCGAGCGGTAGGGCTCGAGCACCCACTTGCGCGTGTTCGGCACGTCGACGCCGACCGCGGCGAGCAGCTCACGCACCTGGGCCGGGTTGCGCAGGTCCGTGGACTCGCGTCCGGGGGCGAGCCGCAGGACCTGCGCGTCACGAACCCGCCGGGATGCCGCCTCGTCGGCGTCGGTGGTCGGCCGCGGTCCGGCGGCGCCCGCGATCAACGCTTCCGTGGTCTCGCGGTCGATGGGCAGCCCGTCGCGCTGCAGCTCCAGGCAGAGCAGCGCGGCCGCCGACTCCGAGTACACCGTCGAGGGCAGGCGCACCGAGGTCGCTGCCGCAGCATCGTGTTGCCGGTGTGCGGTCTCCAGGGCGGCGCGGGCCCAGGCCTCGAGGTGGGCCGGGTCGCGCAGCCAGGCCTCGTGGTCGCCGCGCAGGTGCCCGGCACCGTCGACCAGGGCGTCGGCAGCGAGCGGAGCGCCCTCGGAGGCGAACTCGAAGAGGTCGCCGGTGGGC